>Ga0172371_10007313_pt1 | contig 15784 bp, 9 predicted proteins | sample Lak12m_FD_114543 | JGI IMG/M metagenome (GOLD analysis project Ga0172371, IMG submission 114543) | Freshwater microbial communities from Kabuno Bay, South-Kivu, Congo - kab_022012_12m | ecosystem: Environmental > Aquatic > Freshwater > Lake | place: Democratic Republic of the Congo: South-Kivu... | reverse complement strand
TGGCCGCCTGACGGGGATCACGCTCCCGACCGTGCCGCCGCCGGCCGCTCCGCGCCGCCGCTCCGTCCCCGCCGGGTGATAGGCTGCCGGCCGCCATGACGGCAGATATGACGGCAGACGGCGATCACGCGCAAGGTCAGTTGTTCGCGCCCGATCCGGACGGGAGCGAGCCTGCCGCCGCGGGTCGGGAACAGCGTCCTGCAAGCGCTGCGGGGAGCGTCGTGAGCGGCCGCTTCCCGGATCTGGAGGCGGCGCTGTGTGCGCGCGTCGCCGAGCTCAAGGAAGCCGATCCTCTGGCGCCGCTCACCGTCGTTGTCGGCTCCGCGGCGGTCCGCCGGCATCTCGGCGACCGGCTCGTGCGGCGTCTCGGTGGACTGGCCGGTGTCTCGTTGGTGACCCTGGCGCGGTTCGCCGAACGCTGCGCGGTGGCGACCGGGGCCGCGCCGCCGGCGCCGCTCACCGAGCTCGGCCGCGAGCGTCTCCTGCGGCGCCTCGTCGGCCACGGTGACCTGCGCTACTTCGGCCCGGTCGGCGGCCGACCGCACTTTGCCCGGGCTCTGGCCGGTACCTTCGCCGACCTTCGTGAGGCTCTGATCGAGCCGGACATGGAGTGGGCCCGCAGCGCGGAGAGGCCGCCGGCTGGACCGCCCGGGCAGCCTGCCGACGTGTCGCCGGCGGCGACGGTGGCGGGCGAGGACAAGGCCGGTGATCTCGATCGGCTCTACAGCGCGTACTGCGGCGAGCTGCAGGAGCGGGGTCTCGCCGACGGTGCGGCCGTGTATGCCGCGGCCGCCGCGTCGCTGCCGGAGGCCATCGGGCCGGCGGCGCGGGTCCTCATCTACGGGCTCTACGATCTCAACCGGGCACAGGAGGAGCTGATCGCCGCCCTCCTGGACGCCGGCAGCGACCTGTATGTGCCCCGGCCGCGCGGTGTCGCAGGCCTGCCGGCCTTTACCGAGGCGGCCGTTGCCCGAGGGTGCCGGGGAAGCCGTCTGCCGGCGCCGCCACCCGAGGCCGATCGCGCCCGCATCGACGGGACCTGGCAGACCGGCCGATCGACAGGCGCAGGCCTGTCCGCGACGCGCCTGTCGCTGGCCGGCGACGGCAGTCTGCAGGTGATCTCGGTGCCGGACGAGCGCAGCGAGGCCCGTGAGGCGGCGCGCAGCGTGCTGGCCGCCGCCGCGGCAGGGGTCGAGCTGTGGGACTGCGCCGTCATCGTGCCGCACGGCGAGCAGGTGGAACGCATCGCCGTCGAGCTCCAGGCAGCCGGTCTGCCGGTGGCCTGCCGTCTGCCCGACCGATCGGCGGGGTCGCGCGTGCTCATGCGCCTGCTCGAGTGTCTGGCGCCGGCGGTCGGCGAGCCGTTCGGGCGCCGCGCCGTCGTCGACGTGCTGACGGTGGCGTCGTTGCGCAGTGGGGAGGTCGCGCCGCGGCATGCCGCGCTGTGGCTCGACGAGGCTCGCCGGGCCGGCGTGCTCGCCGGTCTGGAAGCGTGGACGGAGCGCATCGGCAGACGCCGTCGGGGCCACAGCTTGCGGCTTGCCCATCTGGAGAGCGCTGCCGGGAGCGGCGCCGGACCCGGCGTCTCGCCGGACTGCGGCGGAGAGAACGCGCCCGGCGGCGACGACGAGCGGATCGAGTCCCGGCGGCTCCGTCTGGCGGCGACGCGCAGCCTCGAGGCGGCGGTGGGCGGTCTGGCCGGCGCCGTCGGCGGAGTACCGCGGCGCGCCGCCTGGGGAGAGTGGGCGACGGCGCTGGGGACCGTCGTCGATGCGCTGTACGAGCCCGGGGCGGCTTCCGCGGCCCGCGACGCGGCGGAACGACTGCGGGCGCTCGACGTGCTGGACGAGCGGGTCGATGCGGCCGAGATGGCGGCGGTGCTGCGCGAGCAGCTCAGCGCCGCGAACGTGCCGGTCGGCGCGGTGAGACGCGACGGTGTCGCCGTCCTGACGCCGCTCCAGGCTCGTGGCCTCGATTTCCACACGGTCGTGTTCACCGGGCTCGCCGAGGGCGGCTTCCCTGCCCGGGGCAGACCCGACCCGATCCTCGGCGACGGGGAGCGTCGCCGCATCGCCACGGCCGCCGGCACGCGGCTGCCGCTGGCCGAAGAACGAGCCGACGAGTCGACGCTGCTGTTCGCGTTCGCCTGCGAAGCAGCCCGAGAGCGCCTTGTCCTGATCGCGCCGCGCACCGATGCGGCGACCGGCCGGCCGCGGCTGCCGTCGCGGCTCCTCCTGCGGATGGCGTCGCTGGCGGCCGGCGTGCCGGTCGGTCTCGACGACTTCCTCAGCGGCGCGCCCCTGCGCGCCGTGTGGCACCGCGTGGGCGGCGCTCCGTCGTTCACCGGCGCCGGGACCGTCTGGCTGGACGTCAGGGAGCGCGATACGGCAGCCCTGCTGCACTTCGGCCGAACTGGCGGCCGGGGTGTCGTGCCGGCGTACCTGGGCGCCGTGCTCGACGGCGGCTGTGAGGCCGAGCGCAGGGTCGGCGTGTGGCGAGCCGCGCGCTCGCCGCTGCCGGGGGCCTGGGACGGCCTGCTCGGTGAGCCGGCGCGCGCGGCGCTGGCCGGCCGGCACCCCTTCGACGCCGAGCTGCATCCCACGCGTCTCGAGCGATACGTCGCGTGCCCGTTCGCCTACTACCTGCAGGACGTCCTCGATCTCGACGTGCCCGAGGAGCCCGACGAGGGGCTTGAGATGGAGGCGCGCGAGCTCGGGACCCTGGCGCACGAGATCCTGCAGCGGACGTTCGCGGCTCTTGCCGTGGCGTGGGATGCGGGTGGGGAGCCGCCCGACCTCGAGACGGCCCGCGAGGCCCTTGAGGCGGCGTGGGAGACCGGCTGCGCAGAGGCCGAGCGGCGCGGCGTCACCGGGGCGCCGCTCGCCTGGGAGGTGCGGCGCGCGATGCTTCTCGACGACCTGCTCGAGTCGTTGCGCCGCGACCCGGTGTTCCGCCCCGCGGGCGGCCGGCCGGTGGCGTTCGAGTGGTCGTTTGGAGAGTCGGTGGGACGACCGGTGGCGCTGACGCTCGACGATGGGCGCCGCATCCGCTTCGCCGGCCGCCTCGATCGTCTCGACGCCACCGCCGGCGGAGCCCGGGTCATCGACTACAAGACCGGCGGCGGAGCTACAGAGCGGGAGCGCCTCAGGAAAGGCCTGGCGGTGCAACTGCCCGTGTACGGGTTGGCCGTGCGGCAGGCCGCCGGCGACGAGTACGGCCAGATCGCCTGCCTCTACCGCCTGGTCACCCGTCGCGGGGGCTTCGAGGACATCGTCCTGGCCGACGACGAGGCCGCCGCGACCGAAGGCCTGCGTCGTCTGGTATCCGAGGCGATCGGGCTCGTCGACCGCGGTCTCTTCCCACGCTGTTCGCGGAGCGGGTGCGACTTCTGCGACATGAGCTACGCGTGCGGCGTCTCGGCCTGGACCCGCGGCCGCAAGCGCGGGCACGAGAGCCTGGAAGACCTTGTGCGGCTGCAGCGCGACGGGCCGCGGGCGGGGGAGGGAGACGCCGATGTCTGAAGCGTCCGCCGGGCGGACTCCCATCGACGCTGCGGTGCGCGAACGGGTCACCAGCGACCTCGGCACGACCTTCCTGCTCGAGGCGAGCGCCGGGACCGGGAAGACGAGCGTGCTTGTGGAACGCTACGTGCGCTGTGTGCTCGATCCGCAGCGCGGCGCCGGCGATGTCCGCAGCGTGGCCGCCATCACGTTCACCGAGAAGGCGGCCGGCGAGCTGCGCCAGCGGGTACGCGAGGACCTCGAGGCGAGGGCGTCGGCGACGCCGCCGGGGTCGACGGAAGCGGAGCTCGTGGGCCGTGCCCTCGAGGCGCTCGACGACGCCCCCATCGGGACCATCCACGGCTTCGCCGGCAGCCTGCTGCGGGAGTACCCGGTCGAGGCCGGCATCGACCCGGCCTTCGAGCAGCTCGACGGCCTGGCGTCGGAGATCGAGCGAGCCCGTCTCTGGGAGGAGTGGCTGAGCGAGCTTGCGGGTGCCGATGATGAGAGCACGGGCGTCGATGAGGAGGGCCGGGGCGCCGGTCGGGAGACGGCCGGCGCCGGCGCCCGGGTGGCCCCCGGCGAGGCGCGGGCGGCGCCGCCCGCCCGTGCCCGGCTGGCCCGTCTGCTGCGCGCCGGGGTCCGGCTCGACCACCTGCGGCAGCTTGCCGCCGGCGCTCGCGGCGCCTTCGGCGAGCGCTACGACCTCGACCCGGTGCCGGAGCCGTCGCCCGAGCCCGATCTGGCCGCCGGCCTGCATGCCCTGGCGTCGCCGCTCGAGCGGCTGTCCGCGTTCTGCGGCGACGCCTGTCACGACCAGACGGACAAGGGCTTCTGCAAGGCCATGCTGCTCGTCGACGAGGTCGGCGCCCTCCTGGCCGAGCCGCCGACAGACGTCGACGGTCTGGCCGCGGCGCTGTACGGGCTGCCGGTGACCGGCCCCGAAGCCGACCCCGGCGGGCGCAAAGAGCACTGGGACGCGGCCCGCGGCGGCAAGGATGAGCTGCAGGCGTGCTATCGGGCGCTCGCCGGCGCCATCGTGTCCCTGCGCGAGGCCTACGCCACGTACGTGACCGGCCTCGCGGTCGCGGTCGCCGACGCCTTTGCCCGCTGGGCCGGCGAGGCGCAGATCGCCCTCGGCCGGCTCGACTTCACCGACCTCCTCGGGCGTCTGCGCGACCTCCTGGTCGCCGATCGCGTCACCCGCGCGGCGCTGCAGCGGCGGTTCCGCTACGTCCTGGTCGACGAGTTCCAGGACACCGACCCCCTGCAGGCGGAGATCGTCTTCTTCCTCTGTGAGCGCGAGCCGCTGGCCGACGATTGGCGGCACGTGGAACTCGAGCCGGGCAAGCTGTTCGTGGTCGGCGATCCCAAGCAGTCCATCTATCGCTTCCGTCGCGCCGACATCGCCCTCTACGACCAGGTCACGGCGCTGATCCGCGCCCAGGCGGAGGGCACGGCGGCGATCGAGGTCATCGGACAGAACTTCCGCACCACCCCGGGGCTGGTCGAGTGGGTCAACGACGTGTTCACCGACGTGTTCGAGCACGACAGGGAGGAGGGCCGGCAGCCCGGCTACCAGCCGGTCGTCGCCTTCCGGCCGCCGGCCGCCGGTCCGCGCGCCGCGGTGCTGCTGGGGCGGGAGTACGCACGCCGCGGCGAGGGCGAGAGTGAGGCGGCGCGCCGCGACGAGGCGCGGGCCATCGCCGCCCTGCTCCGCGAGATGCGCGACCCCGCCGTCACCCGCTGGCACGTGCAGGACCGCGCCGGCGCAGCCGACCCGGCGGATCCGCACGGCGAGCCGCTGCGGCCGCCGCGCTGGGCCGACATCGCCGTGCTGTTTCGCGCCACGACCGGCCTCGAGACCTACGAGCAGGCGCTGCGCGACGCCGGGGTGCCGTACCGGGTCGACGGGGGTACCACGTTCTTCCAGCGGCGAGAGGTCGCCGATGCGCTGCTGTGCCTGCGCGCCGTCGACGACCCGAGCGACGGGCCGGCGCTGTACGGGGCCCTGCACTCGACCCTCTTCGGGTTCAGCGACGACGACCTGTTCCTGTTCTGGGACGCCGGCGGCCGCTTCGACCCGTTCGCCGATGGGCAGCCTGCCGGGCATGAGGCGGTCGCCGCGGCTCTGCGGACGCTGCGTCGTCTCTGCGAGCTGCGCGGCGAGCGCGAACCGCACGAGCTGGCCGCCGAGCTGCTGCGGGTCACGCACGCAGTCGAGCTGGCCGCCACCACCGGCAGCGGGGCGCCGCAGGCCCTGGCCAATCTCGAGAAGCTCGTGGAGCGGGCGCGGGCGTTCTCGGCCGTCGCCGGCGGCGGGCTGGGGGCGTTCCTCACCTGGGCCGCCGAAGCCGGCGACGCCGCCGGCGAGCAGGAGTCGCAGGTCGACGACGAGGGCGACGTGGTCCGCCTCCTGACGATCCACAAGGCAAAGGGGCTCGAGTACCCCATCGTGGTCCTGGCCGGCGGGGCTTTGGGGCGTGGGAGCGGCCGGGACGCGGTGCGGCCGATCGTGGACCGCAGCGCCCGCCGTCTGGCGGTGAAGCTCAAGCTCGAGCTGCCGGGGGTGGGAGCCTGCGATGTGGTGCCGCCGCTGTACGCGGACGTGAAGGCGCGCGAGGACGGGAACGAGGCCAGCGAGCTGCGCCGGTTGCTGTACGTGGCGGCCACGCGGGCGCGCGACCGGCTGGTCGTGAGCTGCTTCGGCAGGCTGAAGAACAAGGACGGAAAGCCGGCCGCCGGCGTGATGCTGGCGCCGTTGGCGGATGTCCTCCCGGAGCCGGGACCGGAGGCGCCGCCGGCCGACGGCGAGCACGGCGGCCTGCTGGTGCTGGCTCCGGCCGCGCCGCCCGCTCCGGCCGCAGCTGCACAGGAGCCGGACGTCGGACGGCTCGTCGCCGATCGCGACAGCTGGCAGGAGGAGCGCCGGGCGCTTCTGGGTCGCGCCGGCGCCCCGGCTCGCGCGACCAGTCCGAGCGGCCTGGAACACGTCGACGACGAGGTGCGCGACGGTGGCGCGGGAGCGCCGCCGGGACGGGGGACGGCGCTGGCGCTCGGCTCGCTGGTGCACGAAGTGATGGAGCTCTGCGACCTCGGCGACGAGTCGTCGATAGGCCCTGTGGCCGCGTCGGCGGCCGCCCGTCTCGGGCGGCCGGACCTGACGGAGCGGGCGGCGGCGCTGGCCCTGGCGTGCTGGCGGTCGGCTCCGGTCAGAGCGGCGGCAGCCGCCCCCGAAGTCCACCGGGAGCTGGAGGTCGGCGCGCTCATCGGCGATGTGGTCGTGAACGGCGCCATCGACCTGCTCTATCGCGACGGCGCCGAGTGGGTGATCGTCGACTACAAGACCGACCGCGGCGCCGAGGCTCCCGTGCTGCGCGAACGCTACGCGCCACAGGGCGCCGCCTACGCCGTCGCCGTCGAGAAGGCGACCGGCGGTACCGTGCGTGAGGTCGTCTTGATAGCCGCCGCGGCCGACGGGCTGGCCGTGCGCGTGCCGGTCGATGACGGGCTGCGAGCGTCGGTCCTGGAGGAGGTCGAGAGGGCCGCCGGCGGAGGGAGTGCGATGCGCCCCGACGAGCTCGCCGAGCTCGGCACCTAGACCGACGGCACGGCCGGTGGCCGATCGGCACACGCTCGTACGCCGGCAGCCGCGTCGGCGCCGCGCGTGGGGGCTTCGCGGACGTGGAGGGCGCCGCCGCGCCCACAGCGCGCCCAGTCCGTCAGACCGCGGACGTAGCCGCCGCGCGGCCGCTCAGGACGCGTGCGTGCGCAGCAGCCGTGCCACCTGGTGCGCGGAGGCGACCGCCAGCGCGCCGTCTCCCACCGCCGAGGCCACCCGCTTGCTCGATCCGTGGCGGATGTCGCCCGCCGCCAGCACTCCCGGCAGCGAGGTCTCGAGCGGCAGCGGCGGGCGCTCCAACGGCCACGCGTCGCCGGCGCCGTCGGCGGCGATGTCGTCGCCGGTGAGCAGGTAGCCGCGCCGGTCGCGGGCCACGGTCGCCGGCAGCCACTCGGTGTGCGGCGTACCGCCGATCAGCACGAACAACGCTGCGGCAGGGTAGCTGCGCCGCTTGCCGCTGCGCTTGTCGGCGATCTCGACCTCGCGCAGCCTCTGATCGCCGTCGCCCCCGACGACCTCGCTGTCCAGCATGACGTCGATGCCGTCGAGCGCCTCGATCTCGGTCACCAGATAGGCGGACATCGTCTCGGCCAGCGAGCTGTGCCTGGACACGATCGTCACTCGACGGGCGTACTTGGCCAGGTGCAGCGCCGCCTGACCGGCGGAGTTGCCGGCTCCCGCCACGAAGACGTGCTCGCCCGTCAGCGCGAACGCCTCGTTCGACACGGAGACGTAGAAGACGCCGGCTCCGACCAGCCGCTCCAGCGCCGGGATGCCGAGCCGCCGGTAGCTGACACCGCTGGCCACGATCACCGCCGGCACGTGGAGGACGTTGCCGTCGCTGAGGGCAAGCGTGTACGTGTCGTCGTCCCGGTCGATCCTCTCGACGGCGTTGGCGAACAGGAACGTAGTCCCGAACTGCCACGCCTGTTGATAGGCGCGGACGGCGAGCTCGTCGCCGCTGATCCCGCGGGGAAAGCCGAGGTAGTTGCGGATCATGGTGCTGTGGGCTGCCTGGCCGCCCAGCGCCTCGCGCTCGACGACGACGGTGTCGAGTCCTTCCGAGGAGCCGTACACGGCGGCCGCCAGGCCGGCCGGACCGGCACCGACGATCGCCAGATCGTACGCGTCGTGCTCTGGGGCGGTGCGTGTGCCGAGAGCGATGCTCAGCTCGCGCTCGCTCGGATCGACCAGCACCCGGCCGCCGAAGACCACGACCACGGGCAGGCGTGACGCATCGACGCCGGCGTTCCTCAGCAGCACCTCGGCGTCGGGGCTGCCGACGGGGTAGAAGCCGGCCGGGATGCCGTTGCGGTGCAGCAGATCGCGGAGCTCGAACGATCGCGGTGTCCACTCGTCACCGACGATCTTGACGGCCTGGAAGGCCGGCCTGTTCAGGCGGCTCCACTCCCGGAGAAAGTCGGCCACCATGCTGTGGAACTCCTCGTCGGGTCCGCTCGGCCACGGCTTCGGGATGAAGTACTCGATCTGCCCTACGGCGCAGCTGTGCAGCAGGGTCTCCGGCGAGCTCGGGTCGCCCCATGAGACGAGCATGACCCGCTTGGCGTGCGGATGGACGAGCCGCGCCTCGCCGAGCAGGTCGGCGCCGTACATGCCGGGCATCCACTGATCGACAAGGAGGAGGGCGACGTCGCGACCTTCGGCCTGCCAGCGGGCGAGATCGTCGAGAGCCCTGGCGGGCAGTTGCTCGGTCACCACCGTGTAGTCGCTCGAGTACCGCTTGCGCAGCTCCCGGGCGAGCACGTCGAGGCTGACGAGCTCGTCGTCCACGGCGAGAATGATCGGCCTCTTGTCGGTGTCGCCACTCATGGGTAGGTGATTCCCGACCCCCGTAGTGGAAAACCTGACGCGGCCAGAGCCCGACCGGCGGTCCGGGACGGGGAAGGCGGCGGCCGCGGTGTCGGGGTCTAGCACACCCGCTCGCCGCAGAGCGGCCGGCTCATGTCGGCCGCCGGGAGCGGCTCTCCCGGGCCGGTCGGCGTGGCGGCCGGCGCTGCCTCACCCTCCGCCGCTGCGACTCCGACCGCCGGCTCCCACATCGCCGGATGCGCGACCTCCGCGCGTCCCGCCCGCAGGATGAACGGCAGGGCGATGAGGTGGATGGCACCGCCCACGATCCAGGCCATCGGGATCGACATCGCCCGGGACAGATAGCCGAGCCCGACCTGCCCGACGGCGCCGCCGGCGTCGAGGAAGAGGGAGTCGAGCGAGATGACCGTGGCCCGCTGCGCCGACGGTATGCGCGCATTGAGCCACGCCTGGCGGATCGGCGTCATCACACCGAAGGCCAGCGTTGACATCAGGTAGAGCGGCACGGCGATCCAGAAGACCTGCAGCAGCGCCGCGCCCACGATCACCACCGCCTGTACGGCCACCATGGTGAAGATGATCGTCGAGCGCTGCAGCTTCGTCCTGGCCAGCCGGCCGACGATGCTGTTGCCGGCGATGGTCGAGAGCGCGACCAGGGCGGCGATGACGCCGTTGACCCAGACGAGGTCGCGCTCGAGCAGCTCGAGGAAGTACGCCTGCCACGAGTAGAAGCCGTACATGAAGAACGTGCCCAGGACGAGCCCGGCGATCATGAGCGGCCGCACGACGGGATCGCGCCATCCAAAGGTGATCCCGGCGCCGGCGATGGCGCGCGTCTCTTCGCCGAACCGCGAGAGCTTGAGCGGTCGCGGTGTGAACCCCGTGTCTCGCATGTACAGGATGCCGAGGAGGGCGGCCGGCACCAGCATGACCGCGCGCGCCAGGTAGGGGATCGCCAGGTCGATCTGGCCGAGGAAGCCACCGCCGACGGTGCCGATCAGCATCGCGGCGCCCTGGGCCATGGCGCCGCGAGCGAAGACGACGTCGACCTTGCCGGTGTAGCCGACGCTGTTGAGGGCGTCGACCATCCAGGCCTCTACGGCGCCGGTGAAGAAGGTGTAGCCGAGGCCGAGGAGCACGGACGCCAGGATGAACGCCGGCAGCCCTGCCTGGACGGCCCCGAACCATACGTACAGGAGTGTGGACACCAGAAGGATGCCGACACAGAGAAGGTAGGACACGCGCCGGCCGACCGTGTCGGCCACGACGCCGGTGGGCACCTCGAACACCACCTGGCCGGCGGCGAACGCCGCGTTGGCGACCATGACGCCGAAGATGTCGAGGCCGGCATCGAGCAGGAACAGCGTGTTGACGCCCCAGATCAGGGCTTGCGCGAGCGTGGTGACGGCGGTGATCGCCAAGTACGTCCGTATGATCCCGCGCTCCGGCATGTCCTCATCGCGTCGCTCGCCGATGCGACGTGTATTGCCGAAACGCAAACAGAGTACTCATCTCTTCCTCGACGCCCGCCGGCCGTGTCGATCGCCGCCATCTCAACGCCCGCCGGCCGGACCCACCGTGTCGACGCCGGCCGTGGGGTGCCGGTCGAAGTGAGCGACGCGGCCCGGTCGGCACGGCGGTCACCATGGCGCCGGGGGTGTACGTAGACACTCCGACGGGAACCAGACACGGAGGAGTCGACGAAGAGGAGGGCGATCATGGCGCACAAGATCGTGATGGGGTACGACGGCTCCAAGGCGGCCGACGCGGCGCTCGACAAGGCGATCGCGCTGGCCCGGTCCGGTACCGGTTGGGAGCTCACCGTGGTCTGCGGCGAGGACCGGCCGGCGGACTGGACCGGCTCCACCTTCCGCGGCATCCCCATCGACGGCGAGGAGTGGCTCAAGCAGTGGCGCAAGAGGGTCGACGACGACATGGAGAAGGCGGTCTCGCGGGCGCGGGACGCGGGTGTCAAGGTGGCCTCCGTGTGCAGCCGCGATGAGCCGGCCGACCTGATCCTGAACGCAGCCCATGACATAGGGGCGGAGTACATCGTCGTCGGCGCCTCGGGGGCCGGCGGTGTGCGCGATGTGATCATGGGCTCCACGGCCATGCGGGTGCTCTATCGCAGCGACATCCCCGTCCTGATCGTTCCGGCGCCGCACAGCTGACCACGTGGCCGTCTTGCATGAAGTTGATACACGCATGTGTTGACTTGTCGGGGGGCGGCCGGTAGCATCGTCGGCGTGAGGTCGCAGGAGGCCTCACGCCACTCCCACCTACGGAGGCGAGCATCAACGCAGAGATCGACACCCTGGCGTACGAGGTCGTCGATCAGCCTCCACCAGCCGGACTTCTCTGATCGCACCCGTGGCGCGCCGTTCGTGAGGCGCGCCGCCGGGACGTGAGACGCCGGTCTGTCCACGGCAGGCGCCGTTCACAAGCCGGTCCATCATCGCGGCCGGCGCGACGTGTCGTGGTGCTCCGTGGCCTCATGACGGCGTGGACTCAGGACAGGACGCCGGCGCTGGGGTCATCTCCCCGTCTCACGCCCAGGATGCGAGCCCGCTCCACCGCGCGGCGTCGCCGTGTGCGCGATGCGCATCATGCCGTGACGCCTCGCTGCGTGTGCAGCGTCGCCGGACACATCGACTCCGTCTTCATCGCACAGCGTCGATACGCCACAGAAAGGGCACACCATGATCAAGGTCGTTGAATGGGGCACCGGCGAGATGGGCCAGGGCCTGCTGAAGTTCATCCTCGACCGGCCCAGAGACATCGAGCTGGCCGGCTGCATCGTCACCAATCCGGCCAAGGACGGCAAGACCGTCGGCGAGCTGCTCGGCCGCCCCTGCGACGTCGTCATGTCCACCGACTTCGAGAAGGTGCTGGCCGAGGCCAGGCCCGACGTGGTCTGCATCAATACGCAGAGCAACCTGCACGAGGTCACCGGCCAGGTGCACCCCGCCATCAGGTCCGGCGCCGACGTGATCTGCATCGCCGAGAAGATCAGCTACCCGTGGGCCTCCGATCCCGACTGGGCCGAGACCGTCGACGCCATGGCCAGGGAGCAGGGTGTCTCCGTGCTCGGTACCGGCATCAACCCCGGCTTCATGCTCGACGCGCTGATCGTGATGTGGAGCAGCGTCTGCCTGCGCATCGACTCGATCAAGGCGACCCGCGTCAACGACCTCTCGCCGTTCGGCCCCACCGTGATGAAGGGCCAGGGCGTGGGCACCACCGTGCAGGAGTTCGAGGCCGGCGTCGCCGACGGCAGCATCGTCGGCCACATCGGCTTCCCCGAGAGCATCATGCTCATCGCCAGGGCGCTCAAGTGGCAGATCGACGAGATCGTCGAGACCCGCGAGCCGATCGTCACCAGCGTCGAGCGCAGCACGCCGCATGTGCACGTGGCGCCGGGCGACGTGGCCGGTTGCCGTCACATCGGCAAGGGCTACAGCAACGGAGAGCTCAAGATCGAGCTCATCCACCCGCAGCAGATCCACCCGCATCTGGAGGGTCAGGACACCGGCGACTACATCGAGATCCACGGCGACCCCGACGTCAACATGGCCAACAAGCCCGAGATCCCGGGTGGCAAGGGCACCTACGCGTCGACCGGCAACTACATCCCGCTGATGAAGGACGCGCCGGCCGGCATGCTGACCGTGGTCGACATGCCGCTGCCGCGCTTCCTGACGCCGAGCGTCTGAGGCCGACAGGGAAGAGGAGCGGGCGGGGCCGCCGGCGCGGTCCGCCCGCCGAACGACCGGACGGGGACGCCCTGACGGGCGGTCCGCCCGACGCGATCAGAAGGGAGCGGCACGCTATGAGTGACCAGCGTTGCCGAGCGGGGGACTGGGTCGAGGTGCAGAGCATCCTGCTCGAACCGGCCGACCGCTCGAAGAACCTGCCGGAGGACACGGCGGCCCAGCCGTTGCGCATGTGGATCAAGGGCTACGCCCAGGCCGACGCAGACATGGGCGCCGAGGTGGCCGTACAGACGGTCACAGGCCGCACCGTCACCGGCGCGCTCAGCGACATCAATCCCGGCTACTTTCACACCTTCGGCCGGCCGATCCCCGAGCTGGTGCACGTGGGCACCGACCTGCGCGCCCGGCTGGTCGAGTACCGCGCCGCCCAGTCCGGCGACGCCGTCGGCGAGTCCGGCGGAGATGAGGGCGCCGGCTCCGCCGCCGGCCAGGACGCCGGCACGGAAGGCGGTGCCTCATGAGCACCCGCTTCGACGAGATCATGAGCCGCCGCGGCGAGATCATGCGCGGCGCCCTCGGCATGGACTATTCCAGGTTCGAGCAGAGCCCCATCGCCTTCGACTACGAGGCCATGATGGCCGACCACGGCTACAGCCTGGCCGACATCAAGGCCATCCAGCGGGCTGCCGGCGTCGGCGACACGCCGCTGCTCGAGCTGCGCAACATGACCGACCTGGTGCGCAGTATGAGCGAGCCGGGCAAGGGCGCCCGCATCTTCGTGAAAGACGAGGCCGCCAACCTGGCCGGCGCCTTCAAGGACCGCCGCGCCAGCGTCAGCATCCACGTGGCCAAGGAGAAGGGCTACGAGGGCGTCATCGCTGCCACATCCGGCAACTACGGCGCCGCCGTCTCCAGTCAGGCGGCCCGCTACGGTCTCAAGTGCATCATCTGCCAGGAGACCTTCGACAGCCGCCACATCGGCCAGCCGGAGATCATCGAGAAGAGCCGCATCTGCGAGGCCTACGGGGCCGAGGTGATCCAGATGACGGTGGGCCCCGAGCTGTTCTTCCACATGATCGAGCTGCTCGACCAGACCGGCTACTTCGCCGCCAGCCTCTACAGCAGCTTCGGCGTCAGCGGCATCGAGACGCTGGGCCTGGAGATCGCCGAGGAGATGCGCCAGCGCACCGGCGCACCGCCCACTGTGTGCGTCATCACGCACGCCGGCGGGGGCAACACCACCGGCACCGCCCGCGGCCTCAAGCGCGCCGGCGCCGGCGAGACGCAGATCGTCAGCGCCTCGGTCGACCTTTCCGGCCTGCACATGGCCAGCGACCACGACTTCAACCGCAAGAGCTTCACGACCGGCCACACCGGGTTCGGCGTGCCGTTCGCCACCTGGCCGGACCGCGCCGACGTGCCGCGCAACGCGGCCCGCAGCCTGCGCTACATCGACCGCTACCTGACGGTGACCCAGGGCGAGACCTTCTACGTCACCGAGGCGCTCGTGAAGCTCGAGGGCCTGGAACGGGGCCCGGCCGGCAACACCGCCATGACGGCCGCCGTGAGCCTGGCGCGGGACCTGCCGCGCGACGCCACGGTCGTGGTGCAGGAGACCGAGTACACCGGCGCCGGCAAGCACCACTGGGCGCAGCTCAACTTCGCCAAAGAGATGGGCGTCGGGGTCTGCTCCGGCGACCCGAAGAACAACGTGCCCGGCAAGGTCATCGTGATCCCCGAGCGGCCGGAGCAGATCCAGGCCAAGGACTTCGACGTCGACCGCATGCGCAGGAGCTACGTGCGCAACGCGCTCAAGAACGCCGGCGCCGGCTACACACCGACGGCCGCCGACATCGAGTTCCTGGCCGCCGACACCAACAGCAGCCCCGAGAAGGTCGAGGCCCTGGTGGCCGAGCTGAAGGAGGCCTGAGATGCGGGCCGACGAGTACCTGGCCTGGCGCACCCACCTGGCCGACCTGACCGAGGAGCAGCTCGAGGAGCGCTTCTGGGAGCTGGTCGACGAGATCGTCGATCCGCTCATCGGGCTGGCGCGCACGCACACCTCGCCGTCCATCGAGCGCTCGGTGCTGATGCGCATGGGCATCGACTCCCAGACCGCCAACGCCGTCGTCTCCGAGGTCGACAAGCGCGGCCTGCTCGGTCACGGCGCCGGTCACGTCGTCTGGCACTGCTCGCAGGCCTGGAAGGTCGACGTGCGCGCGGCGGCCGCCAAGCTGGCCGCCGGCAAGGGCTGGGAGACTGTCGAGAAGAAGTGGGGTGGTCACCGTGCCGCCTGAATCACCTCCTACCGGACACGCCCGGCCGGCGGTCAAACCACCCGGCTACCATCCCGTCGGCGCCGGCCCCGATGACTGGGCCGCCGCCCATCCGCTCGACCCCGAGGAGAAGCTCGACCTGGAGCAGATCCTCGCCGACCTCGAGCACTACCGTCCCCGTCGCCGCGGCTGGACGTGGCGCAGGCGCCTCAACGACCAGCGCCTGGGGCCGTTCTCTTACCGCGAGACCTCCGAGCCGCTGGCGCGCAGCCTGCCGCTGCCGGCGGCCAAGTACTTCGGCAACATCGACCCGCAGCCCGACTGCGTGGTGACTACCGAGATCGCCTCGGGGCGCTTCGAGGACGACGTGCGCCGCATGCGCATGGCCGCCTGGCACGGCGCCGACCACATCATGGTCATCCGCACCGCCGGCCAGAGCCACATGGACAGCCTGCTGGAGGGCACCCCCGAAGGGGTCGGCGGCATCGCCGTGACCCGCAAGCAGGTGCGGGCCACCCGCAAGGCCCTCGACCAGATCGAGGATGAGGTCGGCCGGCCGATCAACTTCCACAGCTACATCAGCGGCGTGGCCGGTCCCGAGATGGCCGTCATGTTCGCCGAGGAGGGCGTCAACGGCGCCCACCAGGACCCGCAGTACAACGTCCTGTACCGCAACATCAACATGGTGCGCAGATTCGTCGATGCGGCCGTGGCCAAAAAGCTCATGGCGGCCGCCAACATGGCCCAGATCGACGGCGCCCACAACGCCAACGCCACCGCCCGCGAGGCCTGGAAGGTGATGCCCGAGCTGCTCGTGCAGCACGCCATCAACTGCGCCTACTC
>Ga0172371_10007311_pt1 | contig 15787 bp, 14 predicted proteins | sample Lak12m_FD_114543 | JGI IMG/M metagenome (GOLD analysis project Ga0172371, IMG submission 114543) | Freshwater microbial communities from Kabuno Bay, South-Kivu, Congo - kab_022012_12m | ecosystem: Environmental > Aquatic > Freshwater > Lake | place: Democratic Republic of the Congo: South-Kivu... | reverse complement strand
TTATGATAAAAAGGAAAAAGCAGAGGATTTTGATCCCGGAATTTATCTCGTTGATTTTAATGCACTGGATGCTGAAGACAGCGATGGGGACGGTGTTCCTGACCTGGATGATTATTGTGTGAATACTCCTGCAAATGTAAAAGTAACCCCACGCGGCTGCCCATTAGATAACGACAATGACGGTATTGCCGATTACCGCGATAAAGAACCTGATACCAAACCGGGATACGTTGTTGATGAAAACGGGGTAACCCTGAATTTCATGAACATTGCAGAAAACCTCCCTGATACGGCAGGCATGAAACGTTCTTCCGTTAAAGACAGTTATATTTTCTCAGAGAAAGAAGCTACTTCACAATACACTGTTCACGTTGCAACTTACGGACAGACTATTCCGGCAAGCCAGAAACAAAAACTGAATGATATTGAAGGTCTGGTGGAGACAAAAAAAGATACCATGACCATTTATACTTTGGGTAACTTCTCCAACTTTGCAGATGCTGAACATAAACAGAACGAGTTACTTGAAAACGGTTACGACCAGGCATTTGCCGCAACTCCGAAAGCTGTGGATGCCATTGCTGTGGAATTGGAGAAACGCGCTGTATTGCATACTGTAAAAGATAAAGTTGCTGTCAATCTCACCCCTGTGGATACCGTTGCCGTAAAATTCAAAGTACAGTTAACAGAATACAGGCTGAGGTTGCAGATTGATAAATTAGCTGATTTAATGGCGCATGAAGGTGTGGAACTGAAAACAACTATCGGAGGATTAAAACTTTATTCCATCGGATCCTACAATACTTATGAAGAAGCGCAGAAGATACGCAAGGAAATTCTTGGTTATGGTGTGAAAGAAGCTGAGATTATTGCAACCATCAATAACAGGATTGTAACCGTTGAAGAAGCAAAACAATACCTTAAAGAACAGAAAAAATAATTCTGGCACCTTATTTGAAACTGACAGCACTGAACAATAAAAAACAATACAATGAAAACTTTTCTTAAAATAATGATTACCGCTTTTGCAGTTTTTATGATAAATACTGCTTTCTCACAAAATGCACTGCAAAAAAAGAGCATCAGCAAAGCGGAACCGGCTTCTGCAAAATCAGCATCACCTGCGCTGCAGAAAAATGCAGGGAATGATCCAACCTCAACTACAGTATCTGAAACACGGCAGGCAAGCCCTGAACTGAAACAGCAAAGCCAGCCGGCTACGAAACAGGCGCAACAGGGGAAAGCAAAAACACCTGCACAGATGGCTAAAAAACCTTTGAAAAAACAAGTTATTAATAAAACTGAAAAAGCATCAGGGACGAGGAACAATAAATAATCAGATAATTTTATTACAAAAAAAGGGGAAAGAGATTTCCCCTTTTTTTGTATTTTTAAAAACCGAAATGAAAACCAATTACATCGCCCTTGCCATTCCTGTCTTCTTTATCCTTATAGGGGTTGAACTACTCATCGGGATTATACAAAAAAGAAAATATTACCGGCTGAATGATTCAATCAACAACCTCAGCCTGGGCATCACTTCACAGATTACTGGCATATTCCTGAAAACCATTTTGTTTTTCGGTTATTTGTTTTTGTTTGAGCATTTCGGGAAGAACCATGTATTACCTGACAAACTTTGGGTATGGATTGCGCTCTTCTTTGCGGTTGACTTTTGCTATTACTGGTTTCACCGCATGAGCCACGAAATAAATGCGCTGTGGGCTGCACACATCGTACATCACCAGAGCGAGGAATATAATCTTTCGGTTGCCCTGCGGCAGAGTTCTTTCCAGGGAGTTTTTTCTTCCGTGTTTTATCTTCCGCTCGCTGTTATTGGTTTCGATCCCTGGATGTTTATTATCATCAGCCAGTTCAATACGCTTTACCAGTTCTGGATACATACCAAACTGATAGGAAAGATGGGACCCCTGGAATGGTTTCTGAACACTCCCTCCCATCACCGGGTGCATCACGGCAGCAATCCTAAATACATTGACCGCAACCATGCAGGAACATTGATTATCTGGGACCGCATGTTCGGCACTTTCCAGGAAGAAGAGGAAGAAGTGATTTACGGCATTACCACTCCTTTAAAAAGCTGGAACCCGGTATGGGCTAATTTTCATTACTGGGTTGACCTGTTTGATGTGGCGAAGAAAACAACTTCGTTCAAAGACAAAATAAAAGAATTCCTGATGCCTCCCGGATGGTTTCCAAAGGAATTAGGCGGTTTTCAGCACCCGAAAGAAATTGATAAAACCACTTATAATAAATATGACAGCGACAGCCGGAAATGGCATGTTTATGTTTTTATACAGTTTGTGTTTATGCTTGGGGTAGCCACTGCCATCATTTTTATGGAACAACAGGTTACCTTTTTTCAGCTTGCCGTGCTTTCAGTTTTTGTGGTTTATACTTTGGTAAACCTGGGCGCGCTGTTTGAAAACAAGAGCTGGGTAAAAGTTTCGGAATACCTGCGCTTTCCATTCAGCATTGCAGCGAGTTTTGCTTTTTACGGGTATAAATGGTTCTTGCTGATTTTTACGGTGGCGTTGGTTTATGCGGTGGTTTCGGTGGTTTGGTATAGCAGGGTACATAAAAAGTAAACTTTATTGTGAACTCCACTGAGGGTGCAGCAGAGGAGGCGGAGGGTTTTATTGAGTAGCCTGAAGAGTTTGCAGAGGAGTCCGAATCCTTTGTAGAGGAGTCCGAATGGTTTTTAGAGTAGTCCGAATCCTTTGTAGAGGAGTCCGAATCCTTTTTAGACCAGTCGGAATCCTTTTTAGAGGAGTCGGAAGGCTTTTTAGAGTAGTCGGAATCCTTTTTAGAGTAGTCGGAATCCTTTTTAGAGCGGTCGGAATCCTTTTTAGAGCAGTCGGAATGGTTTTTAGACCAGTCGGAAATGGGTTAATAGTAGGCGCAATGTATTAAACAGGAGCCGGATGGTATTATAGATGGGTTTTTAACTTTTTGAAGGGAATTCGAGGGACATTTAGGACAAGATGGGACAATTAGAAAGAGAAACGGGGAATGGGAGAATCTTTAAAGGAGCAAAATGATGTTTGGGATTTGTTGGATTGGGAAATGGATTACTTTTGGGATTATTTTTATGTATAAGATATACACTAACATAGCAATATTTTAGCAATGTCGTTTTTCCAGCAATCGGTACTTAATAAATACACTAAACAGCTTGATGAAAAAGCCGTAGCGGAAGCGTACAGCAAGTTCAAAGCGTATTTTCATAATGCTGCTATACAGGCAAACATCCGCGATGCGAAAGAAGAACAATTCCAGGAAGGTTTTTTGCGCGAGTTGTTTGTTAAAATACTTGGCTATACTATTAACCCGGAGCCTGAATATAACCTTACCACCGAACTGAAAAACGAAACAGGCGCTAAAAAGGCTGATGGTGCAATTATTAAAGATACCAAAGCAGTTGGAGTTATTGAACTGAAAGGAACCGATACCACCGACCTGAATAAAATTACCGAACAGGCTTTCCATTACAAACACAACCAGGCGAATTGCGTGTATGTGGTGACTTCCAATTTCGAGAAACTGCGTTTCTTTATTCACAATGCCATTGAGCATGTTGAGTTTAATCTTTTCACGCTTAGCGAAACTGATTTCCGTTTGCTCTGGCTCTGCCTGCAAAAGGAAAACGTTTTTAACGACATCCCGAAAAAAATAAAAGAAGAAAGTAATTCTGCTGAAGAAAAAATTACCAAACAACTGTATGCCGATTATTCTGTTTTTAAAAACGAACTGTGGCAAAACCTTGTAAGCAAGAATCCGCTGCACGATAAATTGCTACTCTACCAGAAATCACAAAAACTATTAGACCGCTTTCTCTTTATCTTCTTTGCCGAAGACAAAGGATTGTTGCCTCCCAATTCATTAAACGAGATAATAAAACAGTGGGAGGAACTCAAAGAGCGTGATGCTTATTTTCCTTTGTATGAGCGCCTGAAAAAATATTTCGGTTACATGAACACAGGTCACAAATTTAAAGAGAACGAGATATTCGCATACAACGGTGGTTTGTTTCAGACCGATGAATTATTAGATGCGGTTAAAATTGATGATGAAATATTAAAAAAGCACACACTACAACTTGCTTCTTATGATTTTGCCAGTGAAGTGGATGTAAACATATTGGGACATATTTTTGAACATTCACTTTCTGAAATTGAAGCTATAACTGCTGAACTGGAAGGCAGGGAAAACGACAAGAGCAAAAGCAAACGCAAGAAAGACGGGGTTTTTTACACTCCAAAATACATTACCAAATACATAGTAGAAAACACAGTTGGCAAAACGTGTGAAGAAAAGAAAACGGAGTTTGGAATTATAGAAGAAGAATTTGCCAAAGGCAGAAAAAACCGGAAAAAGGAAACCATAAAAGCATTAGATAACCAGTTGAAGCAATACCGCAACTGGTTGTTGGGTATTACTATTTGCGACCCTGCCTGCGGTTCGGGCGCATTTCTAAACCAGGCATTGGACTTCCTGATTAAAGAACACCAGTATATTGACGAACTGCAATCTGCCCTTCTTGGCGGAAGCATTGTTTTCCCTGATATTGAAAACCATATTCTGGAAAATAATATCTATGGGGTTGATATAAACGAAGAAAGCGTGGAGATTGCCAAACTATCACTGTGGCTGCGCACCGCACAGAAAGGGCGCAAACTTACCTCGCTCAACAGCAATATAAAATGCGGAAACTCATTAATTGATGATGAAACGGTGGCGGGGGCAAAAGCATTTAACTGGTATGCAGAGTTTCCGCAAGTATTCCCGGCATACATTCATAAAAAGGCTGTTGAGGCTGCTAAAAGAAAATCTCAGGAAGATGCTCAGGATTATTTAATAGGATTAGCCGAGCCACCACCATACTCTTATAATGAAGGAAGCAAGGGCTTTGAAAAACATGGATTTGATGTGGTGATTGGGAATCCGCCTTATGTCTTTGCCAGAGATAATTTCAGACAAGAAGAAAAAGATTTTTATGTTTCAAAATACGTTTCAGCAAAATATCAGATTAATACTTATTTGTTATTTATTGAGAGATCTGTACGTCTTTTAAAAGAAAAAGGTAGTTATGGTTTGATAGTTCCTAATTCCTGGTTAATGATGTATTCTGGTGAGGGGTTAAGAAAATTTTTATTAGATAACTGTAAGTTAAATCAGATAATAAATTTAGAAGGGTATTCTTTTGAAAGCGCAAATGTTGAAACTGTAATTCTAATTGCGGAAAAAAATAAGATTGAAAATGATATTACAGTAGACATTTTATTAAATAATGGAACGGAATTTTATTTGTTTCACTCAAAAAGCCAATTAGAATTTGCAAAAAATAAAGGATATGAATTCAAAGTGTTTTTAGATGATGAAAACAATGACTTAAATTCTAAAATAATTGCAAATACTGAAATACTTGATAATCTTACTTGTATAAAAGCTGGATTACAGGCATATGAAAAAGATAAAGGAGAACCTAAACAAACAGGAGAAGATGTTATAAACAGACCTTATGATTTTAATTATAGATTTGATGAAGACACTCACAAATATTTAGATGGAAAAGATGTTGGCAGGTATTTTATTAGTTGGTCTGGTTTATATTTAAGATATGGAAATCACCTTGCAGCGCCAAGAACATTTAACCTGTTTGATAGTAAAAAAATTATTGTCAGAGAAATCACAGGAATTTTTCCAAAATGTCTGATTGCAACTTATTCTGAAGATGTTTATTTATACAATAGAAGTAATATCGCAATTTTAGAAAAAGAGAAATCTGGTATTTCCTTAAAATACATCATAGCATTGCTTAACAGCACCTTGATGTCATACTATTTTGTAAAAAATACAGCTAAGTCAGTTAGAAAATTGTTTCCAAAAATTATTTTAAATGATTTAAGAAAGTTTCCAATAAAAAAGATTTCAATTTCAGAGCAACAGCCCTTTATTGAAAAAGCAGACCTAATGCTTTCTTTAAACAAAGAGCTGCAAAAATCCACATCCCAATTCCTCAATCTATTACAAAGCAAATTCAAAATAGAAAAACTAAGCATCAAACTTCAAAACTGGTATGAGTTGGAGTTCAGTAATTTTTTAAAAGAACTGAAAAAAGCTAAACTTTCTTTATCTCTTACAGAAGAAGCCCAATGGATGCAGTATTTTAATGATGAAAAACAAAAAGCCCTGAAACTGCAAAAGGAAATAGAGAATACCGATAAAGAGATTGATAAAATGGTTTATAAACTATATGAGTTAACATCGGAAGAAATAAAAATTGTAGAGGGAAAGTAATGAGTGAAGAGAAACAAGAAATAAGAAAGGCTTTTAATAAACTTCAACTCATAATCCACGGATAACGAAATGTTCCAATGAAAAGCTAATCAGCAATTTTATCGCTGCTTTGAACAAGTGAAGTCATAGGATACAACTCAGTATTGATAATCCGCTTCCACAAAAATCGGAGCGGAAGTAAGCAGTTTGCCGCTGTCGGTATAGAGATATATTTTGTAATTAAGTTCCATGCTGAAAGCAATCCTTTTATAGAATGTTTTCATTTCGGGCTTTACATCCTGGAATAAACTGGTCATGTAAACCTCATCAAGGTAATTGGTAATGCGGTAAATTTTGTATTCCACTTTAGTGGTTCCCACTTCATCAAGCAAATGAACTGTTGCATATATCTCAGCCTGTTTGCCTACCGGGATGTAAAACTTTTTGGGATGATCAATACACTGTCCTTCTGCGTTAACTGAATGGCAAAATGTTATTACCTGTGCAGGCAATGAAATACTGAAGGATATTAAAAACACTAATATGGATGCAAACTTTTTCATTGGTAATTATGATAATACCGATACGAAATTTTCGGTAATCAGTTACCCGCCTGTATATGTTATTTTACAGGGAATGTTTATTTTAGCAGGATTAAAAAATAATACGGAATTATTAAATACGATGGCAATGATTCTTTTACCATATAGACACATAGGAAACATAGTGTTTTCACATAGCTTTCTATGTGCTTTTCTTATGTGCTCTATGTGTCTATGTGGTTCAATTCATATTATTAAAGCTGTTCTTTCAGTTCCAGCAAAAACTCTTTCACCTTTTTCAGTGAATTAACCACTTCCGCATTGTTAACCGTATCCTGCGGGTTGCCTCTCATTTTATCTTTTGCGCCTTGCAGGGTAAAACCGCGTTCTTTCACCAGGTGGTAAATAATATGCAGGTGGTCAACATCTTTTTGGGTAAACAGGCGGTTGCCTTTCTTGTTTTTATGAGGGCGCAGCAAATCAAATTCACCTTCCCAGAAACGGATCAGGGAAGTATTTACGTTAAATATCTTCGCCACCTCTCCGATGGAGTAGAACATTTTTTTCGGTTCTTCGTCTTTAACAGACATTAGTCGAACGACTGATTGGAACGTGAAGAAAGCTCAATCACTTTTTCATAATCTTCAGGCGAAAGGTCGGAATAATAGAAGTTAACCGGGTTTATCTTCTCCCCGTTTTTGATCACTTCATAATGTACGTGAGGACCTGTTGAAGTTCCGGTGTTTCCTACATATCCTATTACATCTCCTCTTTTTACTTTCTGCCCGGGCTTCACATTAAAACGGCTCATGTGTCCGTAAAGCGTTTCGTAACCATAGCCGTGATTGATGATGATATGGTTGCCATAACCGTTTCCTTCGTTCTCGGCTTTTTCAACTGTTCCGTCTCCCGTAGCATAAATCTCTGTACCTATGGGAGCGGTGAAATCCATCCCGGTGTGGAAGTGCATGATTTTATAAATAGGATGTATCCGGTAAGAATATCCCGAAGCGATGCGGGTGAGGTTTTTATTGGAAACCGGCTGAATGGCAGGAATGGATGCCATCATGATGTTTTTATTTTTCGCAAGGTTAACCACCTCATCAAATGATTTTGACTGAACCACCAATTGCTTGGTAAGGTTATCTAATTTTTTTGCGGTGGCGATCACCAAATCGCTTTGGTCATAGCCTTCCAGCTCTTCATACCTGTTTACCCCGCCAATACCGGAGTTCCTTATATCAGCCGCAATAGGGTCAGCTTCAAAAATTACGCGGTAAATATTATCATCACGTTGTTGCAACTCAGAAAGAACGGAAGAAGCTTTATTAAGTTTTCCATTCATCAATTCTAATTGAAGGGTAAGGTAACTGATTTCGCGTTTCAGTTGCTTCTCTTTGGGTGAATCGAAGAAAGTATATGCCGCAGTGATGATAATAACTGCGAATACCAAACCTGTGGCAAGGAACGAAAGCCCTTTCAGCAGCTTTTGCCAGATGTTCAACTCAATCTTTTCATAAGTCAAAGATTTGGTGTTGAACTTGAATTTTACTTTAGACATGATATGCTGATTTGATTATTTTTGCACGCTTTTCAGTCAATGTTATTTTTTGAAAAGTCCGCTAATATAGAAAACTTTATCCCTGAAAAACAAAAACTTTAGCTTCGTTCACAATTTTTAACGATAAGCCGCTGTAACACCAAAATGAATTCTAACGAGATACGCCAACAATTCTTTGACTTTTTCCGCTCAAAAGGGCATGAAATAGTGCCTTCAGCTCCAATGGTCATTAAAAATGACCCCACGCTGATGTTCACCAACGCAGGCATGAACCAGTTCAAGGATATTTTCCTGGGAAACGCTCCTGCAAAATATAAAAGGGTGGCGGATACCCAGAAATGCCTGCGCGTTTCAGGCAAACACAATGACCTGGAAGAAGTAGGCGTGGATACTTATCATCATACCATGTTTGAGATGTTAGGCAACTGGAGTTTTGGAGATTATTTCAAAAAAGATGCAATTGCATGGGCATGGGAATTATTGACTGAAGTTTATAAGATTGATAAAAGCCGTTTGTATGTTACCGTGTTTGAAGGCAGCAAAGAAGAGGGGCTGGCTTATGATTCTGATTCATACAATTACTGGAAACAGGTTATTGCGGAAGACCGCATCATTAACGGAAACAAAAAAGATAACTTCTGGGAGATGGGCGATACAGGACCTTGCGGACCTTGTTCTGAAATTCATGTGGATATAAGAAATGATGAAGAAAGGAAAAAGGTGGACGGGAAATCATTGGTCAATGCCAGCCATCCTCATGTGATAGAAATATGGAACAACGTATTCATGGAGTTTAACCGCAAAGCAGATGGAAGTCTTGAAAAATTGCCTGCGCAGCATGTGGACACCGGGATGGGTTTTGAACGTTTGTGCATGGTTTTGCAGGGAAAGCAAAGCAATTATGACAGTGATATTTTCCAGGACATCATCGGTTCCATTTCAAAGAAATCAGGGATAGCTTATAAAAGCAGTGATATAAAAAGTGACATCGCCATGCGCGTAATTGCCGACCATATACGCGCCATTTCCTTTGCCATCGCTGACGGGCAACTGCCTTCCAACAATAAAGCCGGTTATGTTATCCGCAGAATTTTGCGCAGGGCGGTGCGTTACGGCTACAGCTTTTTGAATTTCAAAGAACCTTTCCTGTGCGACCTTGTTCCTGTGCTGGCAACGAAAATGGGTGATACCTTTTCTGAACTGAAATCACAACAAGAGCTGATTGGTAAAGTAATTAAGGAAGAAGAAACTTCATTCCTGAAAACTTTGGGCAATGGCATACAACGCTTCGATGATTACAGGAAATCACTCAGGGAAAAAGTTATTGATGGCGATTTTGCGTTCGAGTTGTATGATACATTCGGTTTCCCGATTGACCTCACTCAATTGCTTGCGAGGGAAAACAAATTGGAAGTGGACATGAATGTTTTTGAAAAAAATCTTGAAGAACAAAAGAAACGTTCACGCGCTGCCGCTACCGTTGATACTGATGACTGGGTGGAAAATACAGCGTTTAAAGTTCAAAGTTTAAAGTCTAAAGTTTCTGAGTTTGTAGGCTATGATTTTTTGGAAGCAGAGGTTGAGATTTCGCAATACCGCAAAGTAAAAAGCAAAGGCAAAGAACAGTTTCAACTGGTATTTGATAAAACCCCTTTCTATGCCGAAAGTGGCGGACAGGTGGGCGATACGGGTTTTATTGAGTTGGCAGTTGGCAGTGGCAGTCAGCAGTCAGAGAAAATATTTATCACCGATACCAGAAAAGAAAACAACCTGATTATTCATTTTGCAGACAAACTGCCTTTGCAAACGGATGGCAAATTTAAGGCAAGTGTAAATACTAATAAACGTTTACTAACTGCCAATAATCATAGCGCAACTCACTTGTTACATGCAGCATTAAAACAGGTTCTCGGAAAGCATGTGGAGCAAAAAGGTTCATTGGTGAATGATGAATACCTGCGTTTCGATTTCTCGCATTTTGCAAAAGTAAGTGATGAGGAAATAGAAAAAATAGAGACCATAGTCAATGAAAAAATCCGTGAAAACATTCCTGTAGAAATAAAACAAATGCCGATTGATGAAGCAAAGAAAACAGGCGCAATGGCTTTGTTCGGTGAGAAATATGGCGACATTGTCCGTGTGATAACGATGGATAAAAACTATTCCATAGAGCTTTGCGGGGGAACACATGTGAACGCTACCGGGCAAATCGGGATGTTCAAGATTATTTCGGAAAGCGCTATTGCTGCCGGTGTGCGCAGGATTGAGGCAGTTACCGCCCTTAAAGCGGAAGAGTTTTATAAAAACAAACTGAAACTGATTTCGGAAGTAAGCGCTTTGCTGAAAAATCCTGCTGACCTTGTAAAATCTGTTCAGCAATTGGCTGAGCAAAACACTGAACTACAAAAGCAGGTGGAAATCCTTTACCGCGAAAAAGCAAAATCACTCAAAACAGAATTGCTTGCTGCCGCAACTACTCAAAACGGAATAAAATTTATTGCGAAAAAAATAGAATTGGATTCATCTGCTGCGATAAAAGATTTGTGTTTTGAACTGAAAAAAGACGAAAACATTTTTGTTGTACTTGCCGCTGAGATTGCAGGAAAACCTCAGTTATTTGTTGCAGTGAGCGATAATCTTGTGAAGGATAAGAAACTTCATGCAGGAAATATAGTGCGCGAACTTGCCAAAGAAATCAATGGTGGCGGAGGCGGGCAGCCTTTCTTCGCCACAGCAGGAGGAACCTTAGTGAGCGGCTTGGAAAAAGCCATCGGGAAAGCGAAGGATTATATATCTTCCAAAACCCAGGCATAGAATGCCACAGATTACATCCCGCCTCAGGCGGGACAGATTTCGTTCACAAATTAATTAATCCGTGAACAAAATCTGTGTTAAATCAGCGCAATCTGCGGCAAAAAAAATCAATTTGCCAATATCTTTATAATGCCATTCTGGCATGTTTTGAAATTTTTTCGAAAGTTTATGCCAATATGTCCTGTGTTTTTCTAAGAATTATCCAACGGTGGTTTCCACGGACATACTAATAGAAGTATCAGATCTTCCGTGGTTTCCACGGAGGCAGGAATCTTTAGAAAGTACCTTCCGTGGTTTCCACGGAGGAAGGAATCTTTAGAAAGTACCTGCCGTGGCTTCCACGGAGGTAGGAATCTTTAGAAAGTACCTGCCGTGGTTTCCACGGAGGCAGGAATCTTTAGAAAGTACCTGCCGTGGTTTCCACGGAGGCAGGAATCTGTTGAAAGTACCTTCCGTGGTTTCCACGGAGGTAGGAATCAACAGAAAGTACCTTCCGTTGTTTCCACGGAGGCAGGTAGAAAAGTATTTCTCTTGAAAAAAAGAGTTTTTGTGCACGTTTCTGTTTCTTAGGATAACCTGAGTTCGGGATAAGAGATTCCTCATTTCGCTTTGCTCCATTCGGAATGACAGTTTAAAATTATAATAAAAAAGGGGTGGGGGAAGATGGCTGCGCTTTGCGCAGCCATCTTCCCCCACCCCTTTAAAACCCCCATCCATACTGTCATTCCGATGGCGCTTTTCGCGCCAGAGGAATCTTTATTTAATAAGCACTTACTATTTTTCTTATTCCGAACTCAGGTTAGGATAGATATTTCTTGCCTAAAAACCTCATCCTCGTTCTATCGAAACTACTCAATGCCTATTTCCCTGAATTCAATAATATGATTGATTTTTATTTCTCCTCTGATGCTTTGCGCCTGGAAAGTGAGGCGTTTGTTTTCCCAGTCAATAAGCAGGAGACCGAAATTGCGCCTGAAATAAACCTGTCCCACCCTCAGCCTGTTGAACTCAATAGGATAAATTGCGCGGTCGTGGGTAAGCCCGCTGGAAGTGAAATCATAAAGCGGGTATTTTACTTCATAGCCTATGTAGCGGCTTAGTTCAGCTATGTGCCGGTCGCCACTGATAAAGAAAACTCCGGGTGCGTTGCTGCTGCCAATCAGTTTCAGCAAACGTTCACGCGCCTGCGGGAAGTTTCCCCACTTTTCAAAGTTATGGTCGTTGGCAAGAAACTGGAAACTTGCCGCAATGATATTGATCTTCGCGGTGGTTTCGCGTAATTCTTTTTCTAACCATTTCCATTGTTCTTCTCCTAACACATCAGCCGTTTCGCCCGGGTCATCACGGAAATAACGGCAATCGAGCAAAATAATTTTTACCTGCCTCTCCCCTTCCCCGTAGGTGCAGGAAGTATAAATCCCTTCCTGTTTCCTGCGCTGGGTATTTTGCGGTTCATCCAAAAAATCAAGGCAAAGCTGCTGGCTTTCCTTTTTCTTAGGATAGTTTTTTCCTCCGTCATTTATTCCAAAATCATGGTCGTCCCAGGTGCCTATAACAGGACATTGTTTCAACAGCAATTGATAATAATAATTGTTCTTCGCTTTACCATAATCCGATTTCATTTTGTCTATGTTTTCGGTGTCGGCATAAATATTATCGCCTAACCAAATCCAAAGCTGCGGATTGTTTTTTATGATTTCGTTCCATATAAGTTGTTCGCCACCCTGCATGCTGCAACTGCCAAAGGCGATGCGGGTGAGCGCGCTGTCCTGCGCATGGGAAAATGTAAGATGTAAGATGTAATAAGTAAGAAGTAATATTTTTTTCATGGATTAATTTCTTTTCTTTCCGGCAAGTTTATTTTTATAAAACTCTTTGCTTGCCACATAAATGGTTTTGGTAAACAAGGCATACACTGTTCCGTTGTCATCCTCATATCTTGGCGTAAGCTCAAAAGTATATTCACCCTGTTCCTTCACTTTTTGCCTGATGGTTTCTAACGTTGCATCATCAACCTCCATGCGGCATTTCACTTTATCAATAATGGGGCGCACGAATTTTATGCTTGCACCTTTATCCCAAACCACATAATCTTTTCCAAGTATTTCAAAAAGCATCAGCGTGTAAAAAGGGTCAATGGAACTGTAAATGCTTCCGCCATAAACAGTGGCAAACCTGTTCCACGTGCGGATGTTTCTTTTGATGGAAATATGAATCTCTTTAAAATCACCGGCAATGAACTGCACCTTGCCTCCTGAACACCATACGCAGGGCCAGAAAGTTAATGCCCATCTTATTTTTCTGGAGCGGAATGATTCGGTTTTGGTAGTGGGGAATTGTTTCATAAATGTTTTTGCCGCAAACCCCGATAGCTATCGGGAGCTAAGGGCGCAAAGTAACATAAAGAATGAGCAAGTTGAAAAAAGAATTTTAACAAAGGCACATAAAGCTTTTATATATTTGCCTGTGATGAAAGAAATTTATTTCACTGCTCATGCTTTAGCAAATATTCCGAAAAGAGGTTTTACAAGGGAAGAAGTAATTGAATGTATCAGAACTGAGAAATGGGAGGCAGCAGAAATAGGTAAATCAGAATGTCGTAAAAACTTTGTTTATAATAAAGAATGGAATGGAAAATTATATGCAACCAAACAGGTGCGCCCCATTTTTGCCGATGAAGAAAAAATTATAGTAATTACCGTTTATACTTATTACTTTTGAACTATGAAAATTACTTATGACAAAGAAGCTGATGCTATCTACATCACTTTTTTAGAAACAACTGTTACTACTGAACATCTTCCAAAAGGTATTTCGCTGGATTACTCGAAAGATGGCAAACTTGCAGGCATTGAAATATTAAACGCCAAAGAAAACCTTGGTAATATAGATACTCTGCAAAAAATATTGCTTGAAAATATCGGGCTTTCTTCTGCAGCGTAATATTAAGTTAATCCCACCCCTTAAATTCTTCTAAACTGGCAGTATGCAATTCTATTTCCACTTGAGAACTTGGGAATTGTTTCATAAATGTTTTTGCCGCTAAGGCGCTAAGGCGCAAAGTAACGCAAAGAAAACTAAAAAATAATCAGTTTCTCAGCATGAGCAATTTAGTTTATATCAAATACAACTATATATATGAGTTTTCAATTATCTTTAATTTATCTTTTCTATAGGGATTATTTCAATATCGTTCAAACATTATTAAGACCATTAAACCAGCGATATTTTAATTACATTTGCATCATCAAACAAGGTCATAAAAGATGAAATCAGCAGATATAAATATCAACTTAATTGAGAGCTACTTCGGACTGCTGAAAAATTTGAGTGCCGATAGTAAACTTGAGCTTATCGCCAAACTCTCCAAATCAATGAAGACCGCTAAAGCTGAGAAGCCAGATTCATTGAAATCGCTTTACGGAGCATTTGTTTCAGAGCAGTCGGCAGACGAGCTTATTGATGACATTCGAACTGCAAGAACCTTTAATCGCAAAAGAGCAGAGTTTTGAAAAAGTATCTTCTTGATACCAATATTTGCATCTACTTTTTAAAAGGACAATTTAACCTTCATCAAAAAATTGAGAAAGCAGGTGTGGAAAATTGCTTTGTATCTGAAATCACAATTGCTGAATTAAAATATGGAGTAGCTAACAGCAAACAAATCGCCAAGAACAGCGAGGTACTTGAAAAATTTCAGAACAAATTTGCGATACTTCCAATTTTTACATCGCTTGACATATATGCCAAAGAGAAAGCACGACTGAGGAAAAAAGGTAAAATGCTGGACGACTTTGATTTGTTAATCGGGGCAACTGCTATTACAAATAACTTAATACTTGCAACGAGAAATGTAAATGATTTTGACCGATTGGAAGGTATAAAAATTGATGATTGGACTTTTTAATTAAAATAGCCCTGCCGCCAATATAAAGCCAACCCGGCTAAAAGATCAGATAACTTTTTTCTTATATTTATCTACCAATAAATAAACATAACCCTTGAAAAAACTTCTACTCCTTTTTAATTCTACATTCTTAATTCTTAATTCTACATTCGCTCAATATCCCATCGGATATGTTTACACTTCATGGAACGATCCTGCCCGCAACCGCGATGTTACCTGCTGGATATATTATCCCGGGCAATCTGCCGGGCAAAATGTGGGTGTCACTTCCGGCTCATTCCCGGTGATTGTTTTCGGGCATGGGTTTGTAATGAATTACAACGCTTACAGCAACATCTGGAATGTACTGGTGCCTAAAGGATACATTCTTGTTTTTCCTACAACAGAAGGAGGCGCCTCGCCCAGCCATGCTAACTTTGGCGCTGACCTTGCTTTCCTTGCCGCAACGATGCAGAGCGAAGGAGCAAGCAGTTCATCACCTTTCTACAATCACGTAACCGATAAATCGGGGGTGATGGGACACAGCATGGGTGGAGGAAGTTCTTTCCTTGCTGCTGAAAACAATACAACTATTACTACGATGGTAACACTTGCTGCCGCAGAAATCAATCCTTCTTCTACAACTGCCGCAGCAAACATTACTATTCCTGCGCTCACCATAGC
>Ga0172371_10007309_pt1 | contig 15790 bp, 14 predicted proteins | sample Lak12m_FD_114543 | JGI IMG/M metagenome (GOLD analysis project Ga0172371, IMG submission 114543) | Freshwater microbial communities from Kabuno Bay, South-Kivu, Congo - kab_022012_12m | ecosystem: Environmental > Aquatic > Freshwater > Lake | place: Democratic Republic of the Congo: South-Kivu... | reverse complement strand
TCTGAAAGCTTATAAACACCGTTGTCTTTGCTGATTCCAATTACAGTATTATCAGAGCCAATTGATACATAAGCAACATTGCCAGCACTTGGCAATTCAACGAGTTCAGAACCTTTTAACATGTATGCCGAATTATCTTGGCTCAAAAAACAAATACTATTATCTTTGCCAACAGAAACATCAACCATTGCCTTTGGCACCGGAATACTCGTCCAAGAATTAGGCAACTCTACGGATTTCAAACCAGCGACAAAGCCCAAACAAAATAACGTATACGTAAATTTTTGAATCTTCATAATCAATCTTCCTTTTTTATGAAATACTAAGAACTTGAGATAAATCTGAAAACATCACCTACTCACGATTTGATCATAAATTAATTAATTTGATTACCCTCCGCACTTATTTTCCATAAACATCTCCTTTTTGCAAAAACGCACCAAAACACAATAGTAGGTTTCAATCGTATAAAAAAAAATAGAGTTAATTCAAGAATAGCCATAATGTTACTATCATAAATTGCTTACAATAAAGACACTACTTTCGAAATTATCAAAGTCAACAAGATGCAAAATATGAAAGACATTATTAAAGTTTTTGGCTTTTAAAAAAATTTGCCTTATTTCAGTATTTTGAACTTTATGAATAACCGGATATGCAGGACCCAAAATGGCAACATCAAATTTATTTTCAAGATTTGCATGATTCAATAAATCAACCAAGCGCATAGCATCTTTTTGAACCTGCTCAGAACTGTCATGCTTAAGCTCAATTTGAACCAAGCGCCCGTATGGTGGATACTCTGATTCTTTTCGAGCTTCCATTTCAACGCGACAAAAATCAATATAATTTTGTTCATTTAAATAATTAAAAATAGCGTGAGGTTGCATTATTTGAACAATAACTTTACTGTTTGCATGCTGTCGGCCAGCCCTACCTGCTACCTGTATTAGCTGCTGCAATGTCACTTCACTCGCATTGTAAACAGGAAAATGCAAATTCAAATCGGCCCACAAAATACCAACAAGCATAACCCCTGGAAAATGATACCCCTTTGTAATGGTTTGCGTGCCAACCAAAATATCAATTTTTCCAGATTCAAAAAGTTTGACCGTATTTTCCCATTCGCGTTTTTTTGATGTTGAGTCCAAATCAGCTCTTTCAATAATTGCACGAGGAAACATGTCTTGTAGCAACTGTAAGGCTTGCTGCGTTCCTATACCTTTTTTTAGTAAATTTTTTTCATCTACACCACAACCCGGACATTTTTTGGGCATCTTGATTTTATGATCACAATAATGACAACGCAAAAAATCCTCGGCACCTGAGTGCAGCGTTAAACTTACTGAACAATTTGGACACTCAAAAACAAACCCACATTGTTTGCACTGAACAAAAAAACTATACCCTCTCCTGTTAATATAAATTATAACCTGCTGTTTATTTTCAAGGCATTCTGCTATAGCTCTTTGCAGTTCTTTTGTAATCCAAAAGCTTTTTCTGTTGCGCGCTTTGGGGTCAGTCAGACTAACAACTTGAACATCGGGAAAAGACCCTGCGAATCTTTTTGTAATTTTAAAAAATTTCCATCCATATTTTTCAACGTTGTACAAAGAGCTAACAGAAGGAGTTGCAGATCCAAGCAAAATCGGAATATTGTAAATCTTTGCCCGCCATAAAGCCACATCCTTGCTGACAATTTTTGGATGTTTTTTTTCCATAAACCCGTGCTCATGCTCTTCGTCAACAATTATTAGCCCTAAATTTTGAATTGGTAAAAGAACGGGTAAATGAACTCCAATAATCAAAATCGGACGTCCTGCAAGCAAATCTTCCCACAGCTGACGTTTTTCTTTAATTTTTGAAGCGGAATGAAATCCGTAAATCACAACGCCTGGCAAACTACGAGTAAGCAAAGCCTGAAATTGCATAGCCAAAGAAACTTCGGGTAATAAAAGCAACACACTTTTTTTTTCAGCCACAGCAGTTTTGATTAAAGCCTTGTACACCTCAGTTTTACCAGATCCTGTAACACCATGTAGCAATGTTGGTGAATATTGGGGCTCCTTTATAAACGTTTTTAAATAATCAAAAACAGCCTCTTGCTCTTGTGTTAAACAGACGTCATCTTGGGTAAATTCACGAGCTACATTAAATCCTGCTTCATGGCCATCTTCGATTTTTTTATTTTTTAAAAAACTGCGTACTCGTTGATAAAAATGAAGTTGATTAACAAAATAAAAATTTGAAATTTGCTTCACAAAATTTTGATAAAGTGGGTCATTCGGAAAAGGTTCTAATGATAAAATTTCTCTGATTTTGTAAGTTGCACTTCCAACTGGAACATCCATGATTTTTTCAACCAATGCGTCAACCTTGATGTTGCGCAATGGAACAAGAACAATGGCTCCAACTTTAACAACATCCTTAAATTGTTCAGGAACTTTATACGTAAGTGATGTTGTAAAGCCATTTAGTAAACGAACTAAAACGTACATAATGCCTATCTGGTAACAGTTGGAACGCCCTGATTTTTGAGATGCACAGTAATTTTTGAAAATGGTAATGGGATTTTAAATTGGTCCCAGCTTTTTTTAAAAGTAAAAGCCCAACCAATTTTACAATCAACTAAAATTATAGGAATACCTGCTTTGGATGCGAGATAAGTAATACCTGGTTGCAAAACAAACGCAGGCCCACGAGAACCATCGCCAACTAAACATAGCTGATTAGTTTTTTTTAAAACATCAAGAGACTGCCTTAACAAATGTATTGGCGACTTATTTGCTGAACCATACAAAACCTCATAGCCCAGTTGCTGGCAAACAAAACCCGCATACTTACCATCATTGCTAGGACTTACAACGCACGCACCCATGGCTTTTTGTTTAAAGAAAAAAAACATACCTGCCAAAATATTTTGGTGCCAAAAATAAAAAACTCCTCGCTGCTCTTGCACTGGCATTTTAATATCAGGGTCAACTGTAAATCGTAGACGATACGTAGAAAATAAAATTCTTATAAAAATATAGAACATCCATTTTCCAGCAGATCCAACAAATTTATTTGTCTTGAGTTTACGAATAATAAATTTAAAAATATTTGTAAAAAACATTATTCAACTTTCAGGTGTAGAAAAAACAATTCATTGCTTTGCGATTTTTCTAAGTTTACTATTTAGTATAACTTTTATCTAAATAGCTTTATTTTTTAGGATTTTAATGAAAAAACTCGATTTAAAATTCCAGGTATTCAAAAAACAACTAAAAAATGGCTTAACTGTCCTTGTAAAACCAAGCAAAATTGTCCCGATTGTTGATATTCAAATGTGGTATAACGTTGGAACAAAACATGAAGAAATACACGAAAAAGGCGTCGCTCATTTCATAGAACACATGCTTTTTAAGGGAACTAAAAAATTATCTGAAAGTGACATTGGTCTCATCACTCAAAAATTTTCTGGCTACAGCAACGCATTTACATCGCACGATTACACAAGTTACGTTTTCAGGTTCCCTAGCAATGTTTGGCAAGTTGCGTTGCCAATTTTTGCAGACTGCATGAAAAATGCAAAATTCGACAACGAAATGATCGCCTCCGAAATTAAGGCAGTTGTTGAAGAAATGCGTTTATACCAAGATGATTATCAAAGTACACTTTTAGAATCCATGATTGCATCAGCCTATCCACACCATCCATACCACTATCCAATAATCGGAACAAAAAATACTTTGTGCAATCTAACACAAAAAAATTTACTCAATTTTTATAAAAAATATTATCATCCAAGCAATGCAACCCTGGTTATTGTGGGAGATGTAGACAAAAATGAAGCCTTTGAATTGGCTGAAAAAACTTTTAGTTCAATAAAAAATCCAAAAACAACAGAAATGCTTCCAAGGCCAAATTATGTAGACGATTTTTCTTCCTCAACCACAAAAATTTTTCGCGACGTACAAAATAGCTGGTGTTGCTACGCATTCAAAGTTTCAGGTATACAAGATGGAAAAACTTATCTCCTGGACATCGTCCTACAAATAATAGCTAACGGTAAAAGTTCACGACTTTACAAAAAATTGGTTAATGAAGAAAAATTGGCGACTGAAGTTTCAAGTTTCATGTACGATTTTTTTGAACACAGCCTTTTTTGTATTGGTGTATATCCACAAACTGGTTCTGACGAAAATTCAATAGAAAAGATAGACAAAATAGTTTGCGATGAATTGCAAAAGTTTGGTGAAAAAGTACCTCTTGACTGGGAACTTGAATTGGCTAAAAAACGCGTTCAATTTGATTATGCAAGTCTACTCGAGAACAGTGAAAAGCAGGCTTTTTTAATCGGCAACTACTTCCTCGCAACTCAAAATGAAAAATTTATCGAAAATTACATAAATAAAACTCAAACTACAACAAAAAAAGATATAACCTCTGCTGCAAAAAAATACTTAAACACACTGACAATGCAAAAAGGTTACCTATTACCCATTCCAGAATATGATAAAAAAGCTCTTGTAGAAATACAGACGCAGTCAGAAAAAAATGATTATGAAATATTAAAAAAATATAACAGAAAAACACCAGTAGAAGATGGTAAATTTGTAGATAAAATCCACTCAGCTGAAAATGTTAAGTTTGATTACCCTAAGCCAAAATCATTTATACTAAAAAATGGCATGGAAGTTTTGCATCACGACAATCAAAATACGCCATTGATATCTTGCATACTTAATTTTAAATCTAATTTTTTGCATGATCCTGACAGGAAAAATGGATTATTTAATTTCATGCTTCGGGTAATGCTAAATCGTACAAAAACACGCTCCGCAGATGAGCTATCTCAATTTCTTGAAACAAACTGCATCTCAATAAACACAACTCCAGAAATAATTTCATTACGCTGCCTCAAAAAAGACTTTAAAAAAGCTTTGGCAATATTAAACGAAATAATTACACAGCCATCATTTGATAGTGAGTCGGTAGAAAAAATTCGTAAACACCTATGCAATGAAGTAACCGAATATTGGGATACCCCAATTGATTTTGTTGAGCAAATAGCCCGTGAGGCAAATTATCAAAAACATTATTACAGCAAAAATCCATATGGAACAATTGAAAGTTTGAACAACATAAACAAAAACGATCTCGAAGAGTCTTACGAAAATCTTGTAAGCCCACAAGAAGCTGTATTTGTTGTTGTTGGTAATCTCTCCGGAATTGACTTCAAAAAAACAATTAACACCGTTTTTGGTGCGTGGCATGGACAAGTTATTCCAGAAATCAAAACTGTAGAAACGCCAGAATACAAAACAACCAACATTGTGCGCTCAATTAACCGAGATCAAGTTGTTCTAGCCTTCGTAGCGCCATCTATTTCTAGGTCTGATGAATATTTTAATCACTTAGCACTTTTGGACATAGCCGTAACAGGAGGATCCCTAGGAAGCTCAATATCGCGTCTTTTCAAGCTAAGAGAAGAATGTGGACTATTTTACACTATCAACGGATCGTTAATTTATGGGGCAAGAGATGAAGCAGGAATGACGCTTATCAAAACAATGGTTAGTGCCGATAAAGTAGAAATTGCAAAAAGTATGATCCTAAAAATCATAGATAACGTCGGAAAATATGGTATAACTCAGGACGAACTTGACCTCGCAAAAAAACAGCTTATTTCATCATCTGTAGAGCTCTTTGAAAGCAATGCACAAATAGCATCAACATTTTTATTTTTAAAAAGATTCAATTTAAGTTTGAATTTATTTGACAAATTAGGAGATATTTTAGCTATAATAAAATTAGATGATGTAAACAAGGTCGCAAAAAAGTTCTGCAATAGCAAGGTTTTTTCGACCATAGTGATTGGTAGAGATTTTAAAGTGAGTAAGTGAGTAGTAAGTAAATAGTATTTGGAAATCTAAGAAAGGAGATCCATTATGGCAATCAAAAAAAAGGCTGTTAAAAAGGCCGCACCTAAGAAAAAGGTAGTCAAAAAGGTAGCTAAGAAAGCTGTTAAAAAGGCTGTCAAAAAAGTAGCTAAGAAAGCTGTCAAAAAGGTAGCCAAAAAGGCTGTTAAAAAAGTAGCCAAAAAAGCTGTCAAAAAGGTAGCTAAAAAAGTTGCTAAAAAGCCTGCCAAAAAGGCTGCTAAGAAGGCTGCACCTAAGAAAAAAATGACAACAAGACCTTTCGCAAAATCATTACCTCAAATGCCTTCTATCTAAAAATAAATTCGATCAAAGAGGTAAAAAAAAAGTGATCCTGAAACATTGGATCACTTTTTTTTATTCTGAAAATTAATTATCTAAAACGTTCCGTTAAATACCAAATGCGCTGAAGCCTGTAAAAAGATATTCTCATCTGCATCAAGCCAAGCAATTACTTTGCCGCCCTGCATATCAAGAACAATCTTTTTATTTTTCTGAATCATACCTTGCTTAAAAAGTGTGGCTATAACAGCAGCAGCGCCTGTACTACAAGCAAGTGTAACTCCACATCCTCGTTCATAAACAAGCATCTTAAAAGACTCAAGCCCTTCAAAAGGCGTATCATCTTTCCAAACAAATTCTACGTTAGTTCTTTTTGGAAAAACTGCATTGGATTCAATTTGAGACCCATTGTTAACTAACCACTGCGAGGTCGTTTTGTTAAAAGTGACAAAATGTGGATTACCAACATCAACACAAAAGCCTTGATAAACACCCTCGTTAGTCGTATTAACTGTTTGTTCGCCCAAAAACCTGGCCTGTCCAACATTGTTAGTTATGAATGTATTTTCTTTTTTACAACCAACAGATGAACAACCATCTTTACAGACAACACACTCAATAATTCGCTTGCTTAAAACAATCTTAAATGATTCGCCAAAAGAGTATTGTTGATAAAGAAATTGTGCGCAACAACGAATGCCATTAAAACATGCTTCAGCCTGGCTACCATCAGAATTAAATATCAGCATTTCAGGTAAACCAAAGTCATGATTTTCTTTTAAAATCAAAACGCTATCAGCACCAACACCAAAGTGTCTTTTACATATTTTAACAACAAACTCTGGCCAATCTTTTCCTTGTAAAACATTTTGAATATCATTACAAGGACGCTTGTACCAGTCGAATAAAATAAAATCGTTTCCAAGTGATTGTAGTTTTACAAATTGCTTTAACATAAAATCTACTGTCACAAATTATTCTGCTTGATGCAATACAGCAGCACCCTCAACAATTTTACGTTTTTTATCGACGCATTGATCCTGGTTTGTCATAAAAACCTTGCTAAGGTATGAACGGCCTGAATCAGCAAATAAAACGACAACTGTGTCATTTTCTGACAACTTTTTGCAATATTCCATAGCAACAGACATTACCGCACCGCTGCTAATACCAATCAATAAGCCATGTTCTTTAGCCATGCTTCTTGTCATATCAAATACTTGTTCATCTGTTACTGTGCAAATTTCATCAACAACAGTTTGGTCAAAAACTTCGCTAATAACATCAATTCCAATACCTTCAACTTGATAAGCTTTAGGCTCTTTGCTTGAGTATGCTGAATTAACGGAATCAACACCTATGATTCGAACATTTGTACTTTGTTCTTTTATGTATCTTCCAATTCCAGAAATGGTTCCGCAAGTTCCAGCCCCACAAATAATGTGTGTCACTGTACCATCAGTTTGCTTCCATATTTCAGGACCTGTTGAATAATAATGAGCGAGGGCATTGTTTTTATTGTTGTATTGATCCGGCATGAATGCACCAGGAATACTATGCAATAGTCTATCTGCTAGTGCATGGTAACCACGTGGATCATCAAGATTATCGGTATTTGGGCAAACATAAACTTCTGCACCATAGGCACGCAACATACCAACTTTTTCAGCTGCCGTTCTATCAGGCACTGTTATTATTACTTTGTAACCCTTCAAAGCACCAATCATAGCAAGCGCTATACCCTGATTTCCTGAGGATGCCTCAATGATTGTTCCGCCAGGCTTGAGCTTACCTGTGAGCTCAGCTTGTTCAACCATAAACAACGCTGCACGATCTTTTATACTTCCACCTGGATTCAAAAATTCACACTTTGCAAGAAGCGTAGGCTTAGTACCTAAATCAAGCTTTATAAGGGGTGTATTCCCAACTAATCCTAACAACGGTTTATAATTATTTTTCAACATAAAAAGCCTTTTCTAAAAACACTTTTTAATTCCTATATCCACAACAAACACAGCTTAGGATATACCTTATTTACACTAAAACTCAAACGATTCATTAGTTTGCCAGTCCAAGTCTATTTGGCAATTTTTCAAAGCTAATTATATAACCCATATTTTGAAAATGAGTCATTATATCGAGAAACTGAGCTTCCATTTCTTTGGTAACAAAAAACTCCAAAATATCGTTAGAACTGTCTAACGTTCGGTCAAACACCAAATTATCCTCGTTGCGTAAAGCACCGTGTACAAACCATATTGTTTCTTTGACCGCTTTCGCCTGGTAATATTCGCTATGCATAAAAATCCATTCAATTTATTTAAAAATCACAAAATAGGCTTAGAGCATAATAAAAATGGGCGCTCTCATCAAGAGCACCCACAATAAATTTGAATTCTAAATATATATTTTTATTTCATTCCACCAGGCATTGGTGCTGGAGATCCCATTCCCATGTCAGCAGGGCCAGGCATAGGTGCTGGTGGCGTAACTGGTGCTGCAGGAGTAGGGGCTCCCATGCCCATATCTGTTGGTACAGGTACTGGAAGCGGAGCTGGTTGTGTAGCTGGTGCCACTGGCAATGGCGCACCCATACCCATATCAGGCGCCCCTGGAAGTGGTGCTGGTGGCAGAGGAGCTGGAGCTCCCACACCCATGTCCGCTGGTGCAGGTGCTGGTACTGGAGTTGGAAGCGGTGCTGGAGGCAATGGCGCACCCGTACCCATATCAGAAGGGGCTGGAAGTGGAGCTGGTGGCAGAGGTGCTAAAGCTCCCATTACCATATCCGTTGGTGCTGGGGTAGGTGTAGGAACTGGCGCCATAGGCGCGACAGGCAATGGTGCAGGCGCAATTGAAGTTGTAGCCGATGCTGGAGCAGATAATTCTGCCGGATATTTTGCTTCAAAAGTCTGAATTGCGTTCTTTACGTTGTTATACCTAGATTTTAACTCATCCCAAGTGGCCAATTCACTGGTTGCCAAAAGATCAATAAACGGATCTTTTAAAAGTTTGATATCAAAAACAACAACAGGCCCTATTTCTTTTGATGCTGGTTCATTTGAACCTTTTAAAAAAGGCCTTGAGAGATTTAAATCATCATCTTCGGCTAACTTTGCAGAAAAAGCTTCTTCAAGCTCTTTAACATATTTTTTTTTAGGTGCTGCATCGATATTAAAAACCATCGATCCTATTATTAAACAAACCCCCAAACCTGCTGGGATTATTTTTCTGGGAAACTTCATCATTAAACTCCTTTTTTTTTACCAAACCATTTGTTAAATAAAAATCCCACTAACCTACTCAATTTACTCCTTCAAAGCTAATAAAAACGATTTGGCCAGTCAACAAAACAAAATGTTAATTAGGCCCAAGATTATTTTTTCACTTAATCTTGAGCCTAATTAACAAAAATATTTTTATAACAAAAAATTTTAGGATTTAAGCATTTCTGTTTTTGTTGAAATCAAAAACATCAAAATACCTGCAGCAACTGAAGCATTATAAGAAATTTCAGGTGTACGCTGAGGTAATGTTATCGGATTACCCATGCTTATAATGTCTTTTGATATACCTATGGCCTCGTTACCAATAACCAAACAGGTTGGTTTTTTGTATTCTGCAAGCGTCGCATCTTTTCCACCAAGCACAGCCATGTACATGTTGTAACCAGAATGCTTAAGTTCTTGCACTGCACTTTTGATAGACGCTGCAACATAAATATCCAAGTGCTCAGCCAAACCAGCAGATGCTTTGAAAGCAGCCGGCGTAAGAGGTGCGGATTGAGTTTTACACAAAACAACGCCATCTACACCAGTACAATACGCTGAACGCAAAATCGCACCCAAATTGCGCACGTCTTGGATAGAATCAAGAAGCAAAATAAACTTCTTTTGACGAGCATCAAAAACTTTGTTTGCAAACTTGAATGGCGAAACCCAAGCAACCACTCCGTTGTGATCTGTTGAGCCAGCCATACGGTCTAAGACGTTTTTGGCAACGTATTGGATGTTTGGCACAAACTTAGGCAAATGTGGCTTAATTCTATCCCATGATTTTGGCAAAGGCTTGGTTGTATACAATGAGAGCAATTTACGTTTTTTGGCCTTTAAGACCTCGATCACAGGATGGGCTCCGTACACCATCTCGCCCTGAAGCGATTTATTTTGGATAGGTTTATTTTGGTTTGCGTTCATAAACAACTTTCAATTTTTTAACTTTTGATTTTAGAAAAGTATCTTATCATGGCAATACAACATGCGCAAATTTAGCTAACAAATTAAAGGTTCACAACCCCCAAATCTGCCCTTATAATTATCCCAAGCCAGTCATAAAAATAATCACTTAATGTAAAAGAAGCCAAAAATGTACATTGTTGAAGGAAATATAGGAGTCGGAAAAACAACATTCTTGAACATTATTCGCCAGCACTGCCCTGAAATTGAGGTAGTTGAGGAACCTAAGGACAACTGGACAAACCAGGTCCAAGGCCAATCCCTTTTGGCTAATTTTTATTCTGACATCAAACGCTGGGCCTTTACAATGGAAACATGGGCCATGATCTGCCGAGTAAATTACCATCTAGAGGCACAAAAGGACACAAATCCAAACCGCGTCATGGAAAGGTCAATTTATTCAGGCCATTATTGTTTTGCTCACAATGACTATGAATGCGGATTTTTAAGCGAAATTGAGTGGCATGTCTACACCCAGTGGGTCAAATACCTCATACATGGCAAATGTCGCCCACCCAAAGGCTTTATTTACCTATACTCGACGCCTGAAATATGCCACAACAGAGTAAAAATACGAAACCGTGACAGTGAGAAAAACCTTACACTTGATTACTTGAAGCAAATTCACAACTGGCACGAACGCTTTCTCGTCCAAAAAGACCTACTAACACCTGAATTACGAGATATACCAATATTAATACTCGACTGTACAAAAGAATTCAAGCATAATAACTCGACAAGACTCGACCTAGTCGAGAAAGTAAAAAACTTCTTATCTTCAAAATAAATTAGTTAAATTTCCAGGTGTAAATATTACAAAAATATTATTGACAAAAATTTCCAACATTGTAAATTAAATACAATGTTGGAAATTTTATAATTTACAGTTTGATTAAAAAACTCTATACACCTCCATCTACATTAACGGTCTGGTAACATTCTTTTACCAGGCCGTTTTTTCATTTCATAAAATGCCGTTGCTAACTACCCAAAATCCATAGTACAATTCACCTCTAGCGTAAAAATATGTTTAAACATATGGGATAAAAAAATGATAAAAACATTTTTTATAAAAAAATATTTAAACCTGATTTTGTTTTTTTCGTTGTTTTTGGTGCTTGGGACAATCACATCGATTTTTTCACAAGAACAACAAGTTAAAGAATTTCAAACAACAAACAAAAGTCTACAACCAACAAATGATTTTGAATCATTCATCAAAGACTTTGTCACTCATGTTGATACAAGATTGGTAACCTACAAAAATGGTTCTTTGTATTTCTACGCTGATGCCTCAACAAAAAAAGACTCGATCGCTGTAGCTCTTATGACCTCAATACTCTTAGGCGCAGGCGCTGCATCAATGCAATTTGTTGGTAAAAAATACATACCAGAAAATTTTGACAACAGGGAACCCATTCCATGCCTTACATTTAGTATAATTTACGGCACCATTGCCACATTTTTTACACTATCAGTTTTGTTAAACTTGCTTCGTAAATTTCAACGACTTCCTATATTGACAATCACGCCAAAGGAAATTTCTGCTATTGGCCAATCAAGTATTAAATGGAGCGAATTAAATGATATACAAATTCACACTGTAACGGTAAAGGACCAGAGGGGTTCAACAATAGAACTTGTCAAATCGCTGATATTCATAGCCAAAAATCCCAGAACTGAAAATGTATTCACCTTGGTCGTTAGTGACACCATAAAAACTGATTCGAAGTCTTCTATAAAAACTGGATTTTTGCCAATAACTATAGAAAAGCTTAAAGAAATCGCCACACGCTACAAAAATAATTTTGTAAAAAATGTACAAACAAATTAAGGACACTTGGCTGTAGGGTATAAAAAAATGATAAAAAAATATTTAAACCTGATTTTGGGTTTTTCGTTGTTTTTGGTGCTTGGGACAACCACATCAATTTCTTCACAAGAACCACAAGTTAAAGAGTTTCAAACAACAGACAAAAGTCTAGAATCAACCAACGAGTTTGAATCATTCATCAAAGACTTTGTCGCTCATGTTAATAGCAAAAGAGTCGCTTACAAGGATCAAAAATTATATTTTTATGCCAATACAAAAACATCGACAATTTTATCATTAGCATTTTTTACAGCTTTATCTTTAGGCTTAACAACCATGCCTTTTTTCATGAATAAATCAGACAAGGATTATACAGGCGCTGTCGTAACTTCTACAATATCCGGCATTGTAGGCGTTGGGTTTAGTGTCTTACTGATCGATCAATTAGCTACCAAAATTAAAAAAACTCCATACTTGACCCTATCATCATTTGGAATTTCATGTTCAAGAAAACCCGCAATAAATTGGTATGACTTAGATGAAAATATGCCAATAATCACCACAATAATAAAAGATCAATATGGAAACCAAACTGGAACAATAAGACTCATGACCTTGCGCTCTAAAAGTTCTATAGCTTTCGATATAATTTCAGAAACTGGCGACAACGGGCTACTGCCCGTAAAGCTTGAGGAACTAAGAGAAATTGCATTGTGTTACAAAAATCACTTCACCAAAAACATGCAAACGAATTAGGAATACTCATGATTAAAAAAATAATTTTAACAATTCTTTGCATAGCAACATTTGGCAACACGATTTTGGCCGGTGATACCAAAACGCCTAAGCTTTTCGAAAAAGGCAAAGTAAATCTCAAAGCCTTTTCAACGCTTTTAACATCAAAAAAAATAGACGCCGAAATTATGATTGAAGGCTTAAATATTTTTGTTGCTGAAGCTTCAAAAGTTGAAAGCAAATTAAAATCTAACGACAAAGCAATTTTAAAGATTTTGAAAGATGAGCTAGCTTGGGCTAAAAGAGTCAATCGCTCGCCAGCAGACACAATCTTGGTTCTTTATTCCAAACTTAAACCGCACCTTGGAAAATCTAAAGGCGAAATAGCCGGAATAGTTATACTGACAGTTTTTGCATGCATCTTTATAGGGCTTGCGGGCGTAGCTTCTTGGGAAGCCTACAAAAGACACAAATACATACAATCGCTCGATACGCCTGAAAAACAATTGATATACCTCCAACAATATCGGCCAGAACTCTTTCAGGCGATATTGGCATATCGTAATGGCCGAGAAATAATAAAATCATGTATTCCTTATCACTCCAGACGCTTACTAGAACAAGTCTTTCATCTAGGTTTCCAGACGGGGCAACATGAAATTCAGGTTGTAACCGAAAACGACGTTAGAGATATCAAAGAAAGCGTTGAAAGAGAATGCCTACAAGCCACCTTAAACTTACCAGAACTTGCCTATGCTACTGGCAAGGTACACGATGACATTTTAAAAAGGCTGCCAAAAAATTTTTCAAAGCGAATACTAGATGACGGACCAGAAATTCAAGAACTTGGTTGATTAAAAAATTAAAAGATTAATATCAGACGTAACGCCGGACCAGCAATTTTTGACTGAATCCGGCGTTCTTTTTTTAATTAATCTTTTCCGAAAACATCATGTATATTTTTCCAACCTAAAATGTTTATGCCTTTACGCGCTTGTTTTTCATTGCCGCCGTAGATAAGAAAGCTCTTTTTTGGATCCGAGCCAGAAACAGTATTCCAATAATTAAGACCATCAAAAAAATTTGTGTTAATAGTTTTTCCTGCTTTGATTTCAAGGGCTGTCAATTCCAAACCCTGTTCTATAACACCATCAATCTCATGTCCTTGACTATCGCGCCAAAAATAAATATTTGGTCTCCGGTCAATATTAAACTGATGTTTCATAAGTTCCGAAAGAACAAATGATTCAAATAAATTACCACGCATGTAGTGGGCATGCAGCTGACTTTCCGACGTTATTTCAAGCAAAGAACACGCAAGTCCTGTATCATAAAAATATAATTTGGGCGACTTAATCAAACGTTTGCTAAAATTTTTGTAATGCGGTTGTAGCCGAAAAATAATATAACTGCACTCCAAAAGCGATAACCACGAAATTACTGTATTAGTCGTAATGCCACAATCGTTGCCAAGCGAGGTAAGGTTTAGTACCTGGCCTATGCGACCAGCACACAATGCAATAAAATGCTGAAATTGACTTAAATTTTCAATGTTTTTCAAGTTGCGAACATCACGCTCAAGATAAGTTCTGATGTAGTTAGAGTACCATTTACCTGGAGATGCTTTTTCATCAAAAATACGTGGATAGCCTCCGGTGAACATCACATTTTCAACTTTTTCTGCAAGCAACGAAGCGTTATCAAGCTCCTCGATCGACAATGGAAGCAAGGTCAAAATTGCCACCCTTCCGGCAAGAGACTGTGATATCTTGTCACTTAACAAAAAATTTTGAGACCCCGTAAGGATAAACTGCCCAGCCCCCTTATGCTCATCGACAAATGTTTTTATGTATGAAAAGAGCTCTGGAACATACTGAATTTCATCAAGAATTAATCCCTCATTGTTTTTATTTGTTTCCAAAAAACCACGCGGATCCGATTGCGCTAACCTTTGCTTATCAAGATCTTCAAGCGTTATGTAGTTATATTTTTTGAAAGTGTTTTTTACCAACGTTGTTTTTCCAGATTGACGCGGGCCAAGCACAGCAACAACAGGAAACTGCTTGGCTGTTGATTTTAGTTCTTTTGTCATAGATCTTTTTATCATAAGCAAGGCTCCTTTACCTCATTTAAACGTGATTATTAAATAAGTTTGTAAATATGCAATCCGATTCTGTAATTACAAGGGCTTTAAAACAAGATTAACAAAAAGAAACAAAAAACACATGAATTTAAGAAAAAAGAGAGAAAAGACGTAACGCCGGACCAGCAATTTTTGACTGAATCCGGCGTTATTTTTTAAAATTATTTTTTATAATTCAAAACATACTCTACAAGCAAACGTACACCAGCGCCTGTTGCGCCCTTGCTAAGATAATTGACACCAGGAACCTTGTAGGCAACACCAGCAATGTCCAAGTGAGCCCAGCGTGCTTTTGAAACAAAGCTTTCCAAGAAGCCTGCAGCTGTAACTGTTCCTGCCAAATATGTCGACGAGCCACAGTTAGAAATATCTGCAAAGTCCGACTTGTTTGCTTCTTTGTAATCATCTTCCAACGGTAAGCGCCAAATCTTATCGCCTGTAAGATGACCAAGTTCAAACAAAGTTTTTGCAAGTTCATCATCGCGAGTAATCAACGCTGCATAAAAATGACCAAGCGCATAACTGCAAGCGCCCGTAAGAGTAGCAATGTCAATAATCACATCAGGCTTATAAAATTTTTCTGTGTAGCAAATTGCATCGGCTAAAATCAAGCGGCCTTCAGCATCTGTGCTTTTGATTTCTACAGTCTTACCATTCATAGCAG
>Ga0172371_10007308_pt1 | contig 15791 bp, 10 predicted proteins | sample Lak12m_FD_114543 | JGI IMG/M metagenome (GOLD analysis project Ga0172371, IMG submission 114543) | Freshwater microbial communities from Kabuno Bay, South-Kivu, Congo - kab_022012_12m | ecosystem: Environmental > Aquatic > Freshwater > Lake | place: Democratic Republic of the Congo: South-Kivu... | reverse complement strand
CATGATGGAGAGGGCCGTGACGCTCTTGCCGCAACCGGACTCACCAACCAGCCCGACGGTTTCTCCTTCGTTCAGGTACAGGTCCAGACCGTCTATGGCAACGGCAAGTCCGTTGTCGTAACTGAAGACCGTCTTGAGTCCTTTGATGCTTAGCAGCCTGTCGTTCATTACTGGGTTCCGCGTTGTCGGCCGATGCTAACGGTTGAAGACGGGTTTTCTCTTTTCTACAAACGCTTCCAGGCCCTCTTTACCGCTGGGGTGAGCCGCACAGTTGCGAAGTGCGATCCTCTCCATCTCGATGTGCGTCTCGAAGGGGGTGCTGAAAGAGTCATTGAGGAGTTGCTTGGCACAAGCAAAGGACTCCAGGGACACGCTGCTCATTTCTTCAAGCATTCTCGTGGCTTCTTCCACGGTGTGGCCGTCTTCCACCACTTTGGTCACGAGCCCCCATTCCAGGGCCTGGTCCGAAGTGATGGGCTTGTCGAAGGCCGCGATCTCCAGTGCCTTTGCCAGACCCACAATCCTCGGGAGGGTGAATGTCCCGCCGCCGTCAATGGACAGTCCGTTTGAAGTGTAGGCCTGCCGCAGGACCGCGGATCGGGCCATCACACGGAAGTCGCACGCCAGAGCCAGCGAGAAGCCGCCTCCTGCTGCAACTCCGTTAACAGCTGCCACAACAGGCTTTCTCATGCGGCGGATCTCAAGAACGGACTGATGATACCGGCTTGCGGCAAAGTGGAATGCCGAAGGGAGACCTTCGGGCCAGTTTACGGCCCACTTGAGATCCGCTCCCGCGCAGAAGGCCTTACCCATGCCCGAGACTACCACCCCCCGGATCGTATCGTCCACGGCAAGAGTGGTGAGGTGTTCAGCCAACGTTGTAATGGTGTCCAGGTCAAACGCGTTGAAAGCCTTGGGCCTGTCGAACATGACGTGGGCTATCTCGCCGCACAGAGTCACTTTGACCGTCGCCGTCATATCGTAACCTCCGTTGTTGCGGTGTCGGCAGTCGCCAAGCGCGCCCGCCTCTGCTTCTCATCCTATCAGATTCGGTAACAGGCATTGCGCGCTTCTAGAGGTGGCTCATGAATTGGTATCAGGGTTCCGCTGCGGACGCAATGAGATTGAGACAACAAAGTGAGCGTCGAGTTGCGCGGCCGTTATTGTTCGTCAAAGGATCCCACCGACATATGCCTGCCTACCTCCGCTTCATTCTGCGGAGGCTATTTCTCGGACGCCGAGGCTGCCTCTGAGGTCGTCCATCTCTCTGTGGCCGGTGAGCGTGAGGAAGGCCTTTTCAAGGTTTCCGCCGGCACTGGCTATGGTGTTCTTGATGTTTTCCGGTGTGTCGGACGTGACTATTTTGCCTTTGTGGATGATTGTAATAAGGCTGCATATCTCTTCGGCCACGGCAAGGGTGTGGGTGGAGAGAAATACCGCCATGCCGCGGGAGCGGGCCATCTCGGTGAAGAGATCCTTGACGAGGCGGACTCCACGGGGATCGAGCCCCACCATGGGTTCGTCAATAATGAATATTTTGGGCCTGTGAAGCAATGCCGCGGATATTATGAGCCGTTGCTTCATGCCGTGGGAATAGCCCTCAATAAGTTCATCCTTCCAGTCCTTCAGCTCGAAAAGTTCCAGGTATCTCATTCCGAGATTGTTGAGGTCCCCTGTGTCAACTCTGTATAGTCCGGCGGTGAATTCCAAGAATTCCCATCCGGTGAGTTTTTCATACACGTATGGCCTGTCCGGGACAAAGCCGGTGACGGCCTTGGCCGCTTCCGGCTCTTGGGCCAGATCACGGCCTGCAAGCACTATCCTCCCGGTGTCGGGCTTCATTAGTCCTGCGAGCATCCGGATGGTGGTGGTCTTCCCTGCGCCGTTGGGCCCGAGGAATCCCATTACCTCGCCCGGAGGAACGTGAAGATCAATATGGTCAACAGCCTGGGTCTTTATGAATTTCTTTGAGAGGTTTTCCACTCTGATCATACGGCGTCTTACCTCAATGCTTTACCGAGTCATTTTGCTTCGACGACCTTAAGCGTCAGTCGGCCGAGAAAACCGATTACGTTGACGTGCTTGTCTACGTCTCCGTAGAGAAGCGCCACATGGGTGGTGCTCGCGGGGAGTTCATCCAGCAGCGGGTCTCCCGAGAACCAGGTCTTACCGGCCCAGTAGTTCACCCACGCGTGATAGTAAAACCCATCGCCGGAATAGACCAGACCCACCGCAACCCTGGCGGGCAATCCCACTGCCCTGGCGAGAGCGACAGCAAGAATCGCGTGCTCATTGCAGTCTCCCTGGAGATTCACGAGAACCGTATGAGCGTCTGGGACAGCGGGAGTGGGCACTTTTTTAAGGTTGGTGTAAACCCACGTGTTGATCAGCTTCGCGGCTTTGACAGGATCGGTTTGGGTTCCCACTATTTCGCGTGCTTTGGCTATTATGTCAGGGTGATCGCTGCGTATGAATGGAGAAGCGGCAAGGAACTGCTTCATCCGTTCATCGTTGTCCGGCAGTGCGTAAGTGGCCTGTGGAATAGTCTCCCGAGTGATGGTGATCTCCGAGCCCTCGAACTTCTGCCGGAAGCCGTCCGAGGGTATGTGCCAGTCCCCTCTGCCTTCGACCTTGAGGCGCAGAGTCTGCAGGTCCGGGTTATCGGGAATCTTGCCTTCCACCGGCACTGAAGTGAGGGAAACCATATCGGGAAGTTCCCTCAATCCTTTCATTTCCCTCGCGATTTCCGTCTTGTCCGATCGGATGACCGTTATTCCAAGGGGCATTCGGCCTTTGATCAACCGTCCTTCGCTGTCAATCCAGAGCGTAGCCTCCATTGACCGGAAGATGGCACGGACTCGCCACGCTTCAACTTTGGAGGCGTTCATCTCGATGTCGGCCTTTTCCAGAACATTGATGACAGCGTCCCATTTCTGGCCATCCAGAGGATCGAAAATGGGCAGCTTGATCTCGTCTCCAACCTTCAAGCCGGTGAGCGGGACCGGTAGACCGAGAGACCGTGCGATTCGAGGGGTTTCGTAAAGTTTCAACTTCCGCTGTGCACTTCCCTTGGAGCCGGGCGTCTCTATGATCAAATCGCGGCCGTCCATCCTGCCTCGAACATCGAACGAAATCAGGCCGGAAGCGATCTTCAGCTCAAATCGCTCGAGGTGGAATTCACCGTCCACGTCGGATTCGTTCATGATCCGGACAGGCTTTAACTGGCCCTGGATATTGAGGGAGATGTTCAGCTCGTCCAGGAGTTTCCAACCGCCCTCGCGGCGCACCTGTCTTGAGCGCCCGAAACCGGAGTATGCCCCGCCGATGCGCACCAGGAACCAATCGTCGGATTCCGTGGCCGAGATCTGTACGCTCTCCGACAGGGGGATCCGGGACGGAAAATATCTGTCCTTGAGCAGTATGCCCATGAGCACAAGCCAGACGAGGACCACGATTGCCGTGATTGCTGGGTTGAATCGCCCGGACGGTGCCCAGCGAAAGGGTAAAACAGGATGCTTCATCAAATTCATAACCGAGTCTTGAGAATTCCCATGAATTCTTCGTTGTTCTCAAGGACCTTGAGGGCTTGATCCTCGGTAAGCCCAGCTCCGATGAGTATCTGTACAGCCCTGTCCCTCGTGATGAGATTGTCGGGGCTATGGGTGTCGGTGTCAATGACCAGGGTTGCCCCGGCCTGGAGGCCCAGCCGCGCAACATGGCCATTGGTGAGGCTGTGTCCGTGACGGGCTGAGATTTCAAGGCGCACACCTCTTTGCACGGCCAGTCTCACTTCTTCAGGCGTTATGAATCCCGGATGGGCAAGTATGTCCACCCCTGCCTCAATGGCGGCAAGGTTTGTTCCGGGCGCTACCGGCTCCACAGGAGATTCTCCGTGGACTACCACCAAGGCCGAACCTAGCTGACGGGCCTGTTCCACCAGCTCCCGAATCTGTCCTGGCGGCGCGTGCGTGATCTCGACCCCCGGAAAGGTAAGGACAGACTGGAAACGGTTAAGGTCCGCTGCGACCTTGATGATCCTGAGCGCCACCAGTTCCAGGTTGGAGCCGTCCACATGGTCGGTCAGACCGATAGCGCGGTAGCCCTTTACACAGGCCCTGCGAACCAGTTCGCTCGGGATCAGCTCGCCGTCGCTGAAAAGGGTGTGGGTATGAAAATCAATCACTAAGGCACCTCCAATTGATCCGACGCGGATCGAGCTGGCATGGACGTGCAAACGCCGCCCGCACCAAGATTTCGGGGCGTCCCTTTAAGATATATCCGATGAAGAAAAACTCCAAGCTCAACCGCAATGGGAAATCTATTATAGCGGTTACCAAAAAATCTGTCTGATTGTTGAAGGAGACCTCTCCCCGACCCTGTGGGGATGGCCTAGGACTACGTGACTATTCACGCGGGTGCCACGGCTGGCTTGCCCAGCAGTGGCACCCAAGGTACGATCCTCATGTTTCGTAGGAGAAACCGGAAACGACATCAATTGTGGCAGTGGCTATAGAACCGTTGCCGAAATTTCCATCTTTTCCCATTTGGCATCAAACCGCTTTGGTTCGTTGCTCGCGTCGTGACACCAGGGTACTTGGATAAGAGGCGAGGCCGCTCCGGGGGCTTGTGCCACGGCGTCCGTCGGGAAAAAGTGCTTTGCATGATCATGATTTTATTCTAAGATCTCCCTGGCCGCTGGACCGACAATCACGGCGCAGTACGGAAAGACGATGGAAAAGAAAGAGGCTAGAATCAGATGCAATGGTTGCGGGACCTCGTACAAGCTCAAGATTCCCGTCACCGACAAGCCTGTGAGCTTCAAGTGTAAGAAATGCGGCAAGGTCCTGAAAATTCAGATCAAGTCGGTCCATGATGCAGAGGCACCGCCTGCAGGCCCCGTTATACAGCCACCGGAAGCGCCCTCCTACGAAACTGCCCTACCCACGGAATTCGAAACCACTCAACTGCCTGACACGGCTGATTACCAAGATTCTGCCGGTCAACCTCCGATGAAGCAAGCCACTTTCGTGGAATCCCATGAATTCGGGCAGGTGGAGTTGGCTCCTCCCCCGGAGGAAGACCGCAGCCGCCGCTGGCTGGTGTTGTCCGCGGACCTGATTAAGGGGCCGTTCACGGACAATGAAATAGTAAGGATGATAAAGGACAAGGAAATAGTGGCCGGCACCTCGCTGAGGTTGGGCGACCGGCCATGGATCAAGGCCTCGGAGATCGCTCAGTTCAGAGAGATGTTCGAGCAGCAGGATCGCGGTGCAAAGATAGAAGGAATGAGCTCTATTTCTCTTTCCTTCGAAAACGACGAGGGCGCCGCGGACGTGCCCATTGTGGGGCCGCGATTTTACCAGCAGCTCTCTTCGGTCCTGTTGTATCCGGTGGCCGGAGGCAAGCCGGTTGCATTAGGCATCTTCGCGGGAATCGCTTTTGTGCTTTCCGCGGTGCTGGCATTTGAGTTTCTCATCGGCTTACCTCTCAATATACTGGGATGGATGTTGCTCTACGGTTACCTAGCAGGGCTGATGAACTACAGCATGCAATTTCCCTCGAATCCTCCTCCTGCATGGAATTTCGCGCGTGCCCAAGAAATGGGCTTGAGAGGAGCCAGGGTGTTTGCGGTACTGGCCGCGTATTCGCTTGTTCCGGCTACTATCTGTTTACTGGCGATGATCGCGTTCTTCCTGAGGGGAAGCCCGGAACTCGGATATGTATTTCTAGGTTTGACCATAGTAATCTTTGCGGCGACCATGTTCGTTGTTCCGGCTGCGCTTGTGATCCTTGGAACCTCCAAGAAGCTTGGCGCAGCTCTGAGCCCGTCCAAGATAGTTGCCGTCGTTACCAAGGGCGGAAAGCCTTATCTCATGCTCGGTGTGTTTTCCGTCGCGATCGGCCTGTGTTGTATGGTTGCGACGGTTATGGGTGTTTTTCTGGTGGACATTCCCACGGCCGGATTTGTGTTGGCAGGACTGATAATGGCCTTGCTGATGTCTTACGTGCATTTTGTATGGTTCCATGTTCTGGGCAGGTTCTCCACCGAAAACAGGCCGTTGATGAATAAAGTCTTGGCAGCCGCGTGAGTCTCGAGGTGGTGGAAATTTGTTTCCAGGAAAAATGATCGGGAACGTCTTCCGGAATCACTATCGGTTCATGGTGATCCCGGCGATTGTGGCAGCGATGGGTCTTTCGGCCATGTCGGCGCACGGGTTCGACCTCGTGGACCTCGTGTCGGGCGTAATAGATTCTCCTCAATTCAAGGGCAAGGATCCTCTGTCGAGATTGCAGTTGGCTGCGGATCTGCTTCGTTCCAACAAGCTGAAGCATTCTGACATGGCTTTTCTCCTGCTGGACTGGGGCGACCAGTACCTGAGAGAACCCTCGGATCCTCTGGAGCGCCTCAAAAGGTGGGCAAGCCTTACCAGCGACGACAAATTGAGTCAGCTCAAACTCCCTCGTGATTTTTTCAATCGCATTCTTCTGGCGGAATACCTGGTGAACAAGACCCAGTATCTCAAGATGCCGCCAAAAGAAAGGCTCGAACTGATCGCCAAATTGGAAGAAAAAAATTTGGTGGATTGGTCGGTGGCTCTCGCCTATGCCCAGCTTTATGCGGGGTGCATCATCGCCGGAGCGAAGTCCTTCAATGAGACGTCTCCCTTTGGCGCTTTGGGAGTGATCAGGAAGCTGAAAGAAGAGAAACTCGTGGGGTGGCATTACAGAGTGCCCACCGAGGCGGTTCTCATTGCGGAGGCGCTGGCCGCGGACGGGGATTATCAGAAAGCCTCGCCGTACGACCGGCTGGTCAAACTCAGGGATCTGGAACGAAAGGATATCATTACCTCCATGAGCAAGAAGGAGCTTGAAAAGCTTCCGGCCTGGAGGTTTCTGGTCACCGACTCATCGTTTCTCAAGGCAGATCCACGAATCAAAAAGGACCGCCTTATGAAACTGAAAGCCGACGGGTTGATTTCAGCCGCCACATCCTCGGATCTCAAGGCCATATTCAGGCCCAGTTCGCCGGCTCCAGCCCTGGAAGCCCGGCCGGCTCCTCCTCCCCAAAAAATGTTGCCGCCTGGAAGATAGAGTAGATCGCCTCTACTCAGTATTATGGAAAGGATACGGCCGTGTGCGGAATAGCAGGCTTCTTGGGTAATTGCGTATGGCGGGAAAAACCGGATCTCTCGTGGGTAAACGAAGTGCTCCGAAAAATCGAGTCCTCACTGGTGGGGACCTCTCAATGGGAGGAGTTTGGCCGCGGCCTCCAGGGGCTTGTGGAACGTTTCGACGACCTGATGTCCTTCGGCCTCCATGTCGAGCTTGCCGAAGGCCTTGAAACGCTCAGAAAGATGGAGCAACTGGCCCAGGTCCTCGAGCGGGCCACATCAAACCTGTCTGCGTTCATGGCCGAGCAGGGTCCCTCGGAACAACTGGAACAGATAGCTGAAGTTGCCAGAGACTGCGCGTGGCAGATCCGCGAGGAAGTCCTCGGGAATGTCCGCAGGGCGAGCAAACTGCGCCCCCGCGATTCAGCCGCGAATGCGTCTCCTAGATCTCGGCGGATGGTGGCCTGGGCCGTGGAACAGGTCATGGAGAACCTGGATCGTCTGGAGGTTCGAGGTCGCGATTCGGCCGGGATCTCCATCCAATGCCTGATTGAAAATGAAGGCGATAGCCCGGAGATTACCGGTATCGGCAGCGGCGAGAAGGTTCAGGACGGAGTCAAGAGCAGCGTACACAGAATTCAGGGTGAAGCCGGGACCGTCGTTACCTTCGTTTTCAAGGTGGCCAATCTGGTCGGAAGGCTGGGTGACAATACCGCGGCTTTACGGAGAGCCGTGCGCGACGACGAGCTTCTCTGGAAAGTGTCGGATCGAACCGCGCAGGTCAACATAGCGGCTCATACTCGGTGGGCCTCCAATGGCATTATCAGCCTCGCCAACTGCCACCCTGCAGACGGGACCCTCTACGGTCCGGACAACCGGGAGACCGGTAAGGACAAGGAGGCCCAGTTCGTCCTCAACGGCGATGTGGACAATTACCACAACCTCGTGGAAAAAGTCGTTCACGGCCGAGGCTACGCTATTGATCCCACGGTGACGACCGACGCGAAGATCCTGCCGGTTTTCTATCGCCTCGGAACAGATCCCGGCCGTTCTCCCGAGGACAGGTTCGCCCATCTTATGAATAGCTGCGAGGGGTCCCTGGCTGTTGTGATGCAGCATCCGCTGCTGCCGCATTCGCTCCATCTCGGTCAGAAGGGGAGCGGACAGAGCCTGTTCCTGGGCAGGGTTAGAGACGGCCTGATAATCGCCTCGGAAGTGTACGGCCTCGCGTCGAGGACGCGGCGGTCATACGCTCTTTCGGGGACCGAACGCGGGGGCACCCAGGTCACCATATCCGTGGACGGGTCGGGATCCGAAATGGCGGGCCGCTATCTGGAGGGCGGAAGTGCTTTCGAGGTCAGGGCCGAACCCATCTATATTCACTCCCGGGACATCTATCGCGGCACGTACGACTACTACTTCGAGAAAGAGATACACGAGGCCCCCAGCAGCGTTCGCAAGACAATCAAAGGTAAGTACAGGAAGGTGGCCGGTGAGGTGGTGTTCAACACAGACGGCCAGGGCGTCTTCGGCCGCCTGGTCGGCAGGCTCAGGGATAGGGCGCTTCCCCCGATCCGCCGAATAATGGTCATCGGCCAGGGAACGGCATCGGTGGCGGCCATGGGAGCGGCATACCTGGTCGAAAGGGCCTTGGCGCGTACAAGGGTCACGGTAGGATGGTGCAAAGCCTCGGAGATGTCGGGATTCCTCTCGGACGAGTCGCTGGAAGATATGCTCCTCATTGCCATCTCCCAGAGCGGCACCACCACGGACACCAACCGCACGGTGGACGTGGCGGGTTCTCAAGGGGCTTGGATTCATGCGATCGTCAATCGCCGAAATTCAGCTTTAGTGACCAAGTCCGATTCCCATTTCTACACCAGCGACGGCAGGGACGTTGAGATGGCCGTGGCTTCTACCAAGGCGTTTTATTCGCAGATTGCCGCGGGAAAGCTTACGGCGATGCTGCTGGCCCAGGAATTCGGAAGCCTGACCGACGATGAAATTCTCGACGAGATCCAGGAGCTGGAACGATTGCCGGAGGAAGTGGAGTGGGTCCTGTCTCGCAAGGAAAAGATTCGGAAGTCCGCCGAAAAATATGGCCCAAGCAGCCGCAACTGGGCAGTGGTGGGAAACGGCCCTAACAAGATCGCAGCGGACGAGATCAGGATCAAACTGAGCGAACTATGCTACAAGTCCATACCCTGCGATTTCACGGAGGATAAGAAACACATAGACCTCTCCACCGAGCCTCTTACTCTGGTAGTAGCCAACGACCTTCCCGAACAAATAGTGCAGGACACGGCGAAAGAAGTCGCCATTTTCAGGGCCCACAATGGTAAACCGCTGGTCTTGTGCTCGCGGGGCGAGAAACGATTTAACGATTATGCGGAAGAACTGATCGAGCTACCGGTTGTGGACGCGGGGCTGGGGTTCGTTTGCGCCACGGTGGCGGGACATCTGTGGGGCTTCTACTGTGCGCGTGCAATAGACGCTCGCGCGGAGGAACTCCGCAGCCTTCGTTCGTTGCTCACCCGAGCGCTCGAAGAGCCTGAATCTTGGGATCCGGAGGCCGTCAGCTCACGATTCCACGCGGTGATGCAACTCGTCGCATCCGGCGAGATGAACGCGGCTCTGCCGGCTTCCTCAGTGGCATCCCTGGCGGTTTACATGGCTCTGCTGGACCACCGTTTAGCGTGGGATAAGGACGCGGGCCGCATGGTGGAAGAAGGAATAATCATTCTCAACAAGGCCATCGAAGAGATGACCAGGCCCATTGACTCAATCCGCCACCAGGCTAAGACCGTCACCGTGGGTATCTCCAGACCACAAGAGGTTCTGCCGCCTCTTCTCATCCGGGCATTGGAGGAACTCAGCGTAGCCCCTGCCCAGATCAATGAACTGGATCGGCGGCTGCTGCGAACCGTTTCTCCGATTATCTCCGATGTGGTGGGAGGACTCCTCTATAGAGTGGTCGAGATGAGAGACGGCGCACCGTCAGGCCTTTTGGGCGAAATACCAATGATTCAGGTCGCAGCGAGATTCGGTTCGTCCACGGGGAAGGCATCGAGGTACGACGAGCCGCGGGCCGCGGGTGGAAGCAAACGGACTGCCCTGAGACTTGAAAAAGCAATCTGGAGTTCCGGGAAGGGGGGAGAGGAGAATCTGCTCCTGGTTCCGTTGTTCGATGAGGAAGAAGGCAATTGCCGGGGCATAGCGCTGTTTCATCTCAAATTTGTTCACCAGGCCTCGCTGCAACAAAAGATCGGGATACTGAGGGCGTCCGGGAATCGCTACCACGAGGTTGTGGAAAGGCTCGAAGAGCTTTCCAGCCCCTTGGGTCTGGAAGATTTCCTTGACAGAGTATCTCCGAGAGATTTGATGTTGGCGCCGATGGAGGCGATGATTTTGGGAGGGGGAAGATAAATAGGGTTTTCCGGTTCGGGGGACGATAACAAGTGGCGGCATCCGCCCTGCCGGGCTGGAGTGAATGCCAAGAATCATGTCCGAAAATGGCGATCGTTCGGTGGGGCGTGCAAGCAGAGAGTGTCTCAGAATTCCGGGCTAGACCGGAATCGTGGCACGATCCTACGTCAGAACAGTGATGAAATACAGGGCCGCTTTCCTTCCGGCATTGCGGGATGGACAAACAAACGGCTGTAGGGGCGGGGTTTATCCCCGCCCGTTGTCGGGGAACCGGTGAGGCGGGCGGGGATAAACCCCGCCCCTACCCTACATCGTGCCACGATCTTGGCGAACCCCGTAATTCTCAGCCCCCTCTCCCTGCTTCGCTCTTCTCTCCCGGCAACAGCCGGAAAAGGGGCTTCCTCGAAAGCCATGTTCCCAGGCATTTCGAGGAAAGCCCTTTTTTTACCTGCGGAGTGTCCTCGGTCACTGCTCATCGGGGATTGTACCAGTGGGTATCCGCATGTGCGGGCCCCTCGGCCTCCCACATCCTGAAAAGATGCGAATACTTCCACCAATCGCCCGTGTCGTAATAGTACTTCCAATCGGCACCTTTGTTGTGGGCGTCCCAATATCCGTTATCCTCGCTGTAATCGTACCGGTACTGATAGTTAGAATCACCGTTCACCCAGTGCTGGTCTCCGTCGCCGAGGAACGACGGGTTCCACCACCCTTCGTCACCCAGGTTGTGATAGTTCCCGTAATAGCCCCTGTGCTCCCACAGGCCGATTGTGTAGTAGTAAGCGAATCGCGGGGTGTCCCAGGCGATTGAAGCAGTATCGCCTTTGCCCCAGTACCCGGTGTGGATGTCAAGTGAGTAGTGGTACCACCACCCGGTGCCAAGGTCGTGCTGCGCGCCGTCTCCCACAAACTGCGCTGAAGCCCCCTCTGAGCTCAACCACTCCCAGTCGGACCGGTCAGACCGCACGAACCACTGCGACCCGTTATACCAGTAGTCGAACCGCTCCGAATCGCCCTCCTTGAAATACCCGCTATCCCCACCGCCGTAGCAATAGGCGAACCCATTGCCAAGGTCGTGGTCCGCGCCGTCTCCCAGGAACGCGGCCGAATAGTCGCTCCCGGTGAGAGCGGCCCAGTCAGTGTTGTTGCCCTTGTGGGACCACTGCCCCGCGGCATAATCGTACGATAGCCGCTCCGCGGAGCCGACCTTGAAATACCCCTCCTCATCGGCCGCCACATATTGATAGGCAAATCCGTTGCCAAGGTCGTGGTCCGATCCGTCTCCAACGAACAGAGCCGAGACGCCGGCCGCACTGAGCGCTGCCCAGTCCGTGGCATTGCCCTTATGGTACCACTGCGACGGGCCATAACTGTAGTAAAACCGCTCGGAATCGCGGATCTTGAAGTACCCGTAATCACTGCTGGTCGAATACGAGTAGCTCCACCAGTCATCAAGCTCGTGCCACTCACCGTCTCCCACGAACTCCGCTGAATAGTCCGAGGCAGTGATGGCGGCCCACCCCGACACTTTGCCCATGTGGTACCATTTGCCCCCGGAGTACCGGTACATGAAGCGCCACGCATTGAGCGCATTATTGCGGTAGAAGCCTACGCTGGAGCCGGTGTCGTATCCGAAGGTCCAGCCGTTGCCGAGGTCATAAAGGCTGCCGTTGGCGATATACCTCGCCGTAAAGCCAGAGATCCCCAGTTCCGTCCAATCCCCCGTGGGCCCTTTGTGCCACCACTGGCCGACATCGTACTCGTACCGGAACCGCGCGGCTGACCCGACCAGGAAGTCGCCGTTGTCATCCACATAAGCGTACTGGAAGTCGAAACCGTTACCAAGGGTGCGGGTATGGCCATCCCCGAGGAAGTCCGCTGCCAGGTTGGACGCGCCCAACAGGGCCCAGCCGCCGATAGCGCCCATGTGGTACCACTGCCCCAAGTCATATTCGTACATGAACCGCCACGCGTTGAGAGCCTGGTTGCGGAAGAAGCCTACGCCGCGGCTGGGGTCGTATCCGTAGATCCAGCCGTTGAGAAGGTTGTACAGGCCGCCGTCCGCGATGAAATGTGCGCTCAGCCCGCCCGCGCTGAGCTCGGACCAGTCACCGGTAGGGCCGTGCTGCATCCAAGCGCCCACCAAGTACTCATACGCGAAGCGCTCGTATTGGACCGCCTTGTGAACGTCGGTCCTGAAGTATCCTATGTCCAACGCTGTATCGTAACTGAAGTCCCAACCGGGCCCCAGGGTATGCCACCCTGACCAGCCAAAAAACTCAGCGCCGAGACCCGAGGCGCCCAGCGTGTTCCATCCGCCGTACGAGCCTCCCGTTCCCCACCCGACGGTGTACCACTGGCCCGCGTCGTAAGAATAGAAGAGTCTCCAATAATCTCCGTCCTTGAAAAACGCCCGGTCGCCCGAGCTATCGTATGCAATGCTGAAACCATTGCCCAGATCATGAAGGCCGCCGTCACCGATGAAGTCGGACGTCAGGCCCGTCGCGTTCAGTGTCTCCCAGGCCCCGTACTCACCGATGTTCCACCACTGGCCGTTGTCGTAGTTGTACCCGAGCCGACTGTCCCCGTCCAGGTATCAGATTTCCCAGTCGTCTACCCGCTCGTGGGTCCACGTTTGGGCCCCAGCGAGTCCCGATCCGCCGAGTACCACCGCAAGCAAAGTTACGGCAAGAACAACGGCTATCCCACGATGTCCCGACAGATGCTGTTTCATGGTCCGGTTCCCCTGGTTGTATGCGCTTGTTGTTTGGAAAAGTCGTAAAGCCCGAGCGCCTCCCTCGGTGCGACGGGGCGGCGTGACTCCGCTGCGATCGGGCCTCAGAAGCCGCCCAGAGTCATTCGCTCTCCGGGGAAAAGCCTTGGCGCTGCCTAGTCTGGTAGATCTCAGCTTAGTGATGTGTCGAAATGCTATCAACCAATATTTTCCCTATAGTGAAATCATTCACCTTTCTGGGAGCGGTCAGTTCTTGGGGGGTGGCCGGAAGACCGCGATCGTACTTGTGAAACGCAGCACTTCGTCCATGGCGCAAGTACGGGCACATACTTCCGCCGGATGAGATTGCTTCGCTTCGCTCGCAATGACAAGTCCCGGGCATGTCGTTGCAAAGAGCGGAGCGACGAAGCAATCCCAAGCGGTCCAGAGGCACTGCCGGCCTGTCCGGCAGCGGCGCCCAAGGCGTGGTGTGGCCGGTGACGCGCACGTGGTCTTGATGTGACTGTATTTGCGAAAAAGAGTACTTAGGGCAGTCATCTTGCCGGTCCCGTCGGTGAATGACCGGAAAGATGCCGGTCCTACTGATCGGCTCGTGACAGCCTCTTCGTATTCGGCACCGTATTCATGCCACAGAGCACTTAGCGCAAGCCTGCTCAACGCCACCATAGCCAATTGCTCACCTGCTACGAGCATTTCCTATTGACAAAAGCCTTAAAAAACTATATAAAAAAATAAAGCGTTAACGTGTAACCTTAAACCATTTTATCGGAAAAGGTTACGGAGGCCGATGATGTCAAGAAAATGCAAGCTTTTTGCGCTTTCGGCCCTGATCGCAGCTCTACTTCCCAGCCTACAGGACGGCGCCGGAGCCTTCGAGCTATTCCCCAGACCTGAAGGTCAGTATACTGTCCAGAGGGGCGACACTCTCTACGGCCTCTCCGGATTTCACTATGGAAATCCGTCCTTGTGGCCCTTCCTGTGGAACCAGAATCCTGCTGTATCAGTCAAGAATGCCGGCGGCGCGCCCGAAAGGCAGCCTCTTACTCCCGGAACCAGGATAGACCTCTACCATCCCAGGACCGAGACCAAAGTCGTGAGTGAGCCCTGGGCTCCACCTACCGGGATTTCCGACGACGTGCGCTTCCTGGTGAACAAGGCGCCTCGAACGGGAATACCGTACGAAAAGCAGTATTTCAGGCACAAGCTTGCCCGAAGGCCGTCACAGCTATGGGGATACGTAATTGCCGCGCCTGACCCCCAGAAGACGACCTTTCTGGAGCGGGACGTAGTCTTCGTGCGTTTTCGGCCGTCCAAGAAGCAGGTGGTAATGGTTGGGGACCGATACGGAGTCTATCGTGAAAAGGGACCGCTTCACCATCCGATGAACCCGGACAGGGAGATAGGGTACATGAGCGAGGTGGTGGGCGAGATCGAGATCACCAGTACCGGCCACGATCTGGCCACCGCGATCGTCCTGGAAAGCTTCGAGGAGATGACCAAGGGTGACAAGGTTTCTCTATACGCACCTCGCGGCAGAGACATAGTCCCATCCAAAACTCACAGGATGCTCAACGGGACAATACTTGTTTCCGCGACGCGACACAATTTTCTCAGCGCGGACAGTTTGAACCTGGAAAAGGATGTAATGTTCATTGATAGGGGCGAGTGCGACGGGTTGAAAGAAGGGATGCTGGTGAACATCTATCGGCCGTCCCATCCAATTCCGGACCCATATTTCAGGGATCGTTTCGTGTCAACTCCGGACAGGTACGTTGGAGAGGGCATGATTCTGAAGGCCTTTGACAAGAACTCCACTTTGCTCATCACCAGATCCAGGGAGGAAGTCCAGCCAGGAGACATATTCAAGAGCGTTTCAGACTAGCAACGGATAAGCCTCTTCCCATCGCAGGCCGAGGCCGAACCCCAAGGGTTCGGTCTCGGCTTTTGTTTTGCGACCGCCGTGAATGCGCTCGAACGAATATGGCGAGTGACAAAATAAATGTCCGATTTCCCTCGAGGAGAACGGCAGCCACTCAAATCAGTTCTTGGACAGGCATCAGACTCAATGGAGCAGTGGCACCCTAATACGACACCGAACTTACGAAACAGAGTACTTGGCCTGGACCTGCGAAGCGGAATCTCTGTGCGATCGGACACTCACGGGCTGCTCTGAGCAAACGCGGGATACCTTTCTCTGAAGAAAATTCCAGACCCAAAGGAGAATGGGAGGTGCTGCAATTTAGTTCGGTGTAGAAACCCACGTGCTCTGCACGTGGTCAGAGTTCAAAGGCTTTGCCGGTAGGGGCTCATCTGCTAATCCTAAATTCGAGTTGTTCCCGCAACATCGAGAAGAGGAAGAGCAGATGAGCAGGTTTCGTAAGCTATCACATGCGATATGGTGTTTTGCTTCAGTCGGAATTGGACAATTCCCCATGATCGGTTAGCATATGACCGTGAAGGAGGAATTGGCCGTGGGCAGAAAGAGGAGGAGTTTTTCAGCGGACGACAAGGTGCGCATT
>Ga0172371_10007307_pt1 | contig 15792 bp, 12 predicted proteins | sample Lak12m_FD_114543 | JGI IMG/M metagenome (GOLD analysis project Ga0172371, IMG submission 114543) | Freshwater microbial communities from Kabuno Bay, South-Kivu, Congo - kab_022012_12m | ecosystem: Environmental > Aquatic > Freshwater > Lake | place: Democratic Republic of the Congo: South-Kivu... | reverse complement strand
GTAGTCCGCCAGGCCCTTCTTCGACAGGATCTCCGTGATCGCCGCCGTCAGCGTCGTCTTGCCGTGGTCCACGTGACCGATCGTCCCCACGTTCACGTGTTCCTTCGTCCGTTCGAACTTTGCACGAGCCATGGTTGGCTACCTCCTTCTCGACGTCGTCGGGGCCGGTCCTGTTGTCACGGGCGGGTCCAGATGCCCATGTAACGCTGCTTGATTTCCGTCGCGATCTTCTCGGGCGCCCGTTCGTAGCGGGCGAACTGCATCGTGTACGTCGCTCTTCCCTGCGTCAGCGACCGGACCTGCGTGGCGTAGCCGAACATTTCGCTCAGCGGCACCTCGGCCCTGATCACCCGGACGTCCCCGCGCGGCTCCAGGTGCTGGATCTGCCCGCGCTTCGAGTTCAGGTGCCCGGTCACGTCCCCGAGGTACGAAGCCGGGACCACCACCTCGACGTCCATCACCGGTTCGAGCAGGGCCGGCCTGGCGTCCTGGGCCGCCCGCCGCAGGGCCTCCGCGCCCGCCGCCCTGAAGGCCGGCTCGCTGGAGGCGTCCTCCTCGAAGGTCCCGCCCGTCAGCCGGATCCGCAGGTCCACCAGCGGGTGGCCGGCCAGGATCCCGCTCCCGCAGGCCTGGAGGCTCGCCTCCTGCACGGCCCGCTGGTACTCCGCCGGCAGCCTGTCCACCGGCACGCCGCTCGAGAAGCTCAGGCCCTCCCCGTAGGCCGCCGGCTCGACGGCCAGCGTGACGTGCGCGAACTGGACCTTGGTCCCGGACTGCCGCTCGAGGCGGAAGTCGGCCGTCGCCGGGGCGGTGATCGTCTCGCGGTAGGCGACCTGGGGCTTGCCGACGTTGGCCTTGACCCCGAACTCCCTCTGCATCCGATCGGTGATGATCTCCAGATGCAGCTCGCCCATCCCGCTGATGATCATCTGGCCGGTCTCGGGATCCACCTTCACCCGGAAGGTGGGGTCCTCGTCCGCCAGCCCCGCCAGCGCCTCGGTCATCTTGTCCTGATCGGCCTTCGTCTTGGGCTCGATCGCCACGAAGATGACCGGCTCCGGGAAACTCATCGCCTCGAGCAGGATCGGCCTCTCGATGGCGCTGAGCGTGTCTCCCGTGCGGATCTGCTTGAAGCCGGACACCGCCACGATGTCCCCGGTCCCGACTTCCTCCACCTCTTCACGCTTGTTGGCGTGCATCCGGTAGATCTTGCCGATCCGTTCCTTCCTGCCCGTGTTGGCGTTCAGGACGACCCCGCCCGCCTTGAGGACCCCGCTGTACACCCGGATGAAGGCCAGCCGGGACACGAAGGGATCCGTCACGATCTTGAAGGCGATGGCGCTGAACGGTTCGTCGTCGTCCACCGCCCGGGACTCGGTCTCGGTCCCGACGCCGCCCTCGCCGTCCTGCGTCCGCCACCCCCGCACCGGCGGCAGGTCGAGCGGCGAAGGCAGGAAATCCACCACGGCGTCGAGCAGCCTCTGCACGCCGTTGTTCTTGAACGCCGAGCCGCAGAGCACCGGCACCAGGTGCGCGCCCAGCGTGGCGCGCCGCAGTCCGGCCAGGAGTTCCTCGTCCGCGGGCTCCCGCTCCTCGAGGTAGCACTCCATCAGCGGCTCGTCGACCTCGGCCACCGCTTCGACCAGCTTCGCGCGGGCTTTCCGCGCCGCCGGGAGCATCGCCGCCGGGATCTCCGCTTCCTCGAAGCTGGCGCCCAGGTCCGCCTGGTCGGGGTACCGCACCCGCATCGTCAGCAGGTCGATCACGCCCCGGAAGTCCTCGCCGCTCCCGTCCGGCAGCTGGATCGGCGCCGGCCGCGCCCCCAGCCGCTCGACCATCATCCCCACGACCCGGTCGAAGTCCGCTCCCGGCCGGTCCATCTTGTTGACGAACGCGAGTCGCGGGACCCGATACTTGTCGGCCTGCCTCCAGACCGTCTCCGACTGGGGCTCCACGCCGCCGACCGCGCAGAAGACCGCCACGGCCCCGTCCAGGACCCGCAGGCTGCGTTCCACCTCCACGGTGAAATCGACGTGCCCCGGGGTGTCGATGATGTTGACGCGGTGGTCGCGCCAGGCGCAGGTGGTCGCGGCCGCCGTGATGGTGATGCCGCGTTCCTTCTCCTGCTCCATGAAGTCCATCTGGGTCGCCCCGTCGTGGACTTCGCCGGGGATGTGCACGCGCCCGGTGTAGTAGAGGATCCGCTCGGTCGTCGTCGTCTTGCCCGCATCGATGTGGGCCATGATGCCGATGTTGCGAACCTTCTGCAGAGTCACTCGGCGCGCCACGTTCACCCCATGATGCCCGGGCCGCAAGCATTCGACTCGCACAGTCGCCCCGGAGGGGCCTGTCCGTCGTCGACTGCCCAGGTCCCGCCTCCTGCGGCGACCGTACGGGCTATTCGTTCCTGTCGCTCCAGCTTTCCTAGCGAAGCGCCTTGTGAGCCTGAACGAGAGGGACCATTACCAACGGCAGTGGGCGAACGCCTTGTTCGCATCAGCCATACGGTGTGTGTCTTCGCGCTTCTTGATAGACGGTCCTTCGTTCTTGCTGGCCAGGACCAGCTCGGCAGCCAGCCGCTCGGCGAACGTGTGTTCGGGCCGGGTGCGGGCGAAGCTGATGATCCAGTGCATGGCGAGCATCTGGCGCCGGTCGGGGCGGACCTCGACGGGCACCTGGTACGTCGCGCCGCCGATGCGGCGGGACTTCACTTCCAGGCTGGGCTTGACGTTGCTCAGGGCGGCGCGGAAAACGTCCACGCCCTCCTGCCCCGTCTTCTCCTTGATCATGTCCATCGCCTCGTAGACCATCCGCTCGGCGACGCTGCGCTTGCCGTCGGACATCACGTAGTTGATGAACTTCGTCACGACGGCGTCCCCGTACCGGTGGTCCGGGGTGATGTGGCGTCGTTCGGGTCGTCTGCGCCTGGCCATGTTGCTGACTACTCCTTGGCGGGGCCCGCGGCCCCGCTTCTGCCGACCCTGTGGGTCAGGATTTCACCTTGGGACGCTTGGCGCCGTACTTCGAGCGGCCCTGCCGGCGGGCATCCACGCTGGACGCATCCTGGGTGCCGCGCACGATGTGGTAGCGGACGCCGGGCAGGTCCTTGACGCGACCGCCGCGCACCAGCACGATGCTGTGCTCCTGCAGGTTGTGGCCCTCGCCGCCGATGTAGGCGGTGACCTCGATGCCGTTGGTCAGGCGCACGCGCGCGATCTTGCGCAGGGCCGAGTTGGGCTTCTTGGGCGTCTGGGTGTAGACGCGGGTGCAGACGCCCTTGCGCTGGGGGCAACCCTGCAGCGCCGGGCTCTTGCTCTTGACGAGCACTTGCTGGCGGCCTTTGCGCACGAGCTGGTTGAGGGTCGGCAATTCTCTTCTCCTCATCGCCGGTCGGGCGCCCGCGGGCGCATTTCCCGGGCAAAAACAGGGCCGCAGGGCACATCGCCCCTTTGGCACAGAACGCAAAGAGTATAGCCCGGCAGGACCTTTGTCAAGCGATCCCACAGGTTTTTCCCGCACTTGCGGGTGCCGACGGGCGTTCCGGGCGGTCCCCGGGGCGCCCGTCGGCGTTCCGGACGCTCAGTCGAGCAGCAGGTCGACGGCCTCGTTGTCGTCGTCGGGCTCGTCGAATTCCTCAATCGGCTGCTGCGCAGCGAGTTCCAGGGCGTGGTGGGCGTCCTGGATGCGCCGGTCCTCGCCTTCGAACTCCGGGTCCTCCACGGCCAGGGACTTGTACTTGAGCTGGCCGGTGCCGGCCGAGATCAGGTGCCCCATGATCACGTTTTCCTTGAGGCTCCGCAGCTCGTCCCGCTTGCTCTTGGTCGCCGCGTCGGTCAGCACGCGGGTCGTCTCCTGGAAGCTCGCCGCGCTGATGAAGCTGTCGGTGCTCAGGCTGGCCTTGGTGATGCCCAGCAGCAGGGGCTCCGACGTCGCCGGCTCGAGCAGCGGCTCGCCGCGCTCCCGCAGCAGGAGGTTGCGGCGGACGAGGTCCTCGTTGGCGTCCTCGACCTCCTGGCGCAGCACCTGCTCGCCCTCGAGGTAGTCGGTGTCGCCCGGGGCCAGGATGACGACCTTCTGCAGCATGCGCGAGACCACGACCTCGATGTGCTTGTCGTTGATCTTCACACCCTGGAGCCGGTAGACCTCCTGGATGGCGTTGACCAGGTAGGTCTGCACCTCCTTGACGCCCTTGACCGCCAGGATGTCCATGGGGTTGATCGGCCCCTCGGTCAGGCGGTCGCCGGCCAGCACGCGCTCGCCCTCGTAGGTGCGGACGTGCTTGCCGTGCGGGATCAGGTACTCGCGCTCCTCCCCGCCCTCGCCGGCGACGACGATGCGGCGCAGGCCGCGCGTGGTGCCCTTGAACTGGACCGTGCCGTCGATCTCGGTGACCACGGCGCAGTCGCGGGGCCGCCGGGCCTCGAACAGCTCGGCGACGCGGGGCAGGCCGCCCGTGATGTCGCCGGTCTGGGAGACCTCGCGGGGGATCTTGACCAGCTTGTCGCCGATCTTGACCTCCTGCCCGTCCTCGGCCAGCAGGAAGGCGCCGGTGGGCAGGATGTACTCCGCGAGCTTCTTGCCGGTCTTGGCCGACACGATGCGGATCGTCGGGTGCAGCGACTTGTCCTGGGGCTCCTTGATGACCGGCTGCTTCATGCGGGTCTTCTCGTCCAGCTCCACGGCCAGCGACTGCCCGTCGATGATGTCCACGTAGGACACGACGCCGACCTTCTCCGACAGGATGAAGTCCGAGTAGGGGTCCCACTCGAAGAGCGCCTCGCCCTGCTTGACCTTCTGGCCGTCCTTGACCAGGACCTTGGCGCCGTAGGGCAGCGTCATGTGGCTGCGCGTGACGCCGGAGTCCAGGACCAGGTTCATCTCGCCCTTGCGGCTGATGGCGATGCGGTCGCCGTCGGCGTCGACCACGAGCTCGCAGTTGACGAACACGATCTTGCCGTTGGCCGCCGCGGTCTTGATGTTCTGCTCGGCGATGCGCGAGGCCGTGCCGCCGATGTGGAAGGTCCGCAGCGTGAGCTGCGTGCCGGGCTCGCCGATCGACTGGGCCGCCATGACGCCCACGGGCTCGCCGATGTCGACCAGCTGGTTCTCGGCCAGGTTGTGGCCGTAGCAGAGGGCGCAGACGCCCCGCTTGGCGCGGCAGGTCAGGATGGAGCGGATCTTCAGGGTCTCGACGCCCGCCTCCTCGATGCGCTCGGCCATGTCGGCCGAGATCAGCTCGCCCGCCTCGCAGATGAAGTCGCCCTTCTCGTCGACGATGTCCTCGGCCACGGTGCGGCCCACGATGCGGTCGCGCAGCGGCTCGATCGTCTTCTCGCCCTCCTTCAGGGCCGAGATCTCGATCCCCAGCAGCGTGCCGCAGTCGTGTTCGGCGATGACGATGTCCTGGGACACGTCGACCAGGCGCCGGGTCAGGTAGCCGGCGTCGGCCGTCTTGAGCGCCGTGTCGGCGAGGCCCTTGCGCGCGCCGTGCGTGGAGATGAAGTACTCCAGCACCGACAGCCCCTCGCGGAAGTTCGAGATGATGGGCTGCTCGATGATCTCGCCGAAACCGCCCGTCACCTTCTTCTGGGGCTTGGCCATCAGGCCGCGCATGCCGGCCAGCTGCTTGATCTGGTCGGCCGAGCCGCGGGCGCCCGAGGCGTTCATCATGTAGACCGGGTTGAAGCCCTGGTCGTCGTTCTTCAGGTTGTCGAACATGCGGTCGCGGACCTCGTCGGACACCTGGGTCCAGAGGTCGATGACCTTGTTGTAGCGCTCGCGGTTGGTGATGATGCCCTTGCGGTGCTGGCTGACGATCTCGTCGACGCGCCGCTGGGCCGCGGCGATGATCTCCCTCTTGGCGTCGGGGATCAGGATGTCGTCGATGCCGATCGTGATGCCCGCCTCGGTCGCGTGGTGGAAGCCCAGCTGCTTGAGGCGGTCCAGGAACTGCATGCAGCCGGTGGCGCCGTAGCGCTGGTGGACGTCGCCCACCAGGGCGGCCAGGGCCTTCTTGTTGAAGGCCTGGTTGGTCCAGGCCATGCCCTCGGGCAGGATCTGGTTGAACAGCAGGCGGCCGATGGTCGTCTCGCGGATCTCGCGGGCGCCGGCGGCGTCCGTGAAGCGGATCCGGATCAGGGCGTGCTTGTCGATCAGGCCGGCCCGGAACGCGGCCTCCGCGTCCTCCGGGCTGGCGAAGACCTTGCCGCTGCCCTTGGCGCCGGGGCGCTCCTGGGTCAGGTAGTAGCAGCCCAGCACCATGTCCTGCGAGGGCGTGGCGATGGGGGTGCCGCTGGCCGGGGACAGGATGTTGTTCGGCGAGAGCATCAGCAGGCGCGCCTCGAGCTGGGCCTCGTAGCCCAGCGGCACGTGCACGGCCATCTGGTCGCCGTCGAAGTCGGCGTTGAAGGCGGCGCAGACCAGCGGATGGATGCGGATGGCCTTGCCCTCGACCAGCACCGGCTCGAAGGCCTGGATGCCCAGGCGGTGCAGGGTCGGCGCGCGGTTCAGCAGCACCGGGTGGTCCTTGATGATCTCCTCGAGGATGTCCCAGACCTCGGGGCGCTCCTGCTCGACGAGCTTCTTGGCGCTCTTGACGGTCTGGACGTACCCCTCCTCCTCCAGCTTGCGGATGATGAAGGGCTTGAACAGCTCCAGGGCCATGGTCTTGGGCAGGCCGCACTGGTAGAGCTTCAGCTCGGGCCCGACCACGATCACCGAGCGGCCGGAGTAGTCGACGCGCTTGCCCAGCAGGTTCTGGCGGAAGCGGCCCTTCTTGCCCTTGAGCATGTCGCTCAGCGACTTCAGCGGCCGGTTGCCCTGGCCCTTGACGGCGCGCGAGCGGCGGCCGTTGTCGAAGAGGGCGTCGACGGCCTCCTGCAGCATGCGCTTCTCGTTGCGCAGGATGACGCCGGGGGCCTTGATCTCGATCAGCTTCTTGAGCCGGTTGTTCCGGTTGATGACGCGCCGGTACAGGTCGTTCAGGTCGCTCGTGGCGAAGCGGCCGCCGTCCAGGGGCACCAGCGGGCGCAGGTCGGGCGGCAGCACCGGGATGCAGTCCAGGATCATCCACTCGGGCTTGTTCCCGGAGCCGCGGAACGACTCGAGGATCTTCAGCCGCTTCAGGACCGACTTCTTGCGCTGCACCGAGGTCTCGGTCTTGACCTGCGCGCGCAGCTCGGTGGCCAGCTGCTCGAGGTGGAGCGACTTGAGCAGGGTGCGCACGGCCTCGGCGCCCATCTCCAGCTCGGCCACCCAGTCGGGGTGCTCCTCCTTGAGGTCCCACCACTCCTCTTCGCTGACGATGTCGCCCTGGCGCAGGTCGGTGTTGCCCGGGTTCATCACCACGTAGGACTCGTAGTAGAGCACCCGCTCGAGGTCCTTGAGCTTCATGTCCAGCATGTGGCCGATGCGGCTGGGCAGGCCCTTGAAGAACCAGATGTGCGCGATGGGCACGGCCAGCTCGATGTGGCCGAGCCGGTCGCGGCGCACCTTGCTCTGGGTGACCTCGACCCCGCACTTGTCGCAGACGATACCGCGGAAGCGGATCCGCTTGTACTTGCCGCAGTTGCACTCCCAGTCCTTCACGGGACCGAAGATGCGCTCGCAGAACAGGCCGTCCTTCTCGGGCTTGAACGTCCGGTAGTTGATGGTCTCCGGCTTGGTGACCTCGCCGTAGCTCCACTCCCGGATGGTATCCGGCGACGCCAACTGGATGAGGATCGAGTTGGCCTCGTTGTTCGGCTCGTGATCTTCCACGGTCTTCAGACCCAGCATCTGCAACCTCCTCGCGGACCCGTCGGGGTCAGCGGTTTGGACTCAACTGAGGGGCCTCTTCGAGGCGCACATCCAGGCACAGGCTCTTGAGTTCCTTCATCAGCACGTTGAAGGACTCGGGGATGCCGGGCTCGGGCGGGTTCTCGCCCTTGACGATCGCCTCGTAGACCTTCGAGCGGCCGGTCACGTCGTCGGACTTGACCGTCAGCATCTCCTGGAGGCAGTTGGCGGCGCCGTAGGCCTCCAGGGCCCAGACCTCCATCTCGCCGAAGCGCTGGCCGCCGAACTGGGCCTTGCCGCCCAGGGGCTGCTGCGTGACGAGGGAGTACGGGCCGATCGACCGCGCGTGGATCTTCTCCTCCACCAGGTGGTGGAGCTTCAGCATGTAGATCGTGCCGACGGTGACTTCCTTGTCGAAGGTCTCGCCGTTGCGGCCGTCGATCAGCGGGGTCTTGCCGCTGCGGGGCAGGCCGGCGGACTCCAGGGCGTTCTTGATCTCCTCGATCGTGGCGCCGTCGAAGACCGGAGTCTGGACGCGCAGGCCCAGGCGGCTGGCGGCCCAGCCGAGGTGGGTCTCGAGGATCTGGCCCAGGTTCATGCGGCTCGGCACGCCCAGCGGGTTCAGCACGATGTCGACCGCCGTGCCGTCCGCCAGGTGGGGCATGTCCTCCTCGGCGAGGATCTTCGAGACGACGCCCTTGTTGCCGTGGCGACCGGCCATCTTGTCGCCCACGTTCAGCTTGCGCCGACGGGCGACGTAGACCTTCACCAGCTTGACCACGCCCGGGGGCAGCTCGTCGCCGCGCTGGACGCGCTCGCACTGCTTCTCGTACTCGACGTCGATGCGGTCCAGCTCGCGGTAGGCCGAGTCGAACACGTCGCGCAGGCGCTGGTCGACCTTGGCGTCCTTGACCAGGGGCAGGCCCCAGTGGACGGCCGCCAGGTCCAGCTCCTCGAGGACCTTGGCGGTGAACTTGCGTCCCGCCTTGACCAGGACCTCGCCCGTGTTGGCGTCGATCACGTGGTGCGCGATCTGGCCGTCGAACAGCTCGCCGAGGCGCTCGGAGCGCAGGTACTCCACCAGCTCGCGCTTGCGGTCGCGGTCGCGGCGCAGGGCGTCGAGCTTGCGCTTCTCGTCCTTCTTGGAGCGGTCGACCTTGTCCTGGCGCGAGAACACGTTGATCCCGACCACGACGCCGTCCATGCCCGGGGGCGCCTTGAGCGAGGCGTCCTTCACGTCGCCGGCCTTCTCGCCGAAGATCGCCCGCAGCAGCTTCTCCTCCGGGGACAGCTCGGTCTCGCCCTTGGGCGTGACCTTGCCGACCAGGATGTCGCCGGCCTTGACCTGGGCGCCGACGTAGATGACGCCCATCTCGTCGAGGTTGCGCAGCGCCTCCTCGCCCACGTTGGGGATCTCGCGCGTGACCTCCTCGACGCCGCGCTTGGTGTCGCGGACCTGCAGCTCGAACTCCTCGATGTGCAGGGAGGTGAAGACGTCGTCCTTGACCATCTTCTCGGAGACCAGGATGGCGTCCTCGAAGTTGTAGCCGCCCCAGGGCATGAAGGCCACCAGCAGGTTGCGACCCAGGGCCAGCTCGCCGTTCTCGGTGCTCGGACCGTCGGCCAGCACGTCGCCGCGCCGGATCTTCTGGCCCGGCTTGACCAGCGGCTTCTGGTTGTAGCAGGTGTCCTGGTTGCTGCGTCGGAACTTCTTCAGCTTGTACTCCACGATGCCGCTGGCGTCGAAGAAGCTCTTGGCCTGGATGCGGTCGGGGTGCTCGTACTTGATGGTGATCGCGTCGGCGGTCACGCGCTCCACCACGCCGTTGTCCAGGGCCGTGATCACGGCGCCGGTGTCGATGGCGATCTTCTTCTCCATGCCGGTGCCGACCACCGGGGACGCGGCCCGCAGCAGGGGCACCGCCTGGCGCTGCATGTTGCAGCCCATCAGCGCGCGGTTGGCGTCGTCGTGCTCGAGGAAGGGGATCAGGGACGCCGCGGCCGACACGATCTGCTTCGGCGACACGTCCATGTACTCCACCTCCTTGGGCGGGACCACGGGGTACTCGCCGCGGCGGCGGGACAGCACGCTCTTGTTGACGAAGCGGCCCTTCTCGTCGAGGGGCGCGTTCGCCTGGGCGATCGTGTACTTGTCCTCTTCGTCCGCCGTCAGGTAGTAGGTCTTGCGCTCGACGACGCCGTCGACGGCCTTGCGGTAGGGCGTCTCGATGAAGCCGAAGCTGTTGATCCGGGCGTGGGTCGCCAAGCTCGAGATCAGGCCGATGTTCGGGCCTTCCGGCGTCTCGATCGGGCACATGCGGCCGTAGTGCGTGTAGTGCACGTCGCGGACCTCGAAGCCCGCGCGGTCGCGGTGCAGGCCGCCCGGCCCCAGCGCCGACAGGCGGCGCTTGTGCGTCAGCTCGCTCAGCGGGTTGGTCTGGTCCATGAACTGGCTGAGCTGGCTGCTGCCGAAGAAGGACTGGATCACGGCCGACACGGTGCGGGCGTTGACCAGGTCCACGGGCGTGATGGTCTTCTCCTTGTCGGAGAGGTTCATCCGCTCCTTGATGATGCGCGCCATGCGCGACAGGCCCACCGAGAACTGGTTGGCCAGCAGCTCGCCGACCGAGCGCACGCGGCGGTTGCCGAAGTGGTCGATGTCGTCCACGTCGCTGCGGCCCAGGAACAGGCCCACCATCTCGTGGATGATGGCCAGGAAGTCCGCCGGGGTCAGCGTGGTGGTGGACGGCGGCACCGTCAGCTTCAGCCGGTGGTTCAGCTTGTAGCGGCCCACCTCGGCCAGGTCGTAGCGCTTCTCGTGGAAGAACAGGCGCTCGAACAGCACCCGCGCGACCTCCTCGTTCGGGGGATCGCCGGGGCGGAGCAGCTGGTAGAAGCGGCGCAGGGCCTCGTCCTGGTTGGTCGTCGGGTCCTTGCGCAGGGTGTTCAGGATCAGGCTCGGCTCGTTGAGCGTGACCTGGCCCTCGGAGATGACGGCCATCTCGCCGGAGGCCTGGGCGAGGATGGTCTCGAGCAGCAGGGGGTCGACGACCTGGCCGGCCTGGGCCAGGCGTTCGCCCGTCTCCCCGCTGTAGACGTCCTTGGCGAGGATGCGGCCCTCGAGCGTGTCGGCGCGCTTGGTGCCCTTGCGCGGCACGTTGAAGGTCTCGATCTCGTGGAACAGCGGGATGATGTCCTCGTTGGTGCTGAAACCCAGCGCCCGCAGGAGCATCGTCACCGGCTGCTTGCGCTTGCGGTCGATGTGCACGAACAGCATGTCGTTGATGTCGGTGCTGAACTCGACCCACGAGCCGCGGTACGGGATGATGCGCGACTTGAACAGCTTGCGGCCGTTCGGGTGGTACTCGTCGCTGAAGAACACGCCCGGCGAGCGGTGCAGCTGGCTGACGATCACGCGCTCGGCGCCGTTGATGATGAAGGTACCCTTGTCGGTGATCAGCGGCAGCTCGCCCAGGTAGACCTCGGACTCCTGGATGTCGCGGATCTGCAGCTCCTCGTTCTGGTTGTTCTCGTCCTCGTCCTTCACCACCAGCTGCATCTTGACCTTCAGCGGCGCGGCGAAGGTCAAGCCGCGCTCCTGGCACTCCTCGATGCCGTACTTGGGCTCGCCCAGGGCGTAGCTGCGGTACTCCACGGTCAGGTGCCCGCGCGTGGACTCGATGGGGAAGATGGACTGGAACACGGCTTCCAGGCCGCTGCTCTTGCGCTTGTCCACCGCCAGGCCCGTCTGCAGGAAGTCGTTGTACGACTCCAGCTGGACGGCGAGGAGATTCGGCATCTCGTCGTCGTGGCTCAGCTTGGAGTAGTTGACACGGCCGGTGAACTTGTCGATGGAGGAATTGCTTGCCACGGGTCGTCACCTCGCCAGGGGGGGTACCGTTCCTTCCGGGCGCCGCGGGCGGCGCACCGGACGATCTCCCCCCGCCCGGCGCGGCCGGGCGGGGGGACGTGCGGGACGCGCGGCTTACTTCAGGTCGATGATCGCGCCGACCTCTTCGAGCTTGGCCTTGATCTGCTCGGCCTCGGCCTTGGAGACGCCTTCCTTCACGGCCGAAGGGGCGCCCTCGACGAGGTCCTTGGCCTCCTTGAGGCCCAGGCCGGTGATGGCCCGGACTTCCTTGATGACCTGGATCTTCTTGTCGCCCGCGCCGGTGAGCATGACGGTGAACTCGTCCTTCTCCTCGACGACGGCCGCGGCGGCCGGGGCGGCCATCATAGCCATGGGAGCGGCGGCGCTGACGCCGAACTTCTCCTCCATCGCCTTCACCAGGTCGGCGGCCTCGAGGACCGTCATGGACTCGATCATCTCCAGGACCTTCTGGCCGTTCGCGCTCAGATTGATCTCCGACATCTCTCTCTCCTTGTTCCGCGGCGCCGGCGGCGCCGTCGTGTCTGGTTGAAACCGGTCAGGGCAGCGACGGCGTCAGGCCGCCTTCTGCTTGGCGACCGCGTCGACGGCCCGCACCACGGCGCTCATGACGCCGTTGAGGGTGCCGGCGATCCCCGTCAGCGGGGCGTTGATGCTGCCCATCATCTGCGCATACAGTTCGTCCCGGCTCGGGACCCTGCTCAGCGCCTCGACCTGTCGGGCGGTCAGGAAACCGCCGTCCACGTAGCCGCCGCGGATCTTCAGCTTGTCGACGTCCTTGGCGAAGTCGACGACGATCTTGGCTGGATCCACCTGGCTGTCGGCGCTGATGATCAGGGCCATGGGGCCGGTGAGGTGCTCCCTGAGCACCGTTACGTTCGCCTGGTCGGAGGCGATCTTCGCGAGGCGGTTCTTCACCACGCGACAGACGACGTTCTTCTCGCGGCACTTGACGCGGAAGTCGGTCATCTGGGCCACGGTCATCCCCTGGTAGTCGGCGAGCACGACGCTCTTGGCCGACTGGAGATGCGCCGTGATCGTCTGGACCTCGGCTGCCTTCTCGGGACGTGCCATCGAGGCACCCTCCTTCGTGACGCACCGCCCGGGGCGGCGCGGTCTGCTCGATTGCTAACGGCTCATCGCCGCGTGCTCGATGCGGATGCTCGGCGTCTGGGTCCCCGAAACGAAGACCGAGCCGACGTACGGACCCTTCAGCGACGCGGGCTTGGCGCGCACCAGTTCCGTGAACAGCGCCGTGGCGTTCTCGACCAGGGCCTCCGGAGCGAAGGACCGCTTGCCGATGCCGCAGTGGATGATGCCCGCCTTGTCGACGCGGTACTCCACGCGGCCGGCCTTGGCCTCGCGCACCGCCTTGCCGATGTCCATGGTCACGGTGCCCACCTTGGGGTTGGGCATCAGACCGCGGGGACCGAGCATCCGCCCGCGCTTGCCGAGCTCGCCCATCATGTCGGGGGTGGCGATGATGACGTCGGTATCCGTCCACCCCTTGTCGATCATGGCGAGATAGTCGTCGGAACCGACCATGTCGGCGCCGGCGGCCGTGGCCTCGGCCTCTTTCGGGCCGCGAGTGATCACGAGCACACGCACGTCCTTGCCGGTCCCCCGGGGAAGCACGACGGTGCCGCGGACCATCTGGTCCGCGTGCCGCGGGTTGACGTTGAGCCTGACGGCCACGTCGACCGACTCGTCGAACTTCGACTTGGGCATCCGGTCCAGGAGGGCGAAGGCCTCGGCCAGGCTGTAGCTCCTGGTCCGATCGACCTGCTCCTTGGCGTTGCGCCAGTTCTTGCCGTGTTTCATGCCGATGACTCCCTGTGACTGTGATGGGTCGAAGGGGCTTGCGCCTCCTGCTTCTCCGGTGCCGGCGGCCCAGGGCCCCGGCGCCGTGTCTTCCCAGTCACGGGACGGAAGGTCCTAGCGGACCTCCAGCCCCATGCTGCGAGCGGTGCCGGCGATGGTCTTCATCGCCGCCTCGATCGACGCCGCGTTCAGGTCCACCATCTTCATCTCCGCGATCTCGCGGATCTGCTGGGGGGTGACCCGTCCGCAGGTCGTCTTGCTCGGCTCCTTGCTGCCGGACTCGATGCCGGCGGCCTTCTTGAGCAGGACGGAAGCAGGAGGAGTCTTGGTGATGAACGAGAAGCTCCGGTCCTGATAGACGGTGATGACCGCGGGGATCACCAGGCCCACCTGGTCCTTCGTCCTCTCGTTGAACGCCTTGCAGAACTCCATGATGCTGACACCATGCTGGCCGAGCGCCGGTCCCACCGGAGGGGCGGGATTGGCCTTGCCGGCCTGGATCTGCAACTTGACCTGTGCGAGGACTTTCTTAGCCATTCGCTGCTCCTACTGCGTGTCTCGGACTGCATCTCGGGAGGTCCGCCGCCGCTGCGACGGTATCGCGCCGTCCACAGGCGCACCATTTGCGCCGCCGGGCCTCCACTCGCTGTATGCGCCCCTGCGGGGTGAGAGAAACCCCTGCGGGACCGGTTCCGAACGCGCCAGACTCGCGGGTACGGAACCCATCGAGACCGGACGGGTCAGACGTCCTTCACCTGAAGGAAGTCCAGCTCGACCGGGGTCTCCGATCCGAAGATCGAGATCATCACCTTGAGCTTGCCCTTGTCGTGATTGATCTCGTTGACGACGCCGATCCAGTCGGTGAACGGGCCGTCGATGACCTGGACGCTGTCCCCCACCTGGTAGGGGATCTCCAGCAGCGTGCCCGCCTCTTCCGACTTGGTCATGCGGCCGAGGATGCGATCGACCTCGTCGGAATCGATCGGCTGCGGCCGCAGCTGCGTGCCCCCGATGAAGCGGGTCACGCCGGGGATGGAATTGATGAAGTGCTGCGTCTCCTTGGTCATGATCATCTCGACCAGGACGTAGCTCGGGAAGAACTTGCGCTTGGTGGTCGAGCGTTTGCCGTTCTTCATCTCGGTGACGTCCTGCGTCGCGACGAGCACCTCGCCGAACAGGTCCTCGAAGGCGTTGGCCTTGATCGCCGTCTCGATGTTGCGCTTGACCTTGTTCTCGTGGCCGGTGTTCGCGTGGATGACGTACCAGCGCATGCCGCGCCGGCGCTTCTCCTCCTCGGGGAGGCGGCCGGCGGCCGGCGCCTCCGCGGGCGCCTCCGCAGGCGCCTCCGCGATCGCCTCCGCGGGCGGCTCCAGGGGCGCGGCCACGGGCGCTTCCGCCTCGTCGCCGAAGGCGAACAGGTCGCCGCCGTGCAGCGGCGTCTCCGCGGCGGCGGCGGGGGGGTCGCCGTCGAGACCCTTGAACAGGGGCTCCTCGCGCAGGTCCTTGGCGTCGTCTGACACGATCGTTCCTCCGTCCGCGGCGAGCGGACTCGTCCTGCAGGGATGAAAGACAAAGAAACACCCGGACCGGTAACACCTACCGGCGGGCCGTCCCGTCGACCTCGCGATCCGATCCGCGGCGCCCATCGCCCATGGCGCGGGCGAACCCTGCACGAGCCAGGGGCGCCGGCTACGTCATCAGGATGAGCTGCTTCTGGATGAAGCTCAGCACCTGATCGACGATGAAGATGAAGACCGTCACCACCGCGACCGTGGCCAGCACGACCAGAGTGGACTCGCGCAGCTCCCGCCACGTGGGCCAGGAAACGCGCTTCATCTCCTGGCCGGTCTCCCGCATGTACAGCGTCAGCCTGTTGAACATCCCGTTTTCCCCTCGACGGTCAGGCTGGCAGGGGCGGCAGGATTCGAACCCGCGACCCTCGGTTTTGGAGACCGATGCTCTACCAGCTGAGCTACACCCCTGCCTGGACCGTTCTCGCGTCTAGCGCGTTTCCTTGTGCGGCGTATGCTTGTCGCACCGCGGGCAATACTTCTTGTACTCCACCCGATCGGGATGCAGGCGCTTGTTCTTCTTCGTGGTGTAGTTCCTCATCTTGCACGTGTTGCAGGAGAGGATCACCAGGTCCCTGGGCATGATCGCACCTCACGACATTGCTGCAGACTCGGTCACTTCAGGCCGCTACTTCAGGATCTTGGCGACGACCCCGGCGCCCACCGTGCGGCCGCCCTCGCGGATCGCGAACCGCAGGCCCTCTTCCATCGCGATCGGCGTGATCAGCTCGATCG
>Ga0172371_10007306_pt1 | contig 15792 bp, 13 predicted proteins | sample Lak12m_FD_114543 | JGI IMG/M metagenome (GOLD analysis project Ga0172371, IMG submission 114543) | Freshwater microbial communities from Kabuno Bay, South-Kivu, Congo - kab_022012_12m | ecosystem: Environmental > Aquatic > Freshwater > Lake | place: Democratic Republic of the Congo: South-Kivu... | reverse complement strand
TTCAACGATTGGATTATCACGTTTGGGAAAAATGGGCGCTACCCTTCTTTCTGACAACTATTGCTTTGTTGATAGTTGTGTTTATCCCGGGAATAGGCACCACATTCAAAGGCGCCCAGCGCTGGATTAATCTCGGCGGTCTTTCTTTCCAACCCACCGAGCTTTGCAAATTATCTCTCATAGTTTATTTGGCGGCGTGGCTTTCTTCCAGCCGTCAAAAAGTCCATTCCTCAATCAATGGTTTCTTGGGCTTTGTCTTTATTTTGGGCCTTTTGGGGTTGATAATTATGAAGCAGCCGGACATGGGAACTTTAGGTATTATCACAGTAATCGCTTGCTCCATGTATTTCGTTGGCGGCGCGCGCCTTATCTTTTTAATCTCTCTTGCCGTCGGAGGGTTGGCATCTTTTTGGGTATTGGTGAAAACCGCCCCCTATCGGATGCAGCGCCTGATGTCGTTTCTGGATCCCTCTTCGGATCCGCAAGGAATGAGCTATCAAATCAATCAAGCTCTTATAGCTTTGGGCTCGGGGGGAATCAAGGGGGTGGGTTTAGGCCACGGCCGGCAAAAATTTAATTATCTGCCGGAGCCGGTGGGGGATTCGATTTTTGCTATTCTGGGAGAGGAAATGGGTTTGATTGGGTGCGTTTTTTTGATTTCTCTGTTTCTTATTTTGGCTTGGCGGGGTTTCTCCGTCGCGCGGCGGACTCCTGATTTGTTCGGCAAGCTGATGGCAGCCGGCATTACCTCGTGGTTTACTTTTCAAGCCTTCATCAATATCGCAGCTATTTCGGCCATTATTCCCTTAACGGGAGTGCCGCTTCCCTTCGTGAGCTACGGAGGATCAGCGCTTATTTTCTCAATGGGAGCAATGGGGATTTTGTTGAATATATCAAAACAAACAGTCAACAGATAGGTAGTTTAAGAAAGCGTAAAGGTATAAAGAGACGATTACAAAATTCTTTCTGGAATAGTTTTTGTTATTTCTAACCAGTTTTTTAGTGATAATTCCTGTGCTCTAGTATTTTCCGGCAGATTTAGCTTCATCCAAATGTTCTCCACAGTTTCTTTGCCAAAGACGTTTTCAAGATTCTTCTTGAGTTTCTTGCGTTTCTGTGAAAAACCGACTCGGATGACTTGGCGCAATTTTTTAATCTCTATTTCTTCGGGATACGCTATTCCCTCCAGCCGCAAAAGCGCTGAATCAACTTCCGGCACGGGGTGAAAATAGGACGCGGGGAATTTGGCGACCAGCGAGCAATTTCGCGCGCACGCCTGCGCCAGTACCGAAAGAGAACCCATGTTTCCCGGCTGGGCGCAAATTCGTTCGGCCACTTCTTTTTGAATGGTGAGCACGACAAGCGATGGCAAAAAACCTCTTTCCAAAATTCTTTCGATGGCAGGGGAAGTGATTTGATAAGGTAAATTGGCCACCACTTTATACTGTTTGCTTTTCCAACCCAGTTTTTCCAGAACTTCGGGGAACAGCAAGTCTAAAAAATCCGTTTGGATTATTTTCACTTTGCCGGTTCCAAGTTCTTTTCCGAATCGCTCGTGCAAAACGAGAGCCAGCCGATTATCTTTTTCCACCACTAAAACCTCTGCCCCCTTCTCCAAAAGTTTTGCCGTGAGAATGCCGGTGCCGCCACCTATCTCCAACACTTTGTCGCCGCGTTTGATTTTGGCCGCCCCGACTATTTTATCGAGCGCTTTTTCCGAAACTAAAAAACACTGACCCATGTTTTTGTTGGGCTGGACGTTGTATTTACTAAGCCAGTAAAAGAGATCGGATTTTAGAGACACAATAGAATTTTCAATACTTACCAATGTTTACTAATTTACAATCAATTTACGATGATCAATTTTCCTTCAATTATCTTCTTAATTTCTTCGGCTGCTTTTGCCGCTTCGTCTTTTTTATTCTCCACCACAAAATCCACCCCTTCGTGCCACCATTTATTGAGGGTGTTGGAGCGGTTAGCCATAAGCGCCATGGCGGCCGGAATCGCGTGGCCCTTGCTTTCAAAATGCTGGTAAAGGTCTTCGGCGTTTAGGCCGTTTATGAGAATTACTTTAGCTTCGGGATACTCGTTTTTAACGGTTTCCAGCCATTTGAGATCCAACTCCCAGACAACGGGTTTCCCGCTTGTTTTGGCGGCGCCAATCTCGGAATAAGTAACTCCCACCAAAGCATCTCTTTTTTTGAAAGACAAAACAAAACTATCGCTTTCAGCGAGTTCTTGAAATTTTTGCCAGTCTATTTTTTGGCTCTTCTCTTCCCCGAGGTCGTGGGTGGAAAAATAATTTACCCAATGAAAAGGAAGAATTTTTTCTAATTCTCTCATTACTGTAGTTTTGCCCGATCCTTCCGCGCCGGCTACGATGTAGAAATTACTTTGCATAGACTGATTTACAACTTACACAAGACAACTAACGACAAAAAACACAGGGATTCGAATTTTAACCTCCCGTCCATCGCCTATTATTAGTTGTAGGTTGTAAGTCGTCAGTTGTTAGTTGTCTGACGCAAAATATTTTTTATTGACATTTCTCTCGCGATCTTTGAGTTCGGCGATTTTCCCCTTATTCCACATGGATGTTTTGGAAAAATATCCGGTGACTCGGGTGATCGCATACACGTTATCCGAACCGCAGTGGGGGCACTGGGTGATCAGATCATGTTTGCCGCGGGTCTTTGTTTCAGCCATGGCTTTTTGTTTTAATATTTATTATTGTCATCTTCCGGCTCAACCGGAGGATCCAAACATATCTAGCTATTTTATTTTAAACCAAAAAGATAATTGGTCAAATTTTCCACTAAATTCTTCTTTCTTCGTTATTAATTATTGTTAGCAACAGGGCAAAATAAAACCACGCGAAAGCAAGCATTATTGACGCGTTAAACATGTTAACAATTATAAATCCGGCAGTTCCAGCTAAAACAAACATAGCCTTTCCTGCTGGTTCAAATTTTGAGTTTGGGCCAACTTTCCTCAGCCCGTTTATTAGTAAGTATAGCATCATCCCTATTACCAACATTAGTCCGCCCATTCCTGCGCTGGCCCACCATTCCAAAAACAAGTTGTTGGCGTTGTGCTGGTAGTTTGTATTGATGAGAGTTATGCCTAGTCCGCTGCCCAGAAGCGGATGTTTCTTTATTGTATTCCACGTGCTTACCGCTTTTTCCTCTCGACTGGCTACGTTTTCGTCGCCTACGTATTCTTCTTGGATTTGATACCCCCGATTTCGGTAAGCCTCTTTTTCTTCAAGATCTATTTTGAGCTTTTCCCCTGTTTGCGGTCTTATGGCGACGGTTATGACATGTTCTTTAAAAAATATGCTACGAAAGCGGTCTGAAATATTAAAACGGGAGAGGTGCAGTACGTTTATTAGAAAAAGGGATAGCACGATAACGGAAGTAAAATATATGCCCTTCTTTAGAAACAGAAATTCATCCTGCTCTGTGCAGGGTATGGCTCTGTTTCGGCAATAATTGTAACCGTAAAGAAATGTGATAATAACCAGTTCCGCGATCAGCGCCAGCCAACTGGCCCTGGCAACCGTTATTATGATTGCCGTTACGACGATGGCCAGGTATAAATAGAAAGCATAATTGTTCCGTAACAGTTTAGACAATTCGTCTTTTTTCTCAGGGCGGTCCGAACTGGCATTTGTCAGAAACGGAACCAATCCCAACGCCAAATACATTCCCAGCCAGTCAGGCTCGGGAAAAAATCCGTTCGGCCGGGCCGCCATGGTCTCAAAATTAGGCCAGCCCAAGTCAAAAGCCACGTTTTGATAAAGAGCATAAAGAGAGCTCAACGTTATTCCGACAAATAAGCCCCACAAAGCCTCTTTTCGGTACCGCTTGATGTTTAATTCAAAGAAGACACCTAAAACAACCAACATCAAAAGTATCGCCAACTGTTTGGTGGAGAACAGCGGAAGCGGTGAGCTTAACATTCCTAAAGCGGAAAACAACGCCAGTCCTAATCCTAGCCAAAAAATTTTTGATTTTTTAAGCCAGCTAAATCCTTTTCGATACAAATCCCGCAGCAGCAAAACGCCTCCGGCAACCACTGCCAGCATCCAAAGCTTAACGCCGCTGCCACCGACTTGGAACAGAGGCAGCTCTATGGCTAACGAGAGAACGGAAAGGAAAATAATAACTTTGTTAATTTTTTTCATGTATTTTGGAATATTTCATGTATATATCAGGTTCCATATTCCACTGAAAACATGAAATATGCGATATACATGAAACGTGAAATATGACACGTGATATTTTCCTACTACAATCTTCCTCCCTTGTGTTGGATGCTCGACGAAGAAAAGCCGGTTTGCTTTGAAAAAAAGTCAACAGGGATCTTCTTTCTGGCTTCTTGATTGTCCACCGAACCCGTGTTGATGTTTATCGTGCCTTTTCCTTGCTTCACGTTTATAATGGTGCCGGACGCGGGATTTTGCAGGGTGTCCCGCATCTGGCTTAAATTTCTGGCCCGTGTTTCTTTTATGCTGTCGGAGGCAGTCTTTTGTCCGGTCTCAAGTCGTTTACGGAGCTTCGCGAGGCTTTCTTCGGCCTCCCGATTATCACTTTCCAAAGGAATGGAAGGTTGTTTTTGAGGAATAGAAATGTTCATTGAGGGTATTTACTTTTTTATAAATAATAAGGTAAAATTACATAGTTGTTAAAAATTAAGAATTTAAAAAGAAGAGTTAAGAAAAACAATTATTGTATGAATCTTGCCGCTCGCATCGCTCATAATTCAATTATATCCGCTGTAAGCCGCGTCATTAGCTTGGCTCTAGCTCTGGTTACCACCGGACTCATTACGCGCTATCTGGGTACTAGCGGATACGGAAATTACACTACCATAATCGCTTTTTATTTTTTGATTACCGCGGTATCCGATTTTGGAGTCAACCAGATTCTTACCCGCGAAATCTCCCGGCCTCACGCGAAAGAAAAAGAAATCGTGGCTAACGTTCTAGGTTTGCGGATTATTTCTGTCGTGCTGGTAGCGCTTTTTGGCGCGATGGGGGTGTTTTTTCTTCCTTATTCCCAAGAGGTAAGAAACGGTATCTGGCTCATGTTCGCGGCCTTGGTAATCTCCTCTTTTTCACAAGTACTGAACAGTGTTTTTCAAAAAAGGCTGGTTATGAATCGCTTAGCTTGGAGAGAACTCATAAGCAGGTTTATTCAATTAGGAGTGACGTATCTCGCGGTAAAGTATAACTGGGGAGTGGTCGGAGTGCTGACGGCCATGATAGCCAGCCTAGCTTTTGTGCTGGCCGCTTCTTGGGAGCTAGCCCTGAAATATATTTCACTCAAAATATCTTTTAACAAAACTTATTGGAAATATTTTCTTAAGGAGTCGGCGCCGCTTGGGATTGCCGCTTTTGTCAATTTTTTGTATTTCAAAGCCGATGCGATTATGCTTTCGCTGCTTCAAAACAGTCATGACGTGGGAATTTATGGGGCGGCCTATAAAGTGTTGGAAAGTCTGATTTATTTCCCTAATATGTTTATGGGACTGGTAATTCCGGTGTTTTCTTATAACATTTTCCACCGGCCGGTCCATTTTTTGCGGGTGGCCAGCCAAACCATCAAAGCCGTGTGGCTGGTGACTATTCCTTTGGTGATTTACCTTTTGTTTCTTTCCAAAGAAACAATTCGCGTGATTGCCGGTTCCGGCTACGAACAGTCGGCCGTGGTTCTGCAAATTCTAGCTTTCGCTCTGGGGGCGATTTTTCTGGCCCATTTTTTTAACAGTATCCTGATCGTGGTGAACCGGCAAAGATTGCTGCTTTTCATTCTGGCGGGAACGGCGGTTATGAGCGTGGTGCTGAACATTATTTTCATTCCGTATTTTTCCTATCTGGCCGCCGCGGTAATCTCCACGGCTTCGGAAATATTGGTGACGGTTATCGCTTATGTTCTCAGCCGAAAATGGGGCATTGGTTGGGGCAAAGGATGGGCTCCTCTGCCTTTCAAGTCTTTTTTGATTTCGGCGTTGGGAATGGGGCTTGCCCTATATTATCTTAATCTTTTTTCTTATCCTCTCTGGCTGGGGCTTGTTGTCAAAGGTTCCGTCGGCGGGCTTACCTATCTGGCTTTGCTTTTTGGCACCAAGGGACTTGCTTTTTCCGAACTCCAGCAGTTGTTTGCGGTGAAACGTAATGAACAAACCGATTTTTCAAATCAAGAAATTTGAAGAGCCTAATCTGGGCGGCTACCTCCGTGAAGGCAGATTAAAACTGAAGCTTTCCCTTCGTGAAGTGTCCCAAGAGATTTCAGTTAGCGTAAGACACTTAAGAGCTTTGGAAGAGAATGATTTTTCTGATTTACCTCCTGAAATTTACGTCAGAGGTTTTCTTTGCCGCTACTCCCAATTTTTGGAGCTTGACAGTGCCAAAGCGCTTTATTTTTTTGATAAAAACAAACTGGCTCCCAAAAAAGAAAATCCCTCACATTCTCCTATCGCCCATGCGTGGGTTGGCAGAATTGTTTCTCATCGCAGTTTACTTTCCGCGGTGGCAATCTTATTTCTTGCGGCTTCTATATTCTATTTAATCAAGGTGGTTTATCCAATGTACGCCAGACCGTTTTTTGCTCTCCTCAGCCCCAGCACTTGCCCTTTTGAGACTTACCAAGAAAAAATCGAATTGTTGGGTAATATCCAGTCGGAAAGCAAGCTATGGATTAACGATGAGGAAGCCATCGTCGATAAAGAAGGCAGTTTTTCCTGTCCCGTGTTTTTAAAAAAGGGAGAAAACACAGTTAGATTTAGGGCGGTGAACAAGTTTGGGAAGGAGAGGAACGAGGAATGCGTGATTTGGAAGAACTGAATTTGTATTTGTTTATATCTCAAACTTTCCTACTTGCCGCGTGCAGCACTTCCAGTGTCTTGGTAGCGGTTTTTTCCCAGTCAAACTCTTTGGCGTATTTCTTGCCTTGGGAAATCAAAGATTCTCTAAGGGTTTGGTCGGCAAGAACCCTTTCCATTGCCCAAGCGATTTCACTTGGATCGTGGGGGTTAATGAGCAGCGAATGGCTGCCAAAAATTTCCAGCAGCGAAGTGGATCCTGAACAAATGACCGGAGTCCCGCTGGCCAAAGCTTCAAGAGGCGGCAGACCAAAACCTTCAAAAAACGAAGGAAAAACAAAAAGATCGGACATTTTGTAGAGAATGGGTCTGTCGCCGCTCTCGATCGACCCTGGGAAATAGATATCTTTTCGAAAAGGGGACGCTTGCGCGGCACAAAATATTTTCTTATATGACCAACCTTTTGCTCCCGCTATGACCAGATCGTGATTAAAATTGCTTTTTTTGCGAAATTCCCCGTAAGCCTTAACGAGGGATATTAGATTTTTTCGGGGCTCGATTGTCCCTAAATATAGCATAAAAGGTTTTTCGGTTAATTTATAGTGTTTTCTCACCCGCCATTCATCTGCCAGCCCGCCGTCGGTCCGGCTCTGTTTACGGTATTCGGCAAGCGGTATTCGACAAGCGGTATTTCGAGAACTGTCCAAAAAATTGGAAGACAGCCCGAGATAAATCGGGCAAATCTTCTTGCCGGCTATTTTATAGAGACATTTCAAATCTTCCGCGGTTGAATTTGAAACCGCGATGATTCGGGCAGCTTTTTCCGCTTTTTCGCGCGGATTAATCGAAAAATGCCAGAGTCGGCGGTAGAGATTGAAAAAATTAGGGAAGAGCTCAAACGAAAGGTCATGAAAGGTAACTACGTAGGGGGTTGATTTTGAAACGGAGAAGAAAGTGATATTAGGCAAAAACATTACGTCTACGTCTCCTGCCAACCTGTCTAGACGAGGTCTTTTGGCAAACCATGTGCTTGCGTTTAAAAATTTGCTAGGCCAGCGGTATTTCGTTACCGTGACGTTGGGATATTTTTCCCATTCGCTTGCCTCTTCGGGAACAGGAAATTTCCAGCTGTTGTAAAGGAGAATAAATTGATCCCGTTTTCCCAAACGGAAAAGATTGGGAAGCAAGTTGTAAATATATTCTTCAACCCCCGTGTGTTTGTTTGCCGAAAGAGACCGAATGTCAATTCCGATGCGCATTACAGTTTAGAGATAAAATGGTAACGTGTTAAGCTCTTATTTTATTCGCTAATTTTTAAACTTGTAAACTTCGCGCTTTTGACGGAGGTGAAAATAATTAAATAAGCAAAAAAGAGGCAACTTGCCTCTTTTTTGCTTATTTAATTTATTCCTGTTCCTCCCTTCGCGAAGGGATAGATCAAGAACTATTTTACGGCGTCCTTAAGACCTTTTCCAGCTTTAAATCGAGGTACGGTTCGGGCGGGAATGTTGATGGTAGCGCCGGTTTGGGGATTTACCCCTTTTCTGGCAGCTCTCTTGGAGGCCATGAAAGTTCCGAATCCGGTCAAAGTTACCTTAGCGCCTTTTTTGAGAGCGTCCTTAATGGCGTCCAATGCGGCCTTGAGGGCGGATTCTCCATCTTTTTTGGAAAGGCCGGCCTTCTTGGCTATCGCGGCTACGAGTTCTTCTTTGTTCATATCTTTTCACCCCCTTTCCGATTTGAAAATAATGACATGTTTTTTCTTTTTGCCTGATAATTCCTACTATTATCGAATACCATAGCTTAAAAATATGTCAAATACGCGTAAAACTTGAAACGTGAAACTTGAGGCTTAAAACACAAAATACAAAACCAATAATCCGTAAAAGCCTATTTTATGCCATGTTTTGAGTTTCAAGTTCCATCTTTCAAGAGAATGGGGTTTTTTCCGGCGAAATTCACAAGTTATCAATCATGAAACATGGGACCTAAAACATAAATGTCAACTAAGAGCGTCGCATTTAAGGTTTTAAGTTTCACGCGTATTGTCGAAAACCTCTTGTACGTCGGGATGTTCGGTAAGTTCTTCCACTAAATTCTCGTATTTTTCTTTTACTTCCGGTCCGATTGGAATGGGGTTCTGCGGAATATATCCTACACTGGTTTCACCGATGCTGAACCGGGCAAGCTTTTTCTTTAACTTGTTAAAGTTCTCTAAAGGCGAATGAATTATTATCGTGCTGCTATTTTTTTCAATAATATCGTCGGCGCCATTCTCGATAGCTATGTCTTCCGCTTCTTCTCTTTGCTTCGGACTTACGGACAAATTAATTATTCCCGCCCGCTTGAAATTCCAACTTACTCCGCCATCAGCCATTTTGCCGCCGTGCTTTTCAAGAATCCGACGTAGTTCCGATACGGTGCGGTTTTTGTTATCGGTAATGACTGAAATAATTATCATTATGCCAAACGGTCCCAGAGCTTCATATCGTGTCTCTTCCAGTTCTGCTCCCTCTCCTTTCCCCGACCCCTTTTTGATTAGGCTGTCGATTCTATCTTTGGGCATGTTAAACTCTTTGGCTTTCTCAATGGCCAAACGAAGCGCCGGGTTAAAATCGTTATTTGCTCCTCCCGAACGGGCGGCTATTGTTATGGCGCGGCCTAATTTAGTGAATATCTGAGCCCTCTTGGCATCTTGCAAGGCCTTTTTGTGTTTGATGCCAGCCCAATGGCTGTGACCGGACATGTTTTTAACTTACAACTTACAACTTACAACTAACGGCCTAAAATCACAACAAGCCAGTGAGTTGATGAAAAATCGTGTTGTCGGTTGTAGGTTGTCAGTCGCTATTTTTTTGTTCCCAACCTTCCTATGCTTTGCAGTATTCCAATACATAGAAACGAAACAAACAAGTTGGTGCCTCCGGCGCTCAAAAAAGGTAGCGGCAGTCCGATTACCGGCAACATCCCCAAATTCATTCCCACATTTAATATAAAATGGATAAAAAATAACCAAAAAATGCCGATAGACAAAAAATAGCCGAAATTGTCGCGGCTTTTACCGGCCGTGTTAATTATGGAGAAGTAAAAAATTCCCGAGATAAAGAAAAAAATCAATATTCCAATCCAGCCCGCTTCTTCGGCCAATACCGCGAAAATGAAATCACTGTGGGCTTCCGGCAGGAAGTGAAGCTGGCTTTGCGATCCATAGCCCAGCCCTTTTCCCAAAATTCCTCCCGAACCTATCGCGGTAATTGACTGCAAGGTGTTGTAGCCGATCCCCAAGCGGTCTTTTTCTGGATTTAGAAAAGTGCTAAGTCTGGCTTTTTGGTAATCTTTCAAAAAGAAAAACCAGCCGCAAAGTGCAACGGCCAGCCCCGCGGCAATAATAGCCAATTTACGCAACCTTGGTACCGACGAAGCCAAAACGAAGCCCATCCAAATTCCAAATAATGCGATGGTTGATCCAAGATCGGGCTGCATCAGAGTAAGTACGGCAAAAGGCATGGGAATTAGAAGGGAGATTCCCAACACTCTCCAAGAGTAGAGGCGGTTGTGATAGTGCGATAAAAATGTCGCTAGAGCCAAAATGGTCACAATCTTAGCGATTTCCACTGGCTGGAAACTAAATATTTTGAAATTGAGCCAGCCGGTTGTTCCGTTTATCTCGGTTCCGTAAAGCAGGACCGAGACCATGATGGCTATTGTCGCTAAAAAAAGAGGCGTTAAACCCCGTCGAATAATCCGGTAGTCGTAACGGCTGATAAAGAAAGCCATAACCAGACCTAACGCTATGTAGACAGTTTGCCGGTAGAATATTTTTATCTCCGGACTTGAATAGAACAAACTGTAGAGGGCGCTTAGGCTTAGCGCCATCATCATTCCCGAAGTCGCCCACAAAAGCCACTGTTGGGATTCCAGCCAAGTCTTGATTGATGTTACATTGATCATCGCGATAGAATTTTCAATACTTTTCAATACTTATCAATTTTCAATAAATTTTCAATTTTACAAGTTATCTAATTTTCAAACTATCCCAGGATGGAGTTTATTTGAAAGCTAAGTAATTGCTGAATTGGTAATTGAATGAAAATTGGAAATTGATGAGTATTAAGAATTGCTTCTGGTCATTCTTGTGTCACTCTCAGCACTTCCTCTATTGTCGTGGCTCCCTGCGCCGCTTTAATGAAACCGTCTTGAAGCATGGTAACGACGCCTTTCTCAGTGGCTTTTTTTTCAATCGCTTCGGCCTCTTTTCGTTCGGAAATCAAGGCGCGAATCTCGTCATCCACTTCAATCACTTCATAAATTCCCATACGTCCCTTAAAACCGGTGTTGTTGCAACGGGCGCATCCTTCGCCTTTGGTAAAAGTAATCTCCTCCCAGTTTTCAGTGCTTGAAGGGACGATTTTTTCTCGGACGAGTATTTCCAAGAGTTTTACTAAATCCACTTTTTTCTCCAACTCGGCTACTTTTTCCTTTTCAAGCCTGTATTGTTTTTGGCAATTTGGGCAAGTTTTTCTTACCAGTCTTTGAGCGATGGCGACATTTAAGGTGGTGGCCAGCAAAAAAGGTTCCGCTCCCATGTCCAGCATACGAGGGATGGTGGCCGCAGCCGAATTGGTGTGCAGGGTGGAAAGCACCAAGTGGCCGGTCATGGAGGCATTGATAGCGATATGCATAGTCTCTTCGTCTCTTATTTCTCCAACCATGATAATGTCCGGGTCTTGACGAAGCAAAGCTCTCAACCCCGCCGCGAAAGTAAGACCGATTTTAGGATTTACCTGGGTTTGATTTATACGGGGCATACGGTATTCGATTGGGTCTTCCACAGTACTGATGTTTACTTGGTTGGTGTTCAGAATGTCCATAATAGTGTAGAGAGTGGTGGTTTTTCCTGATCCGGTCGGGCCGGTCACCAAAATCATTCCGTGGGAGCGGCGGATGTTTCTTTGCAGAACGTCCAGTGCCATTTCGCGAAACCCCAGCTGCTCCAAGGTAAGCCCTTTGGAAGACTCGTTCAAAAGCCGCATAACCACTTTTTCCCCATCCAGAATAGGAAGAATTGAAACGCGAAAGGAAAATTTATAATCCGGCGTTTCAATCTTGAATCTTCCGTCTTGAGGCAAGCGGTGTTCGTCTAATTTCAGATTCGATAAGACTTTTATTCTTGCCACGATAGCCGACAAAACTTCTTTAGGAAGAAACATCACATCGTGCAAAATTCCGTCAATGCGGTATCTCACGATCACTTCTTTTTCCACCGGCTCAATGTGGATGTCGCTAGCCTGCTGAATGATGGCGTGTTTCAAAAGGACGTCTACGACTTTAATTACCGGCAGCTCTTCGGCTCTTCTTTTCAGTGCTTCCTCCTCTTTTTCTCCGGAGATTTTCGGTCTGGCCTCTTCTTTGGCGGAGGTGAATTTGACATTTTCACTGATAATGTCGCCAAACTCGGCTTTGAGAGATTTTTGGTATTGAGTTAAAATGTGCTTGATGGATTTTTCCGAGGTGAGACAGGGAAGGATTTTGCTTTGAGTCTTTTTTCGAATGAAGTCGATGGTTTGAAGATCTTCCGGATCAAGCATGGCCACCTTGATTTTTTTCCCTTCTTTTTCAAAAGCGACGATGTTGTGGGTACGGGCGATCGGTTCCGGTATGATGCTCAAAATTTCCTTCGCGACATACTGGTTTTCCAAATTCACGAAAGGGATTCCCAGAAGATACGCATAGGTTTTACGCAGCTGCTCTTCCTGAAGCAACCCCTTTTTCACGAGCAGTTCTCCCAGCTTTTGCTTGGTGGTTACCGCTTCTTTTTCCACGACTTCAAACATATCGGGAGAAATTATTTCTGACTCCAGCAAGAAATTTTTAAGACTTTTTTCGCTGATAAACATGATGGCGTGTAACGTGTAACTTTTCTTACTATACCACAAAAATTGCAAGAATACATAAATTAGTTTAGAAAGTTATGAAAGTTTAGAAAGTGATACTGGGGTAGGTTAAATTAACCCATAATCATCATGAGAATAAACAAATTTGAAGAGATAATTGCAGAGCAGGAATTTAAAAGATTCTATAGATCTACTTGCGAAATATCAAAAATGATTTCAGGATTAGTAAAGAAACTTTAGAAATACTTGTATTTTACTTTCTAAACTTTCGTAACCTTTCAGACTTTCTGAACTGTTTTGGGCCTGTAGCTTAGTTGGTATAGCGCCTCCATGGCATGGAGGAGGTCAGGGGTTCGAGTCCCCTCAGGTCCACCAAATTTATTTAATCTTTCCCTCTAATTATTTCTCTTAACGGTTCGGCTATAATCTTTAGATCTTCATCCTCAAAGCTGTTTCTAGTTCTACCTCGGTAGACCTAGTTGAAGGAAAAGATTATTTTGGTGGTATGATTTATGTTTCATGTTTTAAGATTTTGCCGAATCAGATTACCAGAAACGCGAATTTCAGATTCCAGAATCACTGGGAAAGGGCGCAGCGGAAACCGACGACGCCGTTCGAATACGACGGGGCATGGTCCAAAAGCAGCGTGAAAAACCCGCCGAACGCAGTAATGTCCCAAACGCCGCCGCGTATGAAAGCGTGGTAGTAGTGGTCGCCCACCCCGCAAGTGTCGTTTCCTTCCACCGAGGAGAAAGCGCAGTTGCCGTCCAATAAAATCTGTCCGATGCCGTTGCCGCTGTTCCATGAAGTGTTTTTCGGCCGGATGTAGTTGAGGCCCTTGTAATTGGTGACGGAAGTATATTCTTTCCAGCCAGTGGGGAGGGGCATTTCGTGGGTGCCGTCGTTGTCATAGACGTAGGCGTCGGTCCATTCCCAAACGTTGCCGGCAATGTCCCAGATGACCGCTTTGTTGGGGAGCACGCCGGTGCGGATTTGGGATTTGTTGGCCGCTCCGGCCGAATAGCCGGAATCGGTCCAAGCTTGGCCGGTACCGTAAAAGCCTTTATCGTTGTCGTCCCCGCCGTAAGAACCGTCGCCCCTGATTTCGCAGGTACCGGCGGAGTAGGCGTTACTGGCGTCTTCCATGTTTTTAGTTACGTCGCAGTTGGTGACGACGGGGTCGGCTCCGGCAGTTGAGGCTAGGGAATTGGAGGGGGAGTTGTCGGAATGGCCGGTGGGGAACTGGGGGTTAGCGTCGGCGTCCAGGTCGTTAATGGCGGTGTTGCTGAGTTGGGCGGCGATCGTCATCCATTCCGGATCGCTCAAGAGGTGGTAGCCGGTTCCCAGAGCTTCACACTTGTCGCGGGCGCTGGTCTGGGAGATGGAAACCCAGGGAGTTCCCGTCGCGGTGGAGACGGCATTGTTGGAGCCGTCGTTTTTGGCTTCGTATTTCATGGCGCAAAAACCCGGGAGCGTGCCGTATTTGGCAATGCCCGGCACCCAGACGTAGCCGGTCGGGCAGGAGCCTTGATAGGAATTGGCGGTTACCGTATCGGCGGTAATGTCGCCGGTAGTAGTGGTAAGGTTGTGGGTTCCGAGCGATATGTCTCCGCTCATCGTACCGCCCGCGAGAGGCAGATAGGTGTTGTCGGTCACTTTGAGGCCGGAAGCTCCCAGCGTGAGCGTTGAGCCGTCCAGTTTTACTTTGAGGCCAGTGGAGTCTTCGAGACCGCCGTTGGTTGCCAGCTGGACTGCCGAGCCGGCTACCTTGCTGGCGGTGGTAATTTGATTCAGCTTACTGTCGGCGATGGAGCCCGAAAGCATGGCGTTGGTGACCTTGCCGCTTCCGATGGCCAGGGCGCTGTAGGTTCCCGAGACGTCGCCGGAAAAGCTCTGGGTGAGGGGGATCTTCTCGCTGTCCACTTCCGCGAGGGCCGCCTGCGCCGTGGTGGAGGAAATGTCGCCGGTTGGGGAAAAGGAAATGGCGGTAGCCGGATGGGCGGAAGCCGCGTCGCGGTTCTGAAGGTCGTTGTGGTTCACTGTCGCGACGTTGGCCACCTTGTACCATGTGTCGTCAGAGTCGTCACAGCGGTAAATCCAGTTTTCCGCAAGGACAAGACGGGCGTGGCCGTCGGAGGAGGCGTTGCAGGTGGGAAGTGCCGCGAAGTTGGCCACAGGGTCCTTCCATTTAAGGTTGCCGATTTCGGTGGAAAGCTGGTTGTCCACGTAGGCCTTGGTGGCGGCGTCGCTGTCATGAGTGGGAGCGGCCAAGTCGGTGATTTTGTTGCTTGCTAGTGAGAGGGGTTTAGACAAGCTGAATTTGTCAGAAGAGGAAAGGTAAGTGAGCGCTTTTCCCGAGGAGCCGAAAAGCAGGGACAGGTCGTTACCAGAACTTCCGATGGTAAAGGAATTGGAATTGGTTCCCGTGTCTGTGTTCTGTTGGTGGAGGTCGGAGAGGGCGTAGCCCGAAAGGTTGACCTTGCTGGCATCGATGGCCGCGTCGGGGGCGATATCTTCGTTTTTGATAGTCTCGTTTTTGATTTTAGCTCCGGTGATGAGATCGTCGCCGATCACCCGGAGCGTACCCACCGCGTTATCCTTAAGTTGGGGCTCGCCGATCGACTGGTTCACAATCTTCACCTTAGTTTTGGCGATTCTTTTGATGGCGCGGGCCTGAACAGAAAGGGAAATTCCCAGCAGGACCGCAATGGTGACAATGATTAGAGTTTTTGTTTGCTTGCAAATTGTTCCAATTTTCATTTTGAAAAAATTATAAACTATGCATGACTATGCTTCTGGTCTTGTATATTTCTTTCGTGTTGGAGTTGAAAAGTCCCCGCACCAGAGCTTTGGTGAGAGGATTGTTCGCCTCACGGCACTTTTTGTGCAAGATGTCAGTATTGTCCTCGATATTCACCGTAATATCGCCTTTTTTGGTTTCCAGAATGAAGGCGTCCTCAGTGTCACTCACTTCGCCGATTACGCCTTCGATTTTTACATTCCGCACGGATAGATCGGTGAGTTTTTTTGCCGTTATTTGAGCATCGACGGCTATCCCTTTTATCTTTGC
>Ga0172371_10007305_pt1 | contig 15793 bp, 14 predicted proteins | sample Lak12m_FD_114543 | JGI IMG/M metagenome (GOLD analysis project Ga0172371, IMG submission 114543) | Freshwater microbial communities from Kabuno Bay, South-Kivu, Congo - kab_022012_12m | ecosystem: Environmental > Aquatic > Freshwater > Lake | place: Democratic Republic of the Congo: South-Kivu... | reverse complement strand
GTATGTTGGCCGCAAATTCTGGATGTTCCACCACATAACGGTCAAACTCCGTAACCAATATGGCATGCTTCATTTCCAAAATCTCGTTCATTCACTTGCCCTCCAGAAAGGCCCTTTGGTATTTCTTCTTCTGCCCATCTTTCCCGCCAAAAAATCCAAAACACCCTTTGTTTTCAACTCCCCATCCCAACATTCCTGCATCCCGGCATTTCCACATTTCCGCATTTCCATCACCTATCAGCTATGAGCCAACAGCTATCTTGCTCACCACCTCACCTGCTAACCTTCTGATCTTCTTGCTCTTCGCCCCCTGCTCCCTGCCCCATGCCTTATGCGCCATCATCTGCGCCTGCCCCGTAGCTCCGGAAGATGGTACTGGGGTAATCCCCGCCCCGTTGAACCGGGCGCTCTGGGTGTTCAACCGGGGTGCAGATCGGTACCAGGCCACTTCACGCCTTAACCCCTCTTCAATCCCAACCTCGGGCTTAAATCGAAACGCCTCCTCAAACCGTTTTGTATCATACACATCCTCTGCCAGCCATTTCTTCACGGTCCCATGCACCCCCTTAAACTTCTTCCCCGGCATTGCGGCCAGGATTCTGCTCAGACTCAATGCCACTGAGGCAGGCACCCTTCCAGGCAGAGGCCGCTTCCGCAACGCTCTGGCAATCGTATCCACAATCTCCCGCATGGTGCAAGGCGGCCCAGACACATTGAAAACACAGATTCCCGAAGCAGGCCTTGTTGCCACCAGCCTGCAAGCCATCGCGGCATCTCCCCTAAATAATAAACTCTTCCGGTTTCTCCCGTCCCCAATCCAGACAAATCGTCCGCGATCAATGCTCCGTATAAGCCGTTTGATATTTCCGGGGTCCCCTTCTCCGTAAAGGGTCGCCAAACGCAAAATGGTCAGGGCCATGCCAGACTGCCTGGCAATTTCTGCAGCCCGCAACTCAGCTTCATATTTCGATTCCGCATAAGGCCCAACCGGCACGCACGGAGTCTCTTCGTCATATACGCCATGCGTATAGGGACCATAAACCGAGACAGAGCTGATCAACACAACATGCTCAACGTCCGCCTGGGCCGCAGCTTTTGCCAGATTTTCGGTGCCCAGGCAGTTGATTTGATGAAATCGATCGATCGTCTTGCTGTCCGGCGAAAAAATGTGCGCCAAACCGGCTGCATGGATCACTGTACCCGCACCCTTGATCGACTCCACCAAGCCTTCCGACCTTGTAATATCCGCCCGCTTGTAACGGATGCAGTATCCTTCTAATCCAGCTCCTATATCGGTCCCCCACGTCGGCAAATCAGCACCAACAAGCTCGCCAACAATCGACCTTCCGAGAAAGCCGTTCGCCCCTGTCACCAAAATCGGGCTATCAGGGCTCCTGCTCAATCACCTTTCTCCAAGATACGACCGACCAGCTCCTTGTACGCCGAAATAACGCGTTCAAATGAATATTTGGTCTCGGCGGCCTTTCGCGCCCTTTGCCCCATCTGATCCAGCCGAACTGGATCCCTTTGGGCCTCAATGATAGCGGCCTTGAGTGCGTCAATGTCCCCAGGCGGAACAACCCATCCGATGCCTTCCTCGCGCACCACACAGGCAAGCTCTGACTCAGCTTCGGCAACAGCAATAATTGGTTTCCCGGCAGCCATCACATTGTACATCCGGCTCGGGACCGAGACCCCCACCATCCCTTTAACAAAAGAAATAATTCCAATATCGCATGCCGTCAAAGACAACGGGAGTTCGGCACGGGGGCGATAATCCATAAGGGTAACATTTGGAAAGGACCGTCTTGAAAGCTGCTGGGTCAGCCAGCCTTTTTTACCGCCAAAACCGATAAAAAGGAAATGGATCAAAGGGAAAGCCCGGAGCTGTTCTGCGCATTCAAGAATCTGCTCGATTCCATGGGTTCGGCCAATATTTCCAGAAAACTGAACGACAAATTTCCCGGATATTCCTAATTTCTCCAGTAACGGATGCGTGTTACGATCACGAGGCTTTACAAAATCCCCATCTCCCCAATTGGGAATGATTTCAACTGGGGGCCCAAGGAAATTCAACTTTTTTTGAACCACCGCCGCCATGTCCCGCCCAAGAACCACGATAGCCGCCATCCTTTGATACAGTTGGCAAGTCAACCATCCTATGGCTCCAATAAACAAGGAATTTGGTTTAAGCACTTTTGTCGCGGCCAGCACCTCTGGATACACATCATGGACAATGAGGCAGCATCTGGCTTTTCGCAAGGTGGAAGCAGCTAAGACAGTAAAGGGGAGCAGAGGCGGGTTTGTCACCACAAAAACAAGATCGTGGCGCTTGAATTGCCTGAAGGATGATATAAAAATGGAGAGGCTTATGGTAAGAATATTAATAATTCTGGCAGGGAAAAAATCTTTATTAAGAACAGAGCTCCAGCAGCGGTGGATATTCACTCCGTTAAAACGCTCATCGACCGGGGCCCTTCGACCGCGTCCAGAATAAGTCGGCTGACTGCAAAGTGCGCTCACAGGGAAGTTTTCGGTTAATCCCTCAGCGATTTTGGTGAGAAAATATCCGGTGGAGGTTTCTTCCGGATAGTACAATTCCGATACTACCCAAATTTGGAATTTATTCGTCTTCATAAATGACGCAGGGAATTTCATTTGCATGAAGACATCCTTCCATTGTATACGAACACCGCAATACCCAAAAGCTGGTCATATATAGAGAATCCTAAGATCTAGCGCGAGGAGCCCTCGCCAAACCCCTCTCCCATGCTCCCCACAACCATACTATTTTAATGATCAATCCCGGAATCCGAAAATCCCCCAAACGGACTAGCAAAAGCGTCACTAGGCTACCTTGCACCTGCCTTACTGCATGTCTGCGACTGATGATATATCAGTATCCTCGAATGGACTTTAATCGAGATTCTTTTCGTTGATCTTTTATGCCCATCAGTTCTCGATAGAATAGCACTTGTCGCTCAACGCACTGTAGAGCGTCCAGATATTGTACCGCCTTCCGGCGCGCAGCCAGCCCAAACCTTTCTCGCAACGCAGCCGATTCAATCAAGAGCCCCACATGCCTCGCCAGCTGCTCAGGATTCCTTGCAGGAACCACATATCCACTCTTATCAATCTCAACAAACTTAGAAACATCTCCAACATCCGTGGCGACCACGGGCTTAGCCATGGCCATGGCCTCCCACAATGCTGTTGGAGAAGCCTCATAAATCGATGCGCAAACATAGATATCGGTGCCTTTCAGAATTCCTGGTATATTATTAGAAAGGCCAAGCAGATGGACATTGTGTAAGTGCTGCGTCGATATTAATTCCTTCAGCTTGCGCACATATTGTCGCTGCGATTCGAGTATATCCCCCACGATAAGGAATTGCAGGCTTTCATATCGGAGATTGAGCACTGCAGCCATCTCGATAAAGTACTCCAACCCCTTTAACGGCGTGGTGTTGCCAATCGTGACGATCCTCAGTCCTGGAAGACCACACAAACTGGCATCTGGCTTTACGATTTCCGGATTGAACTTGCGTGTATCAACAGGCGCTTGAAGTACAAGTGTTGGCTTACGACCCAATCTTCCCCCACCGATATACCCTTCTCTTGCGCATTCACCAGCTGTTACCAGCCCATCAACACAGCAATATGCAAGTAGCCTAAATAGTATCTGAGCATATCCAGGCTAACGTGGTGGAAATTGTGGGTCGCCTGCTGCAAACGCGCCAAATTCCAGGTCGTATCGCCTTTTGGACCAAAGAGTTCACGGCGCATATTATTGTCCACACCGATCACTTGCCAATCTTTACTATCGTAATATTGAACAGCTTCGGACCCAATTAGGCCGCTGCTACCGGTAATAATGACGTTTTTCATGGTGCGAAATATTTCTCCTATCCTCAAGATTGCGGGTAAGGCTGTTAATGATATAGAGCCATTCCATGATCACATAGAGTCTTCAAAAAACAATTCCTCGCTCAGACAAAAGTCTACTTCAAAAATGGCCGCGAGCCAAAACTCTTCGATAAACAGCAAGGGTTTCTGCCGCCGTTTTTTCCCACGAGAATCTTTTTAAATTATTCTTCCCCTCTTGACGCAATTTTTGCCTCACTTCAGGCCGGGATAAGCAGTAAACGATCTTCTCGGACAGACCCACTGTGTCCATGGGATCAAAATATATGGCGCCTTTTCCTGCAACCTCCGGCAGCGACCCAGCGGTCGAGCAAACAACAGCGATATCGGCCTGCTGAGCCTCCAAAACAGGAAGCCCAAACCCCTCGTAAAGTGAGGGAAGTACAAACAAATCCGCGTGGGAGAGCAATGGGGCTACATGTTCACGTGGAACATATCCTGTTGTTATAATTCGCTTTTTAAGGCCTGTATCCTTGTCACTTTTATCCTTGTCAACATTCTTTGCCAAAGGACCAATCAAGACAAGCCGATGGGGAGTCTTTTCAAGCAAAGTTCCAAAAGCAACTATCAATGAATTAATGTTCTTGTGAACCGCTCCTCCCCCGAAGGCTATAATATAAGGCTCAACGATCCCATATCTTTCCTTTAGTTCGGACCAGCCTTCAGAAGGCCTCCCATGTGAATCGGTACCCGGAGCGAGATGGGTGACCGCAATCTTGTCTGTGGGAAGGTCAAACGCTTTATGAATTCTCCTCTTTGAAAATTCAGATATTGTAATTACGGCTTCTGACCTCGCTCCAGCCAATATTGAAAAGAAACGAAGGGGAAGTCTCCTATAAAACGCAATGGTATCCGAAATATCAACATAATTGAGATCAGGGATTGTAACGACTTTACGCGTCTCACCAAAAATGGGGCCGACATAGCCCAAAGAATGCACCAAATCAACGCTCTGCTCTTGCAGAATCTTTGGCAACCGCACCTGCTCAAACCAATACCGTGAAGCTCGGTTAAGGCCACTGATGTGGCAAACCACCCGTCTAAAATTCTGAGTCTCAGGTATTGGCCAATTCGCAGCCTCGCGGTTTACAAATACAGTAAAGTCATAAGCTGATCCTATCTTTGAAAGACCCCTCAGAAGTCCAGCGGCGTAAGTTTCAGTGCCGCCCACAACACCAGGTAGGAGATAAAGTAAATTAATCCCAATTCGCATATTGATATCATTCTTGTTTAAAGTTTTATTGAAATTTAAAAAATGATTTAGAATGAATAATGCCGATATCGCTCTCTATGGTGAATCATAAAGCCCCGCAATTCAATCAGCATGGCAGTGTAGGACGAAGGCAGGCGTATTGGTAGATCATTTCTTAATGATATAAGGCTCTTATCGCAGACATAATCAGCATTGGGTAATATGTGTACCTGGTCATGTCGCCAGATTTTCTGACATTCTATCAGTAAGTCAAATTTTGATATTTTAGGAGTCATTGTCAGATTGACCAATCCCTTTATCCCATGCAGGATACATCCATCTACAACCTTAGCCAGTTCAAGGGTAGTGATGCCTGACCAGTATGCTTTCGTAAATCCGTAGATTTCCCCTTTTTGTGTCAAGAACCAGTGAAGGAGCCCAGTGCCGTTTGTTTTCAATTCCGGTCCAATAATGGATGTCCGAATTGTCAGATCCCTGTCGTTGATCACTTCCCCCAGTGCCTTGGTCCGCGCATAGTGTGTGTCACCATCCCGAAAATCATCCTCGGAATAACCGCCGCGAGAACCGGAAAACACACAGTCCGTGCTGATTTGAATCATCTTAAAACCATATTGTTTGCCCAACCTGGACAGCAACTGAGGGAGATAGCTGTTGATCAAAATCGCCTGATCCAGCCGATCCTGTGATGCCTGAACCAGCATGCCGATGCAGTTGACCACCATATCGGGCCGCCTGTCGCGCAGAATTTCTTCCAGCTTTTGAAACTGGGTTGCGTCCAACAGAATGGTGTCAGGCGTGACCGCAGTTCGGGCGCATCGAATGATCTCATATTCCGGCTTTCGCGCCAGGTATTCGGCCATGACATGCCCGGCCATACCACCGGCACCCAGGATCAGAATCTTTTTCATAGCGCCCTGCTCCAAACCGTGCGGTTAATATAGTCAATATAGCTGACGATGATTCGAACCACTTTCTTCGAGACATTGTTCACATCATAGTCGGGCACAATCCGGAATCCTCTGGCACATTCCTTGGCTTGTGATGTCACGATATCAACAGCATTCAGCACGGATTCCTTTTCCAGCCCAGCCATGATCAGTGTGCCTTCATCCATTCCCTCGGGTCGTTCATGGACCTGGCGAATTGTGATGGCGGGGAACCCCAGAATCGAGGACTCTTCGGTAATGGTTCCGCTGTCTGATACAACACAATAAGCACTCATCTGCAACTTGATGTAATCCGGAAAGCCAAGCGGTTTCATGAACTCGATATTCTTGCCCAGACCATCAATGCCCAGCGATTCCATTTTCTTCCGAGTTCGGGGATGTGTCGAGACAATGATCTTCAACCCGTAACGATCACGCATCGCCTTCAGGGTATCCAGAAAATCCTTAAAGTTATGCGGAAAATCGATGTTCTCTTCCCGATGGGCGCTAACAACAAGAAATGCCTGTGGCATTAACCCCAGGCGATCCAGAACATCGGAGGCCTCAATATGCGATCGCTGGTGGTTCAGAACCTCCAGCATGGATGACCCGGTCTTGATAATGGTCTCGGGTTTCAGCCCTTCCTGAATCAAATACCGCCTGGCATGTTCGGTCAAAGTCATGTTGATGTCACTCAAATGATCCACTATTTTCCGGTTCAGCTCTTCCGGCACTCGTTGATCGTAACAGCGGTTTCCCGCCTCCATATGAAAAACCGGAATCTTTCGACGTTTTGCTGAAATTACGGACAAACAGCTATTAGTGTCTCCATACAGTAGCACCGCATCCGGATGCACCTTTTCCATTACTTCGTCTGACTTGACTATGATATTGCCGATGGTTTTCGCGGTGCTATCCGCGGCGGCATTCAAAAAATGATCTGGTTTCCGGAGTCCCATTTCGCTGAAAAATATTTCGTTTAACTCGTAATCAAAATTCTGACCGGTGTGGACCAGAATATGATCTGTATGGCGATCCAGCTCCGGAATAACTCGGCTAAGTTTAATGATTTCCGGGCGCGTTCCCAGAATGGTAATGATTTTTCGCTTCATCAGGCACCCACCTGGTCTTTATCTCCCACCAAGGCATCTTGAATAAACTCAAGTTTCATCAGCAACTCCACCATCTGGTCAATATCGAGGCGTTGGGTATTTTCTGACGTATAGTCTTCACTTGCTGAAATCATTTGTTCACCCTCAACAAAATATTTCTGGTAGTTCAGATCACGGCTGTCCGGGTTGATTCGATAGTAATTCCCCATATCTTCGGCCCGCGCCTTTTCCTCGCGGCTTATGAGGGACTCATGCTTCTTCTCTCCATGCCGTGTTCCCAATATTTCAATCTCGTTGCCTGCGTTGAAAATCTTCTTCAGCGCTTCCGCCAGGATCAAGATCGTGGCGGAAGGCGCTTTTTGAACAAAGGTATCTCCCTGTCGTCCGTGCTGAAACGCAAACAGTACCAGATCAACGGAATCCGACAGCGACATCATAAATCGCGTCATCTCCGGATCGGTGATGGTGAGAGACTCCCCGTTTTTGATCTGCCGTACAAAAAGTGGAATGACCGATCCACGGGATCCCATCACGTTTCCATAACGGGTGTTACATAATACCGGGTCCTTATCTGAAAGATTCCGGCTCATGGCAATCGTCACCTTTTCCATCAGCGCCTTGCTCATACCCATTGCGTTTATCGGATGCACAGCCTTGTCCGTGCTGAGAACGACCACCCGTTTAGCCCCCTGCAGAACAGCCGCCTTCAGCGTATTTTCGGTGCCCAAAACATTGGTTTTCACCGCTTCGACTGGATAAAACTCACAGGATGGCACCTGCTTAAGTGCAGCTGCACTGAAGACAAAGTCTACACCACGCATTGCAGCGTTGATGCTGTCAAAATCCCTCACATCACCAATGTAAAACTTCAACCGGGGGCTGTTGTATTTATGCCGCATGTCGTCTTGCTTTTTTTCATCTCGGCTGAAGATGCGAATCTCCCTGATGTCCAAGTTTAAAAACCGACTTAATACCGCATTACCAAAAGAGCCGGTGCCACCTGTTATAAGTAATGTTTTGTACTTAAACATAATTAACCTCATTTAGCTCTCTAAATTTGGTGGAATGTTCATGCCCCATTCCGACACCGGCGGAAACCCGCTCCCCTTGCCAATGGTACTAATATGATACCTTAGAGATCGACAAATCATATTAGCTAAAGATCTAGGTTTCATATCACAATATACTTGATATATGTTTTGAGCTGCGTATGCTGCATCAAAAATATTTTGAAGGTTGTATTTTTTTCCATCCAGGAGAAAAACATTTGTATTAATACCGCTTCCTTCAAAATGAGTTCTCTTCTGGTAACGCTTCGATCGGCGGACTTTTTTCCGAAAAAACTCACCAAGTCCATGCATTTCTGCAATCTCATTCAGAATTTTCAGCTCACGGCAGATCCGTTCTTCCCCATACAGCCCATGCTCAAGTTCTTTTAATCCACCTATCAACACTTGACGATAATTTATAGACGGAAAACTGCCAGCCCATCCTGGCAAATCCCTGGCTGTGAGTAAATAGTCTACTGTCATTAATGTAATCAACGGCGAATACGGCTGTGATGCTAATTCATGATGCATAGCTTTTAATGAAGTGTCTTGAAAAAATGCTTCGGATGCTTTCTTGGCTTGTTCATCATTCGACAGATACCCTAACCCCTGTGAAGTAGGAGATAATCCATAGATCGAAAATGGTTTTCCAGAAAAAGCATAGTGAGACACCACACCGGCCAATACAATCCCAGAATATCCATCTGGAGTCGGGCACGAATAAAATCGCCCATCTATAGAGTAGTTGCGAACCTTATCAATTAATTGTGTTGAAGCTACACCTTTGACGTAAAACATAGGAGATTCAATATCACTTAGATAGTGAAGATTTTTTGCTTGTCTACTCAAGAATCGATGAGAATCAATGATTTTCGCCCCTCTTTTATGGTAGATTGCCAATTGCCCGTTTGCTCCATTTACTTTTGGATATGAGTACAAAGGCGCCGGCCATGCCAGTAAATCCATGCCTGTATCACGCAATACTTCACACATACCTTTAATCCCATCAGGCAACAAACCATCATCAGCTCCCAGGGCAATTACAAATCCTGGTTTCACTTGCCGCAGAGCAAATTCAAAATTGTCTCGCATGCCAATCCCCGCACTGTGTGAGAAATACCGAATGCGAGAATCAATGCGCGATGCATCTTCAACCACCTCCTGAGTGCTATCCGTGCTGCCATCATCCGATACAATTACTTCGAAATGATCGTAATTTTGCATCATGCATGTACGCAAAGTGTGATACAAATAACTTGCTCGATTCTTGGCCGGAATAATTACAGTGAAAAGAGGTGGTGTGTCTTTATTACCCTTTTTTGCCATTATAATTTCCATGTATTTCGTAACCCTTGTTTCCTGTAATACATAAGCCGTCAAAAAAAAAGATAATCATCGCTATTTCCTGTTATGATGACGATCAATCACTTCTTCATATAGTCTTATATGTCGTTGGACATACAGCGGAAACGCATATTCACGTTCAGCAATCTGACGTGCTTGCTCGCCTAATCTACTCCGCAAATCATCATCATCCAACAATCGCTTAATTGCCCCCGCCAATGCCACGCTGTTCATTGCGGGTACGGCCAGGCCTCCCAGAGGACATTTAATCACGCCGGGCAATGAGGTTCCCTCGAAAACAATTACGGGTATGCCACAGGCCATTGCCTCCACAGCCATAAGCCCAAAAGCTTCTTGAATCGATGGCATCAGAAACACATCTGCCGCAGATAAGGCAACGGCAAGATCCTCCCCATCAATCCAGCCTGTCGTATTAACATTATACTTTGGCGACAACGCCTTAAAATCTTTGCCATCTTGAAATATAAGCAGAGTGGTCGGTTCTTTTGGTTCATATAGATTAAGAGCCTTTATCAACCAACGCATACCTTTATACCGGTCATACTTGAGCCCGACACCTCGGAACGCAATAACCTTGGAACTTGGACAAATACCCAATTTCTTTCGGCATGCCATTTTGGATCTTGGTCTAAAAAGATCCAAATCAATGCCAAAAGGAATAAGATGACATGGTAGATGGCTCAACAATATGCTTTTCTCGATTCGATCTTTCATCCATTGTGACGCGACAATCAACGTTATATCTGTCCGCTTATAGACCCACCTCTTAATTTTCCATTGCAGAAATGGGATGTAATGCTTGAACAAAGATCTGCGCCTTGGATGGGGACAGGGCGGTATACAACCGGTCCGCCATCGAATGCATTCAAAAGGGTGTTCACACCCGCCGGTCATTACCCACAGGTCATGTATTGTCCAAACGACAGGTTTAAGTCGGCTCAGACTCGGCAATGACAAAACACTAAAATTGGTGTTATTGTGAATTAGATGCAAATGAACTATGTCAGCTCTTGCAAAGAAATCACATCTTGGCAACATCCAACCGCTAAATCCCACAAGGCCATCGAAGCCTATTCTATCTTGGAACTCCATACTCATAGAGGTAAGAGAGTGTAATATAGGCTTTATAGGCGGCAACCTGTGCACACTTGTTTTTTCCACTGTCTTGCGCCATACAGCCATTTCTACACTATTTGATGGGCCAAGCGATTCCCCCATGTAGTAGCCGTTAAACCTGCCACCCTTGATATCCGCATTATTTATATGCAGTATATTCAACAAAATATCTCGTTATTAAATTTAGAACCATTCTGAAGCCGAAAATAGAGTTTGGTATGTCCCAAAATTATCTCTGTAAGTCTCGGAAAAAAAGAACTGAAAGAATAAATATAGTGAGAAGGCTAGAATCATGGCAAGATAAACATATTTTAGGGGTGGACTCTTAAAGCTCTTAAGGCTATTCGTATACGCACATAAAATTGTCGGAGCGAAATACATTAAAAACCGCGAAAATATCTCTATTGAGAGAATAAGGGGCTGCATAATAAGGTAAATAATAGATAGTTTAAATATGAGTACAATTTCTTTATTCTGCAATCTCGCAGAATAAATCAAAATGCACAAAAAAAGTCCTGTATATAAAAAACCTAATCCGGACTTTACGGAACCTGGCTTTTCATATTCAAGATAATGCGGATATACAAAACCAGCGGCTTCTCTCATAATTGGGTACAAGGCGTCACTAAAAACGAAAAGCGATAAAAATATTGCAATAGCAAAGCTTAATTTTAGGTCCCAGAACTTCCAATTACTTATTGATAATAAGTAAAGAGGCAGCAATACAACTGCACTAAAGTGAAAAAGAGCTGCTAAACAAATACAAAGAACATAACTTACAAAAGACTTTTTCAAAAGGTAATCAATTGAGAAAACAAATAGCATGATTGCAATTGAATGCCTTATTGCACTAGAATGTATAAGCATGAAGTTAGGATCAAACACATATAAGAAAATCGCTAGCCAATAATATCTCCTCGGTACATACCTTGCTATGAATCGATAATAGATAACACAATTAACAAAGCTTAACACAGCAATCAATGCAAAGAAACCAATAGGTTTGAATAAATAACATAAAAACCGCCATCCATATTCCCTTTCATACGTGACCAACTGTATTTGACCAAAAAAGCTCTTGAAATACACCTCGTAGTCATTGCCAAAATTATACCGCAATGCGAGAAAAAGAAATATTAGAGTAAAAGAAGCCTTCAAGCCCCATTGCAATCTCTTGTTGTTTGCAAGGTAGGCAAATAGAACAGAAAGTAATCCCAATATTATTGTTGCTATCATTACTATTCCGATTAATGCGTGATTGAGTCAATTTACGAGTTAGAACCGGTTTACATTCCAGGCCTTACCGGCCTTCCAATCAATCGATCAACCCATTTCTGAAAGCCTTTGACCCGCGCAGGGGCCAAGGAATCAACCCCGATCAGTTGCCCCCTGAAAACAAACCCCAGCCATCCCTTTAACCAACTTCGACTTGACGCCGTTACATACCTCTTTGCTCACCTGGTGATCTGTCTTTCTCTTGACGAACGCAATTAGAGAAGCTGTACCCATTCTCCTTTAGATAGCTCGACAGTGCATGCGAAGCCTCAACCATATTCTCAAGTCCATCAATCCTCCGAACGACCTTTATACCAATGATTATCAGAAAGCGGTTCCCTATCCGCCGCGCAAACTTCACGCCAGAACCTGTTATTAAAAGTAGAAGGCTCCATACAAATTGAATCGTACCGATGACTATATTCTTGCGCATGATTCGCATCCCCCTGAACAGATCACGCAACACAGGCCTAACTACCCCTTGATTAGCCCCAATGCAATATGCTGCCAATTTTGGGAGGTTAAGTTGCCGTACGAGATCCTCACGTCCCATGGCACGTAGGGCGGCAATGCTAGAATCAACCCAGATCGTTTCAACAGTGTAAACGCGTGGAACGAGTTCACACCAATGGTATTCGCCCCTGAATCGAAAATGTGGGGCATTCTCCAGCTTTTTAGAATGTTTCTTAATTGCTCCCTCCACTACCGAGCCACTTGATCTACATGCCCCAGGAATAGTCAGTGGATAATCTATAACTGACACTCTCTTGGCAACGCATGCAATCGCCAACGAAGCGAATGTGTCCGGACTCAATCCGCCGAAATAACTACCGGTCTTATCATGTACAGCCTTCAGACAACTGCGACTCACTATACCATGATACAGCTTGGGAAGCTTGGTCTTTAGATAGTACAAGCCTCCATTACGGACAAGAATACCCATTTCATTCTCCATATCCGCATCGACGACTATACTTTCACTAATACTTCCTATTGAGAGTGTTCCGCCTGTAATCTTCGTGAAAAGCGTGGAAGAGATACCGGTTCCGTACCAAAGGAAATTGAATAATTGTCCCACTGCTAGCGCGTCCACCTTATTAAGTTTCATCCAGGAGGCCGCTTCCAGTATCTCGGGGTTCACTCCATCATCATCTCCGATTAAACAAATATACTCTCCCGATGCGAGGCATAATGCTGAATCAAAATTATGTATGAATGATAAAGGACACTCAGTGTAGTTGTATCTTAGACGAGAATCCTGCACATTACTTTGTACCCATGTTTCTAAATCACGACAGTCGCTATTGTCCTGTATAACAAGTTCTAGTGTTGGATTGGTAATTTCCAGAATGCTTCGGATCGCCGACATAGCATAAGGTATACGATTGCGGGTTGGGATCACGATGCTAAGCAAGGGGATTGTGTTAGACTCTAATCTCATAGGACACTCCAATTAGTCTATTACTTTCTGAATATTACCGAGCTGAAGTTCGAAAAGAAATCGAAAGCACAAAATTAGGAGCAGGATGTTAATTTAATATAGCCGAGGCAATTGCCGGTTGTTTAAAATACTGGATTTATGATTTGTCTGCCATCTGATTGCTCAATAACTCCTTCCTTTTTGACTTTTTTCCATTTCTTGATTATTCGCGAGCGCTCCTTCTATTAGCAAGCCAGCCGCGAACCCATGCCTTTGCCGAACTGCTGGCGAATACGGCAGCCCCAAGCGAGAAGATCGAAATAACAGAAAGAAGCACAAACGTCAGCAAACGCGAGTATGGGCCGCAAAACATTGCCCTGGCAGAGATGCCCACCCCACTCGCCGCGAGGATCGGTGGCAGCAAGTCACAAGTGTACCAGCGCCAAAACTCTCCCCTGAGGATACGCCGGTGCATAACAGCGGTTGTAACCAAAAGGCCGACCAAGTGGAGAATCACCAAGCTCGCTGCCCCACCCACTGCTCCGTAATGCCTGGTGAGAAGAAAGATAATCGGAAATATCACGGCAACTGAGCCAAGGGAGATGTATACGCCAAGGTTGACCCATCCGTAGGCGAGTTGCATGGCCCAAGGAATGTGAGCAAGAGCATGGATACAGGTACCGATCACGAGCAGTGGTATCACGACGTGGGTGCTGGTTACTATCGCTGAATCCCCGGTCCAAACCCATATTACCTCGCGAGCAAAAAATGTAAGGACGACAGAGGCTGACCCGACGACTACAGCAAGGAACTGAGAGCTGGCGTGGTACGAGTTCGCCAACTCTCCATCCTTCTGATGGGCGATAAGTTGCGTGAAGCGGGGCAACACCGCTGTGTAGACTGGGTTAACTAAGCGGTAGAGACTTATGGCTACTACACCGGCCAAGGAATAGTACCCGAAATCTTTCAACGAGAGCAATTTGCTCAGAACTATCTTGTCAGCCTGGCCTAGGAGCACACCGAGAATGCTGATGATGCTCATTCCAGAAGCGAAACGCCAGCACGACTGCAGCGCGGAAAGGCGAAAGGCAGGAGTTTTCGAATGCTTCGGAATACGAGACCATAGAAGCAATGCAATGAATATTGTGGTGCCGATACTGATTAACGCCTGCCAGGCAAAAAATGCCTCAATGGTCGGCGAAACGAGCCATAAGACGAAAACAGCCCCAGCGCTGCGGATGATCGACTGACCGCAGTTTAAGATGCCAATCAGGACATGCTGCTGCATTCCCATTAGCCCTCCTGCGTAAAAGCTGAAGGGCCATTGCAAGACGAGAACGAGGGTTATGATGTAGAGCGCCTGTTGTAATGTGCTCGCATCCAGTACTTCTGCCTTGAGCCACTGTGTGGCGAGGTACGGTACAAAGGCGAAGATTGTCACCCCCATAACCAGCCCGATGAGCCAGTAAATGATCTCAAAGGTCCGCAAGAAATCGCGAATTTGAGGAGCTGTCGCCGAGTTTGCAGAGCCGTAGGCCATCTCCCGGTTCAACGTCGTGGACAGTCCCATGTCAAACAGACCGGTTATGGCTTGGAGTGTGACAAAAAAACCGACTAGACCGTAAGCCTCAATGCCTATGAATTTAATGTACACCGGAACAAAAACCAATCCGACAACGGAGGTACAGATGCTTGATAAGTAGTTGGCAATGACGTTCTTTTTGACCCGGTTCATCTGATGCCTGGCATGATGGGCAGTCCCCAATCGATTCTGCAGCGGCACCAGGAACCTTCAATATCTGGTGTTGAACGACCATTCATTTCGACATTTCCTTTATACAAAAAAGCCGGAAGGCCAGACGTGGTCTGGTAGTGACCACCAAATGAGATAGCAACGATACGGCAAGCCAGAAACGGCGTGGCTTCCAACGAAGTTCTGCCATTTCGCCCCGAAGAGGCCTCAGGCCTTCGATACCTAAAACCCGAAATCCCATGCGCGAAAACTCCTCCACAGTCCAGCCCGAGAGGTGCCGTTGCAACGGGTTACCGTATACTTCACCCTGATGCAGGAAGCCATTTGGTGTATATATCATCACCTTCTTCCGGGCGATATCTTCCATCTAAGTAATGAGATTAAATCCCATGTGTTTAGGCAGATGTTATATAAGGGCGGAAGCCAGCACGCAATCGAAGGTCTTGGGATGGAAGTTCTGCCAGATGCTAAGAACATCGCAGTGAGACCTTTGAATTTCATAAAAAAGGTGTGCAAGGGTCCTTTGGCGCCAGTATCCTAATGGGGGACGTTGTCAACTTGTAAACTTATTGGAGATATTCCGCTATTATTTGCTGCATGTCAAGCCTTTTTTCGGCTCTTTCGGCGCACTTCCCGACCG
>Ga0172371_10007304_pt1 | contig 15795 bp, 5 predicted proteins | sample Lak12m_FD_114543 | JGI IMG/M metagenome (GOLD analysis project Ga0172371, IMG submission 114543) | Freshwater microbial communities from Kabuno Bay, South-Kivu, Congo - kab_022012_12m | ecosystem: Environmental > Aquatic > Freshwater > Lake | place: Democratic Republic of the Congo: South-Kivu... | reverse complement strand
GCCGCACCTTTCTCCGCGAACGGACGATCCGGTGGCAGGTGGCCCGGGGGCTCCGCGGCAGCATCTACTCGCTGGCTGCGTCGCCGAGCGACGGGCTGTTGGCCATGGGCGGCTACGGGGCGATGGGCTCCCTCGGCGAGATCCTGCTCGTGAACCCGGTGGAAGGGACCCTCGTCAAGGTGCTCCAAGGGCACCGGCAGACGATCTGCGCGCTGAAGTTCTCCTCGGACGGGAACTGGCTGGCCTCGTCGGATGCCGCCGGTCAGACAGTCCTTTGGCGGCGGGGCGAGTGGCAGGCCCGCACCCTCTACGACGTTGACGCCACAACCTACGACCCCGAGCTTGCGCGGCTCATCCAGCGGCAGCCCAAGCTGCGCCCGGTCGCCATCCTTGGGAGTCGGGAGTTGGTGGTCCCCGTGTGCATCGGCCGCCAGACCGACGGCCGCCCGGGCTGGAACCTCCAGCAGATCCGCCTTGATAACCCGGAGGAGTTCCACACTCTCGACACGGTACACCACGCAATGGTGAGCGCCTTGGCGGCCAGCAGCGACGGCTCGCTTCTGGCGTCGGCCGATCTGGCGGGCAAGCTCTTCCTGTGGGACGTGAAGGCCGGCGGCGCCCCGGCCGAACTCGACCCCCGTGCCGTCGTCCTCTCGCTGAGTTTCAGCCCGGACGGGCGGACCCTAGCGGTCGGCACGGCGGTCGACCCGGCTCGGAAAACCAGCCAGCTTCAGGTGTGGGACGTTGCGACGCGCACGGTGCGGCGAAGCCGATCCCTGCCCGACCACGTACACGCGTGCGTCGTCAGTCCCAACGGCAAAGACGTGGCCTACGTCGGCGGCACCAACAACGAGGTGTTCCTCGAGGCGCTCGAAGGCCCCGAGCAGACTATTGCCTTGCGCGGCACGGGCCGGCGGATCTTCAAGGTGGCGTTTGCCGCGAGCGATCCGCCCTATCGCATCGCTTTCGGAGCCACGCCGCGCGGGGACCGATTCAACGACTACGCCGACCTCGACGAGCGCTTTGACCCGGTGCGTCTGGAGTTGGGCGCGGCGGAGCCGTTGGAGCAATCGGACTGGCTCTCTCCGGACTGGTGCCGCGGGAAGTGGTCGGCCGAGCTGCGGCCCGACGGGAGTCTCGAGACCTACCGCGACGGCATCCCGCAGGGCAAGGTCGTTCTGGATGCCGCCTTCGAGGGCCGCCCGCGCTCGTATTGCTGGATCGCCGATGCGAAGCGGGAAACGTTTGCCATCGCCGTGGGCACCGACGTGCAGAACAGCGTCTACGTGTGCCGGCTGGTGCGGGAGGGACGGTGCCCGATCCTCCGTCATTTTCGGGGGCATCACGACTTCGTGACCTCGCTGGCCCTGTGCCGCGACTTGCGGTCCCTGGCCTCGGCATCGGCCGATGGCACGATCATCTTCTGGAGCCTTGCGCTCGTGGAACAAGGGGCGGAGCTCCGGGGCCGCTGGGGGGCCGATCTTGCGGTGGAGGGCAAGGATCTGGTGGCGAGGGACGTCCATCCGGCGGGCCCGCTGTTTGGCCGGGGGATGCGGGACGGCGACGTGCTCCAACAGATCCGCTGGAACGACGGCAAGGCCAACCGCGCCGAATCCCGCCCGGACGCCATGCGCGAGCAACTGCGGACGCTTCCTTGGGGAACCCAGGTGGCGTTCGACTATTCCCGCCGCGGCGCACGAAGGCCCACGTTCCAACTGCTGCCCGCGTGGCAGCCCCTGGCCACCTTGTTCGTGAGCACGGATCGCGAGTGGGCCTTCTGGACGCCACAAGGGTACTACGACGCCTCGATCAACGGCTACACGCTGTTCGGTTGGCAGATCAACCGGGGTGTGCAAGCCCTGCCCGACTTCTACCCCGCCGATCAGTTCCGCAAGAAGCTGGAGCGCCCCGATGTGATGGAGCGGCTGCTGCCGGCCGGGAGCCTGGAGCAGGCGTTCGCCGCGGCGCGTCAGGCGCCTCCGGCTGAGTCGCAGCAGGTGCTCCCGGCCCAGATTGCCGCCACGCCGCGCGTGGAGATCCTTTCCCCGCGCCCCGGCCAGGTCGTGCCGGGCAATGCCACCACGCTCCGCGCCCGGATCGTGATGCCTGCCGTGGGCAATCTCCTCCAAGCCAAGGTCTTTGCCAACGGGGTTGCCGCGGTCGGGCAACGGCTGGTTGAGGAGCGCAAATTGGCCGCCGCCAAGGAGCTGATCTACGACTGGGACGTGCGTCTCCCGGGCGACCCGCGAAACCTGATCCAGCTCATCGTGGGAACCGACGCCCCGACCGCCGCGTTCAGCGACGTCCTCATCGAGCGGCCCGCGGGGGTGCGGCCCGATCGCGAAGCGCGGCTGCGACTGGTGGCCATGGGCATCGACAAGTACCGCGATCCGGCGATTCAGCGGCTCAACTTCGCCGTGGCCGACGCCGAGTCCGTGGCCAAGACCCTCCGGGAACGCTCCAAGGGCCTGTATGCCGTCGATCGGGCCGTGGTCCTGACGAACGAGCAAGTCACCCCCGAACAATGGCAAAAGACGCTCAAAGACGCGTGCCGCGACCTGAAGGAGCAGCCGCGCCCGGACGATCTGCTCGTCCTCTTCTTCGCCGGACACGGGATCCTCGATTCACAGACCCAGCAGTACTACTATGTCGGCCACGACTTCAAGGTGGAGGACCTGGATAAGCGGCAGTATGCGGCGTGCATCGGGTGGAGCGACTTCCGGTCGCTCGCCGGGGTCCCCTGCCGGAAACTCGTGCTCCTGGACACCTGCCACGCCGGGGCGATCCAACCGCTCCGCGCGCGGAATCTCAAGGCGGCCGTTCGCGATCTCCAGGACGACGTGATCTTCACTTTCGCCGCCTCGGCCGGCGACGAGCAATCGGCGGAGAACAAGGCGTGGCGCCACGGGGCATTCACGCGGGCCTTCACCGAGGCGCTCGACGGCCGGGATTCGACGTCCCGGGCCCGGCTCATTACGCTCAACGAAGTGGTGAGCTACGTGCAGTCGTCGGTCCGCAAGCTGACCAAAGGCCGGCAGAACCCGATGGCCGCGCCCGACGAGATCCTTCCCTTCACCTCCGTGCTGCTCGCCGAACGCGACCTTCGCCCGAAACCCAAGGGTCAGGTTCCTGGAAGCGAAAAATGAATACGGAATACTGAATACGGAATACTGAATTCAGAATGACAATCATGCGGAACGGGAGTCTGAGCTCTGGCCGTGGGATTCCGCCTTCCGTATTCTCTATTCCGTATTCGCTATTCATTTCCTCGACTGCGAAGAACGATGAAACACGTCTACCATGAAGGCGACGAACCGGTTCCCGGGGCCGGATACCGGCTCGTGGGCTTCCTCGGGCGCGGCGGCTTCGGCGAAGTGTGGAAGGCCACCACGCCGGGCGGCGCCGAGGCGGCCGTGAAAATCATCCAGCTCGGCGGGGCCGAAGGGCGCAAGGAGTTTCGCGCCCTCCAACTCGTCAAACGGATCCGGCACCCGAACCTCATGCCGCTGGTGGCCTTCTGGCTCAAGAACGACGAGGGCGCCGTGCTCGACGACATCGCGCCCGACGTGCCCGAGGTCCCCAGCCCGGAAGTGCCCGCCGAAACGGTTTGCGGCACCGTGATGGCCCCGACCGCCTTCCCCCCGCCGCGCCCGGCCGAGCTGATCATCGCGATGGGACTCGGCGATAAGAGCCTGATGGACCGGCTCCAGGAGTGTCGCGCCTCGGGCCTGGAAGGGATCCCGGTCGAAGAGCTGCTCGGCTACATGGAAGACACCGCCGAGGCGATCGACTACCTCAACAGCCCCGTCCACGACCAGGGGAGCGGTCCCATCGCCATCCAGCACTGCGACATCAAGCCCCACAATCTCATGATCGTCGGCGGCGCGGTGCAGGTCTGCGATTTCGGCCTGGCGCGGATGATGGGAGTCGATCGCGTCACCACGGGCGCGGCCAGCATCGCCTACGCGGCCCCGGAGCTGCTCGACAGCAACAGCGTGAGCTCCTCCACCGACCAATACTCGCTGGCGATCACTTACTTTGAGCTCCGGACCGGCAAGCTGCCGTATCGGGACGACACCATTGGCGCGGTGCTGGATGCCAAACAGCAAGAGACACTCGAATTGTCGGCGTGCACGCCCTCGGAACAAGAAGTGCTCCGGCGGGCCACCAGCCGCGATTCCAGCCGGCGGTTTCCTTCGACGACGGAAATGGTCAAAGCGTTGCGCCGCGCGACGGCGATTGGGCCCGAGGGCGTCGCCGGCGAACCTCAGCCAAGTCTGCGCGGCCGGGCGTGGGTCGCGGTGCTCAAGGGGCTGATCCTGGTGTCGCTCGCGGGCGCGGCAGCGCTGGCAGGCTGGCGAACCTATCGGCCCGACCTTTTGGTCCCGGAGCCTCCCTCGCCCTCCAGCGTCGGCCCGAATAGCACCGTCGCGTCGGCGGTGACGGCCAAGACATCCCCGCCGACGTCGACGACAAAGCCGCCTGAACCGGGCGCCATGATCGCGTCCGCGACCTCCGCCAAGACGGCCCCGGCAGTCTCGGCCGAGGCATTGCTCCAGCGGGGCACCGAGGAGTTGGAGAAAGGCGAGTTGGATCGCGCCGTCGCCGACCTCGGCGAAGCGGCCGTGCTGTCCCCGAAGGATGCCCGCCCCTTGAGCCGCCGCGGCACGGCATGGCTCCGAAAAAAGGAGTACCAGAAGGCCATCGACGACTTTTCGGCCGCCCTTCAGATCGCGCCAGATGCCAGGGATTGCGTCAACCGCGGGCGGAGTTATCGCGCCATGGATCGGATGGGGGAGGCCATCGCCGACTTCGATGCGGCGATCCGCTCGAACCCCGCCCTTGCCGCGGCCTATTACTTGCGCGGCGACAGCCACCTCAAGCTCGAGCGGTACCGCGAAGCCATTTCCGACCTGACCCAGGCAATCGAACTCGCCACGCAGACCCCCGATCCGACGTTCGCGTTGGCCGATGCGTACACGCTCCGCGGCTCCGCCTGCTTGCTCGCCGAACGTGCGGAAGAGGCGATCAAGGATCTCACGGCGGCGATCCGGCTCGATCCGAGAGACCCGGCTTCCGTCCACCAGTTACGCGCCTCTGCCTATGAGCTGGCGAAGCACCCGGCCTTGGCCAAGTGCGACGAGCAGATCGCCCATCTCCTGAAGCGGATCGAGGACAAATCGGACGACGCAACGGCCTGCCGCGAGCTTGCCTATCTCCTCGCGACCCATGCGGAGGCCGACATTCGCAACGGCAAGCGAGCGGTCGAGCTGGCCGCCCGCGCCTGCAAGCTGACTTCCGAAAAGGATGCGGCCGATCTGGACGCCTTGGCCGCAGCTTACGCCGAAACCGGCCAGTTCGACGACGCCATCCGGTCGGCCAAGAAGGCCGTTCAACTGGCCCCCAACGAGGAATCGGCCAAGCTTTATCGCACCCGGCTGGCGGCGTGCGAAAAGAAAACGGCGCTGCGCCAACCCCCCCAGAAATAGGCCCGGCAGGGTTCGAACCTGCGACCAAGGGATTATGAGTCCCCTGCTCTACCGCTGAGCTACGGGCCCTACGGGCCGAACAAGCGGCCCGGTCAAGCTGGCAAGGGGGCGAGCAGACGAAACGCTCGCCCGGAAAAGTATCACAGGCGAATGGCAGGACGGCAACCCGCCTCCCCTGATTGTACGGTGCTCGATGGAGAGGGCGGTCACAACACGTAGCGGCGAGCGGGCGAAAACTGAAGCGCCCGGCACCTACTCTATCCTCCAGGCGAGGGTCCGTGTCCCCGTGTCCTCCGCGGTGAATCGCTGACTTCACCACGGAGGACACGGGGGACACGGAGGGGAGAGAAGCGGCGGTGCCGGACCGACACACGGCGTGATCCTTACTCCGGAGTTTGCGGGGGCTGGATCGCGTCAAAGACCTCGACCGGCCAGAGCCCGAGACGCTGGAATCCCTTGGGCGCCGACTGCTGGTACTGCACGTAGGCCTTCACAGCCCCCTTGGCGGTGTAGGAGACGTCGCCGCTCCGCGTGCCGAAGACCTTGTAGCCCATCAGCGTGGTGTCCTCGAAATCGATGTGGAGCTGCTTGCCGTCCTTGCAACCGCAACAGATGATCCCGGAGGACGGGGTGCCGTGGGGTTGGGAGAAGTTGAGGACGATCAGGCGGCAATCCTTGAACTTCACGCGGGTGCAGAGGTCATCGACGCCGGGCCAGCCGGCCTGCAAGGCATTGTCGGGCCCTACGATGGTGCAGTCGTCAAAGGTGGCGTGCGGCCAGGCCGGCATGGAGCGGCTCTCGCCGCGGACGTAGACGCCGCCGGCATCGCCCCACCAGTCGAGATTCATAAAATAGCAGCGGCGAAATAGGACGGGCTCGTCCTTTCTCGCGGTGTGGGCCATCACGGCGGCCCCGGCAAAGCGGCCGATCCCGACGCAGTCCTCCACGACCGCCGAGAACTCCGCCCCTTTCTGGCAGGTGAGGTCCCAGCCGATGCCCCCTTCGGAGCCCGTGGCGTACAGGTTCCGATAGATCCAGCGGTCCCAGATCACGCCGGAGAAATAGGGATCGCATCGCCACGGCCCCCACCAGTCGACGCACTTCAGGCCCGACTCGGGGAGCTTGGACTCGACGATTTTGAAAGCGCCCTGCCGGGCCAGGTCGGTGCGCACGGCCACGCCGGGGCAGCTCGTGTCGATCACGACCCAGCCGGTCGCGCCGGAGCCGAGGCTGCCATCGGCATCGCCCACCAGGAGGTTGTAGGCCCCCGGGGCGCCCTTGTGGGAAGGATAAAGATTGGCTTCCACGTAGGTATCGGGGCGGATGAGGAGGCGGTGTCCGCCTTGGGCATCGGGCACGGCGAGCAGGGCCGCCTGGATCGTGTGAAACGCCCTTTGCCAACTGCGGCCATCGGAGTTGTCGCCCCGCTTGGAAACGTAGAGCGTCACCCCCTTTCGGCCGCTGTAGCCGGGCGCCGACGGATCGCCGGGCACGGCGGGCCGCGCCGCCGGTTTCGGGCCGGGTGGCACGCCCGGAGTCTTCGAGGGCCGTGACTTGGGTGCCTCAACGGATTCTCCACGCCCTTCGCGAAGGCTCAGGGACGTGCCACCCAACCCGCCATCGGGCCGGAGAGGGGCGACGCTTCGGAAGACGTCGACGGGCCACAGCCCGAGTCGCTGGAACGGTTCGGGAAGCGGTTGCTCGTACTGCACGTAGGCGCGGACCGCGCCCTTGGTGGTGTACGAGATACGCCCCGGCTGCTTTCCCGTGCCGAAGACCTTGTAGCCCATCAGGGCGCAGTCTTCCAGATCGACGTGAACGTACTTGGGATCGGCCACTTCGCTGCAAATAATCCCCGACGACGGAGTGCCGCGGGGCTGGGAGAAGTTCAGAACGATCAGTCGGCAATCCTTGAGCTTCAGCCGCACGTACCGGCTGGGGTTCAGGATTTGCACGGCGTTGTCGGGGCCCGCCAGGGTGCAGTCTTCGCAGATCACGTCGGGGCAGGCCGGCCTGGAGTTGTTGTAGGCCCCCACGGCAAGCCCGCCCGCATCGCCCCACCAATCCAGGCTCAAGAGGTAGCTGCGACGGAATACGAATGGGTCCTTCCCGCGCGTGCCGGAGTAGCCGAGTCCTCCGCCGAAGGCCCGGCCGATCCCGACGCAATCCTCCACGATGACCGTGAAACCGGAGCCGCTCTTGTCGGTGAGGTCCCAGAACAGGCCGGCGTCGCCACCGGTGGTGTAGAGATTGCGGAAGATCCACCGGTCCCAGCCGATGCTGGAGAAAGTCGCCTCGGTGTGCCGCGGCGACCATCCCTTGGTCGTGGCGCGGATCGTCGACCACCAGTCTAGGCTCTTGAACCCCTTCGCCGGGTCGCCGGAGTCGATCACCACGCGGCCCACGGCGCCCGAGCCCAAGCGGCCGTCGCAATCGCCGATCAGGAGGTTGTAGGCCCCGGCAGCGCCCTTGTGGGCCGTATAGAGATTGGCCTCCACGTAGGTATCGGGCCGGATGACGATGCGATGGCCCCCGTTTGCGTCGGGCACGGCCAGCAAGGCGGCCTGGATCGTGTGGAACGCCTTCCGCCAACTGCCGCCGTCGGAGTTGTCGCCCTTCTTGGAGACGTAGAGCGTGCCTCCCTTGCGGCCTGTGTAGTCCGGCGCCGCAGGATCCCACGGAGCGGCAAACGAGCCGGCCGAGGAGGCAAGGACCAGAACGACTGCGGCGATCCAGCCGCACGGATCGGCAACCTGAATAGCGCGACGCAGGCACATGGGTGAACCTCCTTCCACTGAGTCAATAGACCGTAGGGCGGACGGAGCGAAGCGACGCCCGCCGAATACCTCGGATCCATCCCGGCGGGCCTCACTGCGTTCGGTCCGCCCTACTTGACTGAATCAATAGCCTAAGGATCGAATCTGCCGGTCAGAATCGGGCGGCAACTTGGCGATCGGTTTCTCGATGCCCTGGGCCGCGTCGTTGAGTATACTCCGCAGCAACCGCTCTGCCACAGGGTCCTTCCCAAGGTTCTCCCGGATCCGCAGGGTGTTGAGGACGAATCGCCCCTCGCCCAGCGCATAGACGGCGACGTGCAACCCCGCGGCGTAGTGGCAGCTCAACCGCGTGGAGCCGCAAACGGCCTCGGCGGGCGGATCGAGCCCCACCAGCGCCCTGGCCGCCATGGGGATGATTTCCCGATAGAAATGGTAGTCGAGAATCCCGCCGGCAGGCAGACCGGCAAAGATCGGATGGGCCTTGGCCCACACGTCTCCGCGGTAGAAGCTCCCGCATTCGTCGACGTTGGCCAAGTTCCCCTTGCGGGCCAGCGGCAGCCATCGCGTCGGCTGATTCTGGCCGCGGAACACGGCCGGGTCGAGGAATACCACGACGGACCCTTGGGCAATCCGCCGGGCCAGATCGGCAAAGACCGGGGCCCCGCCCGGATCGGGCGGCGCTGCCGAAGCCAGCAGCAGTTCCCTACGCGACGACCCGCCGGGCTGACCGCCGCGCACCTTGATCCCGTGGGCCGCCAGCCACTTCGCCAATCCGTCGTCCGGGCCCCAGAGCACGACCTCGGCGTCGACCTTCGGCATTTCGGCGGCATCGATCACGTGGAAGGCCGTTTCCCCGCAGGCGGGCGCTCCGCCGCGTTCCAGTGTAGATAGAAAATGGTGCTCTCCGGCGCCGTCCTCGACGGCCAGCTCCGTGGCGAAGACCGGCTGCGCAAACGGCGGCTCCCGTCCGCCGACAACCGGCGGGATCTCGATCTCGATGCGCCGGTCCAGCACGCGCTGCTCGCCCGGCCCGACCACCTGAAACCGCGCGGGATACTTGCCGGGCCGGAGCACGTCGAGGTTCGACAACACGGCCTCCAGCCGCACCTTCCCTCCTCGATAGATGGTCGCCGGTTCGGCAAACAGGCACCATCGCAGCGGGGCGCCGGCGTCGACGGCCGCCTCCAGCAGGCCGGGCTTGAGTTCCCGGAAGACGTTAGTGATCCCCGACCCATGGAAACCCATCTCGGCGATCGTGTGCGTCGAGCTATAGGACACGAGGTTGGGGTTGGCCCGCAACGCGGTTTCCCCGATCCGCCGCAGCTTGGCTAGGTTCCGGCTGCTCTCGGTGGGGAAATCCTCGGGCCGGGCCCAACACTGGTCCAGGCGGAGTGCCTTCCAGTCGGCCAGGAACTGCTCCCACTGGCGGCGGTAGTACCGGGCGTCGTCGGCGTTGGGGCGTCCCAATCGCTCGAACCGGCCAATGTCCCGTGGCAGGTCCATCGCCCCGCACTGCCCGTACTCGGTGACGAAGACCGGCCGCCCTTTTACGCCCGGAGCATTCGCGCCGCCGAGCGACCGAAGGGCCCGGATCTCCCCCGGCGTGAACGGAATGGGACGGTAGACGTGCAGGTCCTCGACCAGTGGTTCCCACCGGTCCATCCCGGGGTTGCTCAGACTTCCGATGTCGCTTGCGCCGTCGAAGCGGCCGCTGTTGAGCATCGCCAGCCGGCTCGGATCGAGCCAACGGACCAGGGGCAGGCTGGCTGCCGCATGGCGGAAGACGGGCCCGTCGGGCATCTCGTTCAAGAGCCCCCAGGCGATCACGCTGGGATGGTTCCGGGCCCGCCGCATCACCTCGCCGATCGAGCAGTCAAAGCGGCGCGGCATCTCGGGAGAGTCCTCGAGTTGCCAACTCGCGTAGTGCTCCAGGTAGACCAGGACCCCGAGCTCGTCGAACACATCGAGCTGCCGCTCGATGCTGCCGCCGAACGCGATCCGGCAGAGGTTGTGGCCCGATGCCTTCAAGAGGAGCACGTCGCGGCGGTGAAGCTCCGGATCGAGCGGCCAGGTATAGCCGAGCGGATAGTGCGGGTGGTAGATGCCTCCGAAAAGGAAGATGCGGCGGCCGTTGAGGCGGAAATAGCCGTTCTCGAAGCGACAGTCGCGGAACCCGCAGCGCGTGGAACGCTCATCGAACGAGGCACTCCCCTCCTCCCACACGCCGGCCGTCACGCGGTACAGATACGGATCGTTCAATTCCCATAGCCGGTGCTGATCGACGTGCAGCGTGACGTCCACGGCCGAGTCGCCCGGCCTCGCTTCCATCTTGACTTGGCGCATTGCCGCCGGCCGACCGCCCGCAGCCGGCGCGGCAATCAGGCGAAGACGGCAAGTGGCCGCGGTCTTCCGGGCGTTGCGGACCTCCGCCCGAATCCGGAGGTCGCCCGTCCGCCAATCGGGCAGGACGCGCAGGTCTTCCAGGCGGACCGCCGGGGCCGAGAGCAGTTCGACCGACTCGACCACGCCGCCGGAGTTGTACACGGTGTTCATTTGCACCGGGTAGTGCTTGCAGCCCGAGGCGACCTGTTTCAGGGCCAGCCCGTCGATCGGCTCGTAGGTCGGATTGAGCACACGGACTGCAAGCAGGTTGCGGCCCCCGGGATTCACGGCCTCGGTCGCATCGAGCACAAAGGGCGATTCGCTCCCTTCGTGCGATCCGACGGGCTTGCCGTTCACCCACACCTCGCCCAGGTAGTCGACCGCCCCGAACCGGAGCAAGCAGCGGCCGTCGGCATGCGGGTTCTTCGGCGCCTCGAACTCGCGCCAGTACCAGGCCACCCCGTGATAATCGGGGAAGACGTCCTGGATCGGCGACGGCACGCGTGTGGGCTTCGTGCCCTTCACCGGCGTGGCCGCCCAGTTCTCCCGCTTGCCGAGGTTCTTGGGATCGGTGGCGATCAGCCAGCCCTCACCGTCCAGCCGGGTGACGGTGGTGGGAACCGAGGGCCGTGCGTCCGCCGGCGTCGCGGGGGCCTCCTTCGCCGCGACGGCCCGGGCCCCTTGGGCCACAATTCCCAAACGCAAGACCCGCTCGGGACCGGAAACGTTCTTGGCCCCGGCGGCCAGCGTCGGGCGATAGTGAAGGTAGTAGTACCCCGGCGGCAGCGAGAAGGCCCCCTCGCCCTGGAACCCGCGATCCCTGGTCAGCGAGATCTCCGGCAACGTCTCCTGCCTCCCGCTGAACGCCTCTTCGGCCCGGATCGCCAGGCGAATCGAGACGATCTCGGCGGGAAGGTAGGGGAGCATCGCCTCATCCACGGCGAGCGTGCCGCGATCGGCCTGGTCCCGCACCACGATCTGCACTGCCTGCGCGAAGGCGTCGATGCGTTCCTCCGGCGTCTGGTCGAGCGGAAATTGCGTGACGGCCTTCTTCCACACCCGGAACTCGTCGATCATCCCCCGAAAGCGACGGGCGGGATCGTCGATCGACCAACCGACCAAAAAGTTCCCGCCGGAGGGCACGAGCCGGGCCTTGTCGCGCACGGAGGCGGCCGGCAGGCCGTTGACCAGCAGGCTCAATTGCCCCGGCGTTTTCACGAGGGCGATGTGCTGCCACTTGCCGGGGACTAGGCGCACCGGGCTGGTGGTGACCCAGCGCCCGCCCGCTCCGTAGCCAGCCAAGAACCGGTTCACCTGCCCGGGCGATTGCTCGATCACCAGGCCGGTGCCGCCGGTGCGGTGATTGCCGAACACGTCGGACAGCCGATTCTGCTCTTTCGCCGGGTTGACCCAGCACTCGATGGTGAAGGTATCGCCGAGGTCGGCCAAGGTGGTCGAGCTATCGACGTAGTCTTGCCCGCCGTCCAGCAGCAGGCACTGTCCCCTTCGCCCCTCGACGAACTTCGGACTCCCCCGGAGCGTCCCATGGCGGTTGTTTCCCGAGCTGTCGCGGGCGTCGCCCTCGAAGCGGTACTCCAGGACCAGGCCGTCGCGCGGCGCATCGGCGGTGCCGGCGTCCAGCGGCCAGGCAGCCGACATGGCCATCGCCACTCCGAGAAGAAAGCGGAGGATCCGAGTTCGCGACAAGAATCGTCTCATCTTGGCACCCCTTCCGGCCGGAAATGGCCAAACCGAAGCATGGGTATGAGCATCATCGCGGCCTCCCGCATCCAGACGTCATGCCGCTCGGAACCGCCGCCTTGCACGGTCATCAGTCCGACTCGATTCACCGCGAGGCCCCGAACACCTTGGCCTTATCGTCCAGCGGCCTGATCCAGATGTTGCGGAAACGGACCGGGCTGCCGTGGTCCTGGAGGAACAGCGGGCCGCAGCCGACTTTGAGGATGCTCTCCAGGATCTTGTCCGTGTAGGGGGTCTTCTTGTATCGCAAGGGGTTCCACGGCGAGAGGCTCTCCGTGAAGTGGGCGTCGTGCTGGACCAGGACCCCGTTCAATAGCGCGGTGATCGAGCCGGGCTCGGCGACCTTGCCTTTCGCGTCCCGGCGGGGCGCGAAGTACACGATGTCGTAAGCTTGCCACTCGCCCGGCCGTCGCCCGGCGTTGACCAAGGGGGGCGAGATCCCGTACACTGCGCCCACGGTCTCCTTGGGCGCGACCGGGTTCTGGTAGGAATTGAGGATTTGCAGTTCGTACATGCCGAAGAGGTAGACCCCGCTGTTGCCCGCCCAGCCTCCCTTCTTGCCGTCGTTGGGGACCATGAACTCGACGTGGAGTTGCGCGTCGCGGAAATGGAGCTTCGAGACGATAAAGCCCTCGCGGACCTCCATGGCCCCGTCGAGGACCGGCCAGTGGCAAGGCTCGCCCTTGGTGTTGAGGAACTGCTTGGTGCCGTGGCCGTCGAAGAGCACGACGGCGTCGGAGGGGGGCTTGCCGGGCGTCGTATCCACAACGCGGGGCTGATCCCCCGCCTGCACAAGACCCATTGAGGACGCCAAGGCAACCAGGAAACCGGCCAGGTATGGGCCGGAGTAGCGGCGGGCTGTCATTCTGTCTATCTCCAACAGGGGACGGTCGGAGAGCCTCGCAACATTGCGGAACCCACATTGTGGCCGGCCGGGGGCGGTTTCGCAAGCAGGCAAGAAGCAACGCTCCCCCCCCACGACTCGTGGCTACAATTGAACGTTCCGTCGATCTCGACAGAGTACAATGCCTCTTCTCTTCTGTTCCAAAGGGGGTGTTGACGCTCATGGTCTTCCCCGTCAGACTCGGGGAGGGAGATGGCAAGGCCATCTCCGAGGAAATCAACGCTGTCGGGTGAAAGGGATCCAACTTCACCCACGTGTCGTGCTGAGGCGGCAAGAGGAGGAAGTGCATGGGTGCATCTTGTGGGCCGAGCGTTTGGCGTCCCTTCGTCGCTCTCCTCGTGCTCGCCTGCGCCGAGGTCGGATGGCCGGGCCCGGTGCTGGCGGCTGAGATGGTGGATCTCCAGACGCAGGTGTGCGTCGTGGGCGGGGGCAGCGGCGGGGTTGCGGCCGCCGTCGCGGCCGTTCGGGCGGGAGCGAGCGTCGTGCTCATCGAACAGATGCCCCAACTCGGAGGCACGAGCACGGGCGCTTACGTGAGCAGTTGGGAGCCGGGCCCCGGCGATGCCTTGGCACGCGAGATCTACCATCGCCTCAAGAATCGCAACGCCGCGGGCGTGACCCGCGATACGAACGGCGACCGCAAGCAAGGGCCGTTCGGGTTGTGGCAGATCGATCCCGGCCTGGCTTACGAGGCCAGTCTCCACCGCGCCGGCCAGCCTCGGCAGCAGTGGCACGGCGTGGTCTTCGATCCCGCGGCGATGAGCGGCGTCATGGCGGAGGTGCTTGCCGAGACGGGCAGGTGCAATGTGCTGTTGGGCAGGCATTTCACGTCCGCGAAGATCGAAGGCCGCCGGGTCATGGCGGTGGAGGCGAAAGGAAAGGACGGCACGCTCTGCCGCGTTCGGGCCGAGGTCTTCATCGACGCCACGGGCAACGTCGATCTCTGCCGGGCGGCCGGGTGCCAGACCATGCTCGGGGCCGAACCCAGGAGCCGCTTCGGCGAGCCGAGCGCACCCGAGAACCCGGACCGCAACCTGAACGCCATTTCCTGGTGCTATCGGATTCGCAAGCGCAGCCATCCTGCCACGCCCTCGGCCCCCGACTCTCCGGTGACGAGTTGGCCCGGCGCCGCGCACGTGGTCGAGCTGCCCCAGGGCGATCGCATGGTCAATCCGCTCGGGCTGCTTCCCGGGCAAGTTCTGATCGACCGCGGCTACGAGGGCACCATGGCCGCGTGCAAACCCATCGTCCAGGCGCACTGGCGCTGGCTGCACGGGCAGCCCGCGTTTGCCCAGTATGAGTTGGATAGCCTCGCCCCGATGCTCGGCATCCGGGAGAGCTACCGGGTGGTGGGAGAGTACGTGCTCACGCAACACGACCTCTTGGCCGGACTCGCCAAGCAGAATCACCCCGATATCATCGCCATCGCCGATCACTCCATGGACATCCACGGCAGCGGTCGGGCGAGCATCTGCAACGAGCTTGCGGGCCCGTACGGCGTGCCCTACCGCTGCCTGATCCCCAGGGGCATGGAAAACATGTTGGTGGCCTGTCGGGGGGCGAGCTTCAGCCAGATTGCCGCATCGAGCTGCCGGCTGTCGCGGACAATGCTCGCCCTCGGCCACGCCGCGGGGCTCGGCGCGGCACAGGCCGTAAGAACCAACGTGCCGGTCGGAAAGATCGACGTTGCACCGCTGCGGAGGGAACTGCGCCCGCTGCGATAGCCCGGTCGAAGGGCGTACGCCGTAGGGTGGGACAATCGCAGCGCCGGCCCACCGAAAAGGCTCTGTGGCGGCGACCTACTCGATCCCAACCGCCCTCACCCCCGGCCCCTCTCCCGCGAGCGGGAGAGGGGAGTCTGGGAAACGACGAGGCCCGGAGGAGCTACTTCACGATCACGTGGTCGATTCCCATGAGGTAGCCCTTTGACTGGGGATTGCGCCCGACCGCCTGGAACCGCAGCACGTGCTCGCCCGCGGTCAGGTGCACGCGGCCCAGCTGGATCGGCTCCGTCTGCTCCACCGTAGGGGTGTAGAGGTCCACCGGCTCACCGAGGGGCTTCTCGTCGAGGAACGCTTGCAGGATGGCGTAGTCATGCGAGGTCGTGTACCGCGTCTCCAGGGAGTAGTCGCCTTCTGAGGGGCTGTTCAGGCCGATGTCCACGAACCCGTTGGCGTTGCACGGCTGCACCCAGAAGTGGTGCCCGCCGACGAAGCGCGCGCCGAGGTCCTGGGGCCGGTACTGGCAGCCCTGGGTCTTCAGGACCCTCGCCCAGACGCCCTCTGCGCTGTCCGGGTGGATGATGAGCGGCTCCCATTGGAAGTAGTCGAGCTGCAGCAACCAGCCTTGCGCGGCCGGGTTCCGGCCCACCACACGGATCTCGATCTGATCCGCGCCGTCCGGCGCCGAGCCCAGCGGCCACACGCTGGGCGCAGTCCGTCGCTCCGGTGCGTAGAGGTCAAAGCGCGGCCCGATCGGCTTG
>Ga0172371_10007302_pt1 | contig 15796 bp, 10 predicted proteins | sample Lak12m_FD_114543 | JGI IMG/M metagenome (GOLD analysis project Ga0172371, IMG submission 114543) | Freshwater microbial communities from Kabuno Bay, South-Kivu, Congo - kab_022012_12m | ecosystem: Environmental > Aquatic > Freshwater > Lake | place: Democratic Republic of the Congo: South-Kivu... | reverse complement strand
GTTCTTCGCCGCAGGCTGCAACTCCGTCTACGGCGTCCGTCCGGACTCGCCGCACCTGACCCAGGCCATCCAGGACGCCGAACAGCGCACGGGGCGGGCCTGCGTGCGCATCGGCATCCCCTCATTCGACCTCTCGGGGACCCCCGCCGCCCGCGACGCCAACCTCCGGACGCTGGACGCCTACAAGGCCATCGGCACCGAGCTGCTCATGCCGCACCAGTGCACCACCGACGCCCTGCTGGACCGGCAGAAACGCACGATCCGCGAAATGGACGTTTTCCTCCCCGCGATCCGGCAGCGCGGGATGGTCCCGGGGCTGTCGACTCACATGCCCGAGACCCCCGTCTACGCCGACGAGATGAACCTGGACGTGGGCACCTACATCCAGATCTACAACGCCGCCGGCTTCCTGATGCAGATCGAGATCGACTGGGTCCATCGCATGATCTGGGGGCGGAAGAAGCCCGTCATCACCATCAAGCCCCTCGCCGCCGGCCGCCTGGAGCCGCTGGTGGGCCTCGCCTTCGCCTGGGCCACCCTGCGGCCCATCGACATGATCACCGTCGGCTGCCTGACCGCCGACGAGGCCCGCGAGGTCATCGAGATCTCCATGGCTCTCCTCGAGAAGCGCCTGCCCACCATCGCCCTGCAGGAGACCCGCAGCAAAGCCTCCATGAAGGCGAAGACCTGAGCGCCCCTCCGCCTCCCACGCGCTCATCCGTGGCGGAGTCCGCGATCCTGGGGCCGCCACGCTGGTCCGGCCGAGTGCAGGTGGTTTTGCCATAAACACGGGATTATGGTAACCTGCACCGGGACTCAGCCCGAACTCCCGGCAGGGGCATTCATGAAGACCACGATCGACCTCGCAGACCCCATCTACCGCCAGGTCAAGGCCAGGGCAGCCCTCCGTGGCACCTCCATGCGCGCCTACATTGCGGAAGCTGTGCGCGAGCGTCTGGAACGGGAGGCCCGGCGGACCGGTCCGGGGGGTTGGCGTGCCGTCTTCGGAAGCATCCCGGGGGAGGACGTCGCCGAGGTCCAGCGGCAGCTCGATGCCGAGTTCGAGGCGATCCGCCCGGAGGACTGGCAGTGATCCTCGACACGAACGCGGTCTCGGCCCTGTTCGCCGGCGAACCGCGCCTGGAGCGGGTGCTCACCGGGTCCGACCGACACCACCTCCCTGTGATCGTCCTCGGTGAGTACCGCTACGGTCTCAGTGGGTCGCGCCTACGGGAGGAGCTTGGTCGGCAGCTCGAGACGCTGGAACGGGAATCCGTTGTTCTTGGCACCGACCGGAACACGGCGTGCCACTATGCTGAGGTCCGCCAGGAGCTGAAGCAGCAGGGCACGCCGATTCCCGAGAACGACGTCTGGCTCGCGGCGCTGGCCAGACAGCACAACCTGCCCATGGTCAGTCATGACCGGCACTTTGACCACGTCCGCGGCCTGCGCCGTGTCGACTGGTAGCGCCCGATCCGCCGTGCGGGGGGGGCTGGGGATGCTGAGCGCCGCTCGCGAACCGGCGGGGAGCCTTGAGGAGTCGTGATGAACCCAGAGCACACCTGCGATGTGATCGTGGCCGGAGCGACCCTGGGCGGCTGTCTGACGGCGGCGGCCGCGGCCCGGCGGGGGGCGCAGGTCGTTCTGGTGGAGGCCAGTCCCTTCCTCGGCACCGACCTGACCGCCGTCCTTCGCCCCTGGATCGCCGGCATCCCTGGCCCGGATCCGGCCGTGCCGCGCCTGCAGGAGCTGCTGCTGCCACCGGCCGAGGCCGTCGAGGTGGACGTGGATCTGCGTGACCTGCCGTCCGGCTGGCCGCCGGAGACGTGCCTCTTCCGCGGCAGTGTCCGAAAACGCCTCTTCGAGGAGCTCGATGCGGCGGGGGTGACGACGCTGCTGATGGCCACCCCCGCCGCCGTCCTCGGTGGGGGTGGCTCGGTCACCGGGCTCCTGGTCGCCTGCAAGCAGGGACTGCTCCTGCTGCGGGCCGCGGCGCTGGTCGACTGCACGGCCGGTGCGGACGTGCTCCGCCTGTGGCAGCCCGCGCTGGTGCCGACGCCGATCCGGCAGCGGTGCCATTTCACCCTCGGCTTTGCGGGAGCGGCCTGGCCCCCGGCGCCGGTTCTGGAGGTGGGACCGAGCGCCATCGGGGCCAGCGATCCCCGGTTCGGCCTGGCCGACGACCGGGTGCGCTTCCACGCCGGCCGGAGTTCTGCGTGCGGGTTGTTCGCGGAGTTCGCCATGGACCTGGCGGCGGGCCTGCCCGTCCATCTCTCCGGCGCGGCCCTGGACCGGGCGGCGCAGGAGCCGGTGCAGCGTCGCTGGCGGGCCTGGGTCGAGAGCTGGGTGCGGTACAAGGCGTTCGGCCTGACCATGCACCTGGTGCGCCACGTACCCGCCTTTGCCAAGGCGACCCTGGTCGAGACGGCCGCAGCCGTCCGGCTGCCCCCGCCGCCGCGCCCGGCCGCGGGGGAGCTCCCCCGTGGGCTGTACCGGGGCCCGGATCCGCTTCCCGTCGAGCCTTCGTGGGACGACCTCGCGGCCCTGGCCCGAAGCGCCGACGAGGAGGCCGGTGTGGCCCTCCGCTGCGGCCCGCCAGCCCCGCCGGACACCGAGCTTCGGTCGGCGGTCGCACGCGTGCCTCTCAGCGGCTGCGAGCTCGGTCCCCTGGAGGATCCCGGCCTCGGCCTGGCGGTTGCGCAGGTCCGGCTCCGGTCCCTGGGGGACGTCCCCGCGGTCGACACCTGCGATGTCCTCGTTGCCGGCGGCGGCACGGCGGGAGCCAATGCCGTGGTGGCGGCGCGCGAGGCCGGGGCCGATACCGTGATCTTGGAGCAGCTCCACGACCTGGGAGGCACCCAGACTCTCGGGCTGGTGTCGGGCTACTACCATGGTTACCGGGGCGGCTTCACCGCCCGCCTGGACGAGTGCGTGACGGCCCGGGGGTGTGTCCTCCACAACGGCCGCCTCGGCAATCGGCGTGTCGCCAAGATGCTGAACTACCTCCTCGATGCCGTCCACGCCCCGGGGCACACCCGCTGGTACCCGAACGCGGTGGTCTGCGGTGCCGAGGTCGAGGCGGGGCAGGTGCGCGGACTGCTGGCGGCCGATCGCGAGGGGCTCTTCCGGGTGCGCGCCAAGGTCGCCCTGGATGCTACCGGCGATGGCGATGCGGCCGTGTTCTGCGGCGCCTCAAGCACCTTCGGCGACCCGCGTTCGGGCAGCGCCCAGGACTACAGCCAGTGGAGCCTGGGCCGGGGCGGGTGGGAGAGCCTCAGCGCCGACCTCGATGTCATCGATCAGCGCCTGCTCTCCGAGGTCCAGCGCGGCCTGCGCCTGGCCCATCGCCGGGGGCGGTGGTTCGACTTCGCCGCCATGCTGACCGTGCGCGAGGGCCGGCACATCGAGGGCGAGCACACCCTGGACCTGCGGGATATCCTCAGTGGTCGGCCTTTCGACGACACCCTCGCGGTGGCCTGCACGGACTGGGATCCCCACGGCATCGGCACCTCGTGGCTGAGCCGGCTGGGCTTCCTGCCGGTCCATACCGAGCCCATCCCCGTGCGGATCCCGCTGCGGTGCTGTATCCCTCGCGGCCTTCGTGGGTTGCTGGTGACCGCGAAGGCCATCTCGGCCACCCCCGATGCGGCCTGCCTGTGCCGCATGGCCCCTGACGTGCAGAACCTCGGCTACGCCACCGGCCTGGCGGCGGCCGCTGCCGCCGCTGGCGACGGCGACCCGCGCCACCTCGATCTGCCGGCCCTGACCGCCCGGCTGCGCGAGCTGGGGATTGTCACCGACCAGCTCCCGGTGCCCTGGCCGGCCGCCAGCGATCCGGCCTCCGCCGTGGCCCGCCTGGCCGCTGGCGACGAGATGGCCCTGCGCGAGGTGGCCCTCCTCGACCGCACGGTTGCGCTGCCGCTGCTTGAGGCGGCCTTGCAGGGGCCCGGCGGCGACCGCCTGAACCTGGCCAAAGGCCTGGCCTGGTTCGGCGCCCTCGCCGACGGCGGCCCGCTGGCCGCGGAGCTCCGCCGCCTGGCCGCTTTGGAGGTCACTCCCTACGAGGACGCACACCCCCGCAAGGCCGGCAATCCCCGCGCCGGCATCGTCGACCAGCCCGACGACTACTGGCGCATCAACCAGCTCCTCGTCCTCATCGGCCTCGCGGGGGCCGCGGAGGCCGTGCCGGCCGTGGCCGACCTGATCCAGCGCACCACGGCCGGCGGGCCGCCGCTGCGTGCCCTCAATGCCTATATCCGGGCCCGTATCGACATGCAGCGCGTCCCCCACTTCGACCGTCTCCTCTCGATCGCGTTCTGCGCCGAACGGCTGGGCCATCCCGGGCTGGCTCAGCCCCTCGAAGGCCTCCTGCAGCAGGAGTTCGTCGGCGGCTGGATGCGCCCTGCGGTCGACGAGGCCGGGTCGTGCTACTACAGCGCCCTGGCCGAGGTCCTCCTGGCGGCTGCCGCGGCCCGCTGCGGCAGTCGTCCCGGGGTGCTGCGGCTGGCGTCCTTCCTGGACGACGTCCATGGGATCCTCGTGCGCTTCGCCCGCAACGAACTGCGCGAGATCACCGGCCAGGACGCCGGCTGGGAGCGCGCCGCCTGGGAGGCTCGGCTGCTCTCAGCCCCCCCCCTGAAGCCGACCCCGCTGCCGCGCGGTGAGCCGGTGTTCTGATCCGACCTGTCGCCACGGCGGGGCCGCGCGTGACCGTTCGCCAGCGGGGTGCTATGCTGTGTCGATCGCGGGGGTGGGCCCTCCGCGGCTGCAGGAGACATCCGGTGAATCTGGTGCTTATCGTCAGCGACACCTTCCGCTGGGACTACCTCGGCGCCTACGGGAATGCCTGGATCCGGACGCCGGACCTGGACCGGCTGGCAGCCCAGAGCGCGGTCTTCCTGGACGCCTATGCCGAGGGCCTGCCGACCCTCCCGGCACGGCGCGTGATCATGACCGGACGCAACATCGTGCCCTTCGTCTACCGACCCCAGAAGAGCGACCTGGTGCAGCTCCACGGCTGGCACCCGCTCTACGATGAGGACGTGACCCTCGCCGAGCACCTGCGCGAACGGGGCTTCGTCTGCGCTCTCTTCAACGATGTGTACCATATGATGAAGCCGGGCAAGAACTTCCATCGCGGCTTCGACGGCTGGTACTGGATCCGCGGCCAGGAGGACGATCCCTTTGCCCTGCGCGACCGCCAACGCGTCGCCGAGGACCTGGCACGTGCCTCGCGGGGGGGCGATGTGGGCGAGCGGGCTTGGATCATCCAGCACCTCGTGAACCGCCAGGGCTGGCGTTCGGAGGCCGATACCTCGGTGGCCAAGGTGATGCGCACGGCCGCGGACTGGCTTCGGGATTACAGCCTGCCGCAGCCCTTCTACATGCATGTCGAGTGCTTCGACCCGCATGAGCCCTGGGACCCGCCGGCAGAGTATGCCCGGCTCTACGACCCGGAGTTCGACAGCCTGGACGGCCTCATCCCGCCCGGGACCACCGCCGGCCTGACCCCGGAGCAGGTCCGCAACGTGCGCACGGCCTATGCCGGCGAGGTGAGCCTGGTGGACCGCTGGATTGGCCATCTGCTCGACACGCTGGAAGCCACTGGACATGCGGACGACACCGTGGTCGTCTTCACCTCGGACCATGGCACTATGCTCGGCGAGCAGAACGAACTGCACAAGGGGATCCACCGTCTGCGCCACCAGTGCACGCGCCTGCCGCTCTTCGTTCGGGTCCCCGGGCAGCCTCACCGCGAGGTCTGCGGCTTCGTGCAGCACCAGGACATCATGCCCACGGCCCTGGCCCTCCTCGGTCAGCCCATTCCGGAGCGGGTCCTGGGCCGCAGCGTGTGGCCGCAGGTGCTCGGCCAGGAGGCGGGCCCGGAGGCCGTGGTGACCGCCTTCGGACCGTACGCCAGCTACCGGACGCAGCGCTGGAACTACCTCTGTCCGTGGACCGACCCGGGGCCTCGGATGGGGCCGCCACGGCGGGAGCTCTATGACCTGGGTGCCGATCCTCTCGAGCTGACGAACGTCATTGGGGCCCACGCGGACGTCGCCGAGGAGCTGGCCGGGCACCTCGAGGCGCACCTGCGCCGCTTCGCCCCGCTCACCGCGGGCACCTGCCAGGGGTCCGCCGGGGCAGGCGAGGTCAGCTTCGATGCCCTGCCGCGCTTCCGGGAGGTATAGGGACTCCAGCCGTCGGTGTGGCGGACGCGCTGAGCGCCCGCGGTGCGGAACGGCCCCGTGTTCCCTCCGCCCGGCGGCGACAGCCGCGGTGCGGAACGGCCCCGTGCTGCCGACTGCCGCCCCGGACGCCCCGCCTCGCGACCACCTCGGGTGCGGCGGTCAGAGAACGTAGTGGGGGATCTTGAGGGTCTCGCCGCCCTTGAGGGCCGACTCGTGGGCGACGACGCCGGAGACGGTCATGTTCAGGGCCCAGGCGACGTTGACCAGGGGCTTGCGCTGCTGCAGGATGGCGGTGACGAACTCGTCCATGAGGTAGCCGTGGGAGCCGCCGTGGCCGCCGCCCTCGACGCCGGGAGGCAAGGGCGGGCGCTTGATGGGCGGTAGGGCCTTCTCAAGCCCCTCGTACTTACCGTAGTAGGTGCCCTTCTGTCCGCGGATGCGGCCCATTTCGCCGCTGAATCCAGGCGTGTCCCAGCTTACCGCCATGCGGGCCATGCCGCCCTCGTCGGTACGGAAAAGGGCGATCTCGGTACCGAAGGGGTTGCGGTAGCGATTTGCCTCGGGTTTGAGCCAGTAGGTGATGCTGGGGATGGCCATGCACGCGACCTCGGTGAAGTGCCCGCCGGTGACGCACACATAGTAGGCGTTGGAGTGGGTCGGGTACCACTGGGGCGGCGTGCCGACGCGCCAGTCCTTCCAGGAGGCGATGGGGTCGGCCGCATAGTGGTAGTATTCGCCCTCGGCATAGACCAGCTTGCCGAAGCCGCCGGCCCGGTAGATCTCGCGCATGGCATGGCAGTCGTCGTGGAAGCAGGAGGTCTCGAACATCATGTAGGTGAGGCCGGTGGACTTGACCGTCTCGTAGAGCCGGTCGGCCTCCTCGATCGAGCCGAAGACCGCCGGCACCGCCGAGGCGACGTGCTTGCCGTGCTTCATGACCTCGATGCAGTGGGCCGCGTGGCTCGGCGCGTCCGTGGCCACGAAGACCGCCTCGATGGTGTCGTCCTTGACCAGCTCCTCGAGGGACGGGTACATCTTCTCACAGCGACAGGCCTTGGCCAGCCCCGCACAGCGCTCCGGCACCAGGTCGCTCACGGCCACGACCTCGACGTTGGGGTGGTCCTGGAAGCCGAAGGCCGCGCCGAACTGGCAGACGCCAAAGCCGACGATGCCGACGCGCAGCTTGCGGTCGGACACCGGCTTCCACGCGGCGGAGGCATTGGGGTCTGTGGGGGCCTTCTCAAACCCCTGGATGACGGGCTCGGCGGCAGACACCACGCGGCCGGCACCCAGCGCCGCAGCGCCGCCGGCCCCGATGGCTTGCAGGACCGAGCGACGCGATAGGGCGGTACTCATGTTCGGGTCTCCTGGCAGACGGACGGCGGCGCTGGGTTAGGGGTCCCTGGGGGGACCTGCCGGGCCCCGTCCCGGGCCGACTCCCGGGCCGACGCGCACGCCCGTGTGACACTCCGGGAAAGTCGCGTCGGGGCGCCGAAATGCAAGCCGCAGGCTATGGTGTGTACTGACACGGCAGGCGACTCCGTCCGCGCCGAGGCGGCGGCGGGGCCAGCGAGGAGGATCGGACATGGCCATGGATGCGAACCCGTTCCAAGGCGTTCTGCTGCACTGGATTGGTGGCCTGGCAGCGGCGAGTTTCTACGTGCCCTATCGCCGGGTGCGGCACTGGTCCTGGGAGACGTACTGGCTGACGGGCGGCGTGTTCAGTTGGTTGGTTGCGCCGTGGGTGCTGGCGCTGTGCATCGTGCCGGACACGCCGGCGGTGCTGGCCGCGGCGCCTGCGGGAAGTCTCTTCTGGACCTTCTTCTTCGGCGTCATGTGGGGCATCGGTGGGCTGACCTTCGGCCTGACCATGCGCTACCTGGGGATCGCCCTGGGCTATGCCGTAGCGCTGGGCTTCTGCGCGGCCTTCGGGACGCTGGTGCCGCCGATCTGGGAGGGGAAGCTCGGCACCATCGTGGGGAGTACCTCGGGGCAGGTCGTGCTCCTGGGCGTGGTTGTCTGCCTGGTGGGGATCGCCGCCAGCGGCGCGGCCGGGCGGTCGAAGGAGCGGGAGCTCTCGGACGAGGAGAAGAAGGCGGCGGTCCGGGAGTTCAGTTTCGCCAAGGGCCTCGTGGTCGCCGTCTTCTGCGGCATCATGAGCGCCTGCATGTCCTTCGCCTTCGCGGCTGGCAAGCCTATCAGCGAACTGGCCGTGCAGCACGGCGCGCCCCCGCTGTGGCAGAACCTGCCCGTCCTGATCGTGGCTCTTGCCGGCGGCTTCCTGACGAACTGCGTGTGGTGCCTGGCGCTGAATGTCCGGAACCGCTCCGGCGGCGAATACGCCCGGAGTGAGCTGCCCGCGGCCGGCTCCGGCGAGCCCGCGGCGCGGGTCCCACTGCTTGCCAACTACCTGTTCTGCATGCTGGCCGGTGTCACCTGGTACCTGCAGTTCTTCTTCTATGGCATGGGCACGACCAAGATGGGCCGCTACGACTTCTCGAGCTGGACCCTCCATATGGCCAGCATCATCATCTTCAGCACGCTCTGGGGCTGGGCGCTGCAGGAGTGGCGCGGCACCAGCCGCCGGACACACATCTGGATCACTAGGGGCCTGCTGCTGCTGATTGCCTCGACGGTCGTGGTCGGAATCGGTAACTGGCTGGCCTTGAACCACTAAGGATTGCCCACCGGGTGGTCCTTTGGAGCGCGGCATCTCCGTATGCCGCGGATGTCCATGGAGCGCGGCATCTCCGTATGCCGCGTGCCGGGATGCGGAGATCCCGGCCTCCAGGGGCGTCCTTTGGAGCGCGGCATCTCCGTATGCCGCGGATGTCCATGGAGCGCGGCATCTCCGTATGCCGCGTGCCGGGATGCGGAGATCCCGGCCTCCAAGGCGGAGCGTATTTGGCGGGAGGATGTCTGCCATGGCACAGCGGAGTGTCTGTCGCTGCACCCACCGGGGCCTCGCCCTCCTGCTGCTCGCCGTCTGCGCCTGCGGGGTGACGCCTCGCGCCGGCGCTCGCGACCGCCTGGAGCAGGAGTTCCGCGATCCGCCCGCCGCGGCCCGGCCGTGGGTCTACTGGTTCTGGCTCAACAGCAACATCACCCGTGAAGGGATCACGGCCGACCTGGAGGCCATGGCCCGCGCCGGCATCGGCGGCGTCCTGATCATGGAGGTCGACCAGGGCGCCCCCGTCGGCCCCGTGGCCTTCATGGGCCCCGAGTGGCGCGGGTTGTTCCGGCACGTCGTGACCGAGGCGCAGCGACTCGGGATCGAGGTCAACCTGAACAACGACGCCGGCTGGAACGGCAGCGGCGGTCCGTGGGTGACCCCCGAGCTGTCGATGCAACGACTGGTCTGGACCGAGGCTGCCGCCGACGGGCCGGGACCCTTCACGGGGACCCTGGCACAGCCCCACACCGTGGCCGGGTTCTACCGCGACGTCGCCGTGCTGGCCTTCCCGACGCCGGCCGGCGAGGAGGCGACCTTGTCGGAGCGGGCCTGCCGGGTCAGCACCACTCCGGCCACGCTGGCCCCCGCCGACCTGGAGGCCCTCGTCGACGGTGATCCGGAGACGACGGTCGCCTTGCCGGCCCCCGCCCCTGGCGCGCCGGTCTCCATACAGGTGGCTCTGGACGAGCCCTTTCCGGCGCGGCTTCTGGCGCTCACGCTGGGGGGGCCTGCCGGGACGCTCTGGCGGGGGGTGGTGCAGGGGTCCGACGAGGGCGCCGCCTTCCGTGATCTCTGCCCGTTCGAGGGGCGGCCACCGGCCCTGGCCCTTGCCTTGCCTCCGACGTCGGCCCGCTGGTTCCGGGTGAGCTTCACGGAGTCGGTTCCCGCGGCGCCGGCGCTGACGGTTGCGGAGGTGAGCCTGAACCCGCGCGCACGCCTTGACAACACCGCCGCCAAGGCGGCCTTCGGGCGGCAGCCGGTGCCCATTCGGTCCAGTTGGCCGGTGACGCCGCCGGGAGCCGCGATCGACCCGGGCTCGGTGCTTGACCTGAGCCCCCTGCTGCGCCCCGACGGCACGCTGGCCTGGGAGGTCCCGTCCGGCCGCTGGACGCTCCTGCGCCTCGGCCACACCAGCACCGGCGCCCAGTGCGGTCCGGCTCCTGCGAGCGGTCGCGGCCTGGAGTGCGACAAACTCAGCCCCGAAGGCATCGAGGCCCATTTCGCCGGCATGATGGGCAGACTCGCCCAGGACGTCGGCCATGCCGCGGGCCGGGCCCTGGTGGCCACTCACGTCGACAGTTGGGAGATCGGCTCGCAGAACTGGACTCCCCGCATGCGCGAAGAGTTCCGGCGGCGGCGTGGCTACGACCTGCGGGCGTACCTGCCCACGGTGACGGGCCGTGTCGTCGGTAGCCTGGAGGAGTCCGAGCGCTTCCTCTGGGACTTCCGGCAGACCCTCTCCGATCTGCTGGTGGAGAACTACGCCGGTCGTCTGCGCGAGCTGGCCCACAAGCGCGGCATGCGCCTGTCCATCGAGGCCTATGACGGCCCCTGCGACGACATGACCTACGCCGGCCGGGCGGATGAGCCCATGGGCGAGTTCTGGCTCGGCGGCGGCGCCTTCCAGACCCTCAAGGAGATGGCCTCCGCGGCCCACGTCTATGGCAAGCCGATCCTCGGTGCCGAGGCCTTCACCGCCGGCAGCGAGGAACGCTGGCTGGTGCACCCGGCCGCGATCAAGTCCCTCGGAGACCGGGCCTTCTGCGAGGGCGTCAACCGCTTCGTCTTCCACCGCTATGCCATGCAGCCCTGGCTCGACCGGGCGCCGGGCATGACCATGGGCCCGTGGGGGTTGCACTACGAACGCACGCAGACCTGGTGGGAGCTCACCCCGGACTGGCACCGCTACCTGGCCCGCTGCCAGCACCTCCTGCGTCAGGGCACCTTCGTGGCCGACATCTGCTACCTGCAACCCGAGGGGTCGCCGCAGGGCGTCTACCTGCAGACGCGCACGGGCTACGACTATGACTTCTGCACCCCGGAGGCCCTGCTGACCCGCATGACGGTCAAGGACGGGATGCTGGCGCTGCCCGATGGGGTGCGTTACCGGGCGCTGGTGCTGCCGAATACCGGGGTGATGACGCCGGAGCTGCTGCGGGCCGTCGGCTCCCTGGTCAAGCGCGGTGCCACGGTCATCGGATTGCCGCCGGCGGTCTCCCCGAGCCTCGTCGGGTACCCAGGGTGCGACGCCGCCGTGCGGGCGCGGGCCGCCGAGGTCTGGGGGGAAGGGGAGGTCCCCGAACAGCCCACCGTCCGTAGCTATGGCAAGGGCCGCGTGATCCGGGGCCGGATCCTGAGCCCGGAACCGACCGGCAAGGCGGCGGTGCCGGTCCGCCTCGGGGCCGCGCGCTGGGTCTGGCACCGCGAGGGCAACCCCGCGGCCTCGGCGCCGCCCGGGAAGCGTTTCTTCCGTCGCCGCTTCGAGCTTGACCCCGACGCGCGGGTCGAGGCGGCCCGCCTGGTGCTGACCGCCGATAACGCCTTCGAGTGCTGGGTGAACGGGCGCCGGGTGGGCAGCGGCGACGACTGGCGCCGGGCCTATGCCTTCGACGTCACCGCCTTGGTCAAGGCGGGGGCGAACCTGGTCGCGGTGGCGGCGGCCAACACCACCGACGTCGCGAACCCTGCCGGGATGGTCGCCGCCATCGCCGTACGGCTGACCTCCGGGCGCACCCTCTCATGGCGGAGCGATGGCACCTGGGAGAGCGCGGTCAGCGTCTCCGGCAACTGGACTGCGGATGCCCGTTCCACGGCGGGGTGGGCGCCGGCCCTGGAGCTGGGTCGCCTGGGGATGGCGCCCTGGGGTGAGGTGAGTGAGACCGATCCCGCGGCCCACCCGTACCCCGCCGGCGCCCTGATCGAGGCTATCCTGCGGCAGCAGGGCTTGCCCCCGGACTTCGACTACCGCACCGACAACGCCGGCCGCAGCCTGCACTACCTCCATCGACGCACCGACGACGTGGACCTTTACTTCGTGGCCAATGCCGCGGCGACCGCCGCGTCGGCACTGTGTCGCTTCCGGGTCAGGGACCGGCGCCCTGAGCTCTGGTGGCCGGACACGGGGCGCTTCGAGCAACCGGCGGTCTACGAGCAGACGGCGGAGGGTATGTGCGTGCCGCTGCACCTGCCGCCGGCAGGGTCGGTCTTCGTAGCCTTCCGCAAGGGCCATCGTGTGGAGGTGGATCGCGTCACGGCGGTGGCGTGCGACGGCCAGACGATCGTGGACACGGCCTGGGCGGACGATGCGGGTGCCGTTCTCGACAACCAGGCCGGGGTCCGCGATACCTTCACCATGAGCGCCTGGGTCAGGCCCGAGGGCGACACCGAGCTGCCAGGCGAGGCCAATGCCGGCATCGTGGGGATGAGCGACCGGCGCAACGACGTGCTCTACCCGCCGCCCGGCCACGAGGTCTGGGGCGAGGGCCATGCCGGTGCCGGCATCGCGGCGGGACGGAATGGCGTCTGCGTCTTCGAGCACGGTGCCGAGTACTTCGCCCCGGTGCTGGTGTGTCCCGCGGCGATCTCCGACTGGACCCACGTGGCCGTGGTCTACCGCGACCGGGTGCCCAGCGTCTACCTCGATGGCGCGCTGGCCCGGACGGGGTTGCAGAGCCCGCTGACCGTGCATCCTGGAGTTGGCGTGCGACACGCGCGCGGCGTGTCGCCTTTCCGGGGACGCGTCTCACGCCTCGGGTTCTCGGCGGCGGCCCTGACGGCGGAGGCCATCGCGGCACAGATGGCCGCCGCACCGCCAGTGGTGGGGGCTGCAGGGGCCGCGCGGATCACCGTGGAGCGGGGGGAGGATGGGGAGCTTCACGCCCTTACCGGGGAGGCAGGGTCTTACGAACTGACCCGCCTCGGAGGCCATCCGCGTCAGGTCACGCTGACGATGCCGCCCGCGCCGGACCCCGTGGAGGTCCCCGGCCCTTGGGAGGTCCGCTTCCCGTCCGGCCGCGGCGCTCCGGCAGAGGTGCGGCTGGAGCGTCTGCTGTCCTGGAGCCAGTCCTCAGGCCCTGGCGTGCGGTACTTCTCGGGGACCGCGACCTACCGGACTCGCTTTGGCATGCCTCCGGGATCGGTCGGATCGGTCGGATCGGTCGGATCTGCTGGGGCCGTCAGCCGGCACTACCTCGACCTGGGGCGCGTGGCTGTCATCGCCAGGGCTCGCCTCAACGGCCAGGACCTCGGCGTTCTCTGGATGCCGCCCTATCGCGTTGATGTAACGGACGTCGTGCGTCCCGGCGACAACGAGCTGGAGGTCGCGGTGACCAATCTCTGGGTCAACCGCCTGCTGGGCGACGAGGAACTCCCCGAGGACAGTGACCGCAATGCCGACGGCACCCTGCGGCAGTGGCCCGCCTGGCTGGCTGCCGGCCAGCCCAGCCCCACAGGGCGCCTGGCCTTCACCTCCTGGCGCTTGTGGCGCAAGGGCGAGCCGCTGCAGGAGTCCGGTCTGCTGGGACCGGTCCGGGTGACGTCCGCCTGGCGCGCCGACGTGCCGGAAAAGTGACGGACCAGAACTCGGCACAAGGTGCAGCCTGGACGCCCGGGAGTAGGCGCTCGCTCGCTGACCGTGCGCCCATGGTAGCTTCAGCGAAACAGCCACTACCTGCCGGCGGCATGTCGATCATCACTGCCGCGTGCGGAACAGGCCGACGCCGCCGGCCCAGAGGTCGCGGGTGGCGGGGTCGTAGCGCAGCACCAGTGGCTTGCAGTAGGGCAGGTCGCCGGTGATCTCGAGCCAGGCCTTGCCGCCGTCGGGGCTATGGAAGACCCCGCCGCGGGCGCCGTCGCCCCAGGTGACGCGGGAGAGCCAGAGGCGGTTCAGGTCCTGGGGGTCGCCCTCGAGGCCGACGATCACCGCGTCGCCAGCGGGGAAGGCGGTCAGCTTGTGCCAGGTGGCGCCGTGGTCGGTGCTGCGCCAGAGGTCGCGTCCGCCGCCGTAGACGGCGCCATCCGGGGCCACGTGCAGGTCGAAGACCCAGGACTCGGCGGTGAAGACCTGCTGCCAGCTCTCACCGCCATCCTCGGTTCGGTGGATGCCGCCGTGGTCACCGCAGGCAGCCCAGAACAGCCGTCGCGGCTCATGGCGTTGCGCCAGTTGCCTGCCACGGACAGCACCTGCGGATCCGCCGGGCATACGGCCAGGTTGCTGAAGGCAGCACTCCTGGCGCCAGAGCCATCCCGGCCCCTGACTGAGGGGTTACCGGACGCCCGTCCGCGGCATTGCCTCGGCATGGCAAGGCGCTACAGTAGGGTTTCATCGGGGGTCGGTGGCCACAGAGAATCCGACCGCCCGGACTACCGTCTAGCACCGTAGCCCAAGTGCCATCGCGGCCGACGTCGCCGCCAAGGAACAGCGCATCCCCGTGCTGATGGAAGAGATCCAAGGCTTGCTGGAACCGGCGGCGGCCGGCGCCGCCGAGGACGCCGAGACCGAAGAGCGCGGGTAGGCCGATCATGGAACCGAGACTGAAGCTCCTGCATTCCCCGGCCGCGCTGAGCAAGGCCAAGCTCGCCACGCTGCGCCAGATGTCCACGGCGGAGATCTTGAGTTCCCTCAAGCCGGGCCAGCCAGGCGCCCTCAAGGTTCGGGCTGACGGGACGGTGCTCGACGGGCACCATCGGCTCGCCATCCTGGTCGAACGTGGCGTAGGTACCGACGGTCTCCCGCGCGAGGTCATCGCCAAGGAACCGGAGACCTGAGTTATGTCTCCCCTGACTACAACCTACCGCATCCCCGGCCCCTGGCCTGGGCCGCTGTCCATCGTGCTCCGGCCCCGCGGTGGCGACTGGCTCGCAGACGAGGTCGCGGCCTGGCGCGGCAGTGGGATCCGCACGGTGGTCGCGCTGCTCACCGAGGACGAAGCGGACGAACTCGATCTGGCGGACGAGGCGCGTGTATGCCGCCAGCACGGGATCGACGTGGTCGCGTTCCCCATCCCGGACCGCGGTGTGCCGGAGTCCATGGCCACCAGCGCCCGCGTGCTCGGCGAACTCCGCGCTACCCTCGCTGCCGGCCGCCATGTGGCCGTGCACTGCCGGCAGGGCATTGGGCGTTCGGCCTTGGTGACCGCCAGCCTGCTGGTGCTGGCCGGGGCTGCGCCGGATGCGGCGTTCGCCACGGTGGCCACGGCGCGGGGGGCGCGTGTGCCGGACACGCCAGAACAGCGCGAATGGGTCCGACAGTTCGCCAGGTACCTGGCCGGCCGGCGGCAGCCTGTCCGCGTCTGAGGGATCGCGGTCGTCGACTCGCGAGGAACCAGGGCCCAACCCTCGACTTCTGAGGCTACTTTGCTGATTCCGCAGGTGGTGGTGGGGCAGGCCCTACAGGGCGAGTTCGAGCCGGGTGCGGCATCCGAGCGTGCGCACCGGGAATGGCCCTCGTGCCGGTGGACCGGCACCGGCTGCGCGCCGTCCCGCGGCCGCGGGACTGTGCTTGCCCTCCACGCCCACGCGGTGGTCGAACCGGTTCGGAGGGCAGAGGCAGGTCAACTGACGAGCAGGGCCGGACTGCAGCCGCCTGCCGGCCCCGCCGGCTGACGGTTAGCCGTGCGTGACCCGAGGCCCCGTGCCCCGCCTGCGGCACCTG
>Ga0172371_10007301_pt1 | contig 15798 bp, 12 predicted proteins | sample Lak12m_FD_114543 | JGI IMG/M metagenome (GOLD analysis project Ga0172371, IMG submission 114543) | Freshwater microbial communities from Kabuno Bay, South-Kivu, Congo - kab_022012_12m | ecosystem: Environmental > Aquatic > Freshwater > Lake | place: Democratic Republic of the Congo: South-Kivu... | reverse complement strand
CGCCAACACTGTCACCGACAGCAACACGCCTGCCGGGATCCACATCCACGGCCTGTCCGCCAGGGCGCTGAGCTGCTGCGCGGCGTTCAGGATCCCGCCCCAGCTCGCCGTGGGAGGCTGCACACCTAGGCCAATGTTGGACCTTCTTGGCCACCCTTTCAGGTGACCAAAGCGAGGCATAGGCACTGGCATACAGCCGCAGCCTCTCCTGTGCGAACCCACCAGGCAACTCGTACGCCGGAGGGACCAGGGCTTGAGCCTACAGATCTCACCGGGCCAATTCGAGGCCGCTTAGAACTTGGGTAGGTTACTGGTCGGGGGCCGTCAACGGCACTATCGTAGCATCTGTGATTTTCACGCCGCCGTCTCACTGTCCGAAACGGGTATTTGCAGTAATGGACATACGGATGCGCTGGCGCCAGCGCATCCGTATGTCCAAACCAGTGTTCACACAAGAAGAATTCTACTTTTCCGGCTTCACCAACCCAAGGCACACCATCTTCGCGCGCAACGCTGGCCGCTCCTCCTCGGGCCAATCCAGCAGTGGCGGCCGCATGCGGCCGCCTGGCAGCCCCTCCATGTCCAGCAATGCTTTCACAGCAGCCCAGTAGTTGTAGCGCTTCGGCTTGCCCTTGATGTAGGCGATGTAGGGCCGATCCTCTTCGTAGGCGATGCGCTGCGCTTCGACACGGTCTCCCTGCCACAGCGCCTGGAAGAAGTCGATCTCGCGCTCGGGCCAGATGTTGCCCATGCCGGTAATGCAGGCTGGCGCACCGTAATCATAGGCCCACATGTAGTACCCCAGGCCAGCGCTGGCAACGACGGCGATCTTTTCTTTCAGCGCAATGCTGACATCGCGCAGAAACCAGAACGCCTCGGTAGAATCCTTGAAACCACCGACATTGTCTAGCTCGGCCAGCTCGCACAAGAGACTCGGATTGGCCACGAAATCTTGAACCAGATGGCGCACGGCGCCGCTGAAGTAGACCAGCAACGGCAGGCTGCTCTGCTCGCCGATGATCTCGTAGTGCCGCTTCAACCCCTCGAACCCGCTGAACCCGTAGTACGGCGGGGTCACCATAGCGCCGGCCGCGCCGAGCGCATCCGCCTGCTTCACCAGATTGGCGGCAAGCTGCGTACCTGAGTGCGCACACCCCGCAATGATCGGGAGCCGGCCGCGCGCCTGCTCGATAGCGATCCGGATGACCTTCATTCGTTCCTCGTCATCCATGGAAAAGAACTCGCCCGTGCTGCCCGCCACGATCAATGGGCCAATCTTGCTGTCGCAGTAGAAGTCGACCAGGCTCCTGAGCCCATCCCAGTCCACCGACAGATCATCCTTGAACGGGGTCGTCATGGCGACAACCGGGCCGACGAGCAGCTTGCGCAATTCCTCTTTCCTGCTTGTGGACATTTCATTGTCTCCTTCAAAGTTGGATCATTTAGAGTTTCAAAGATTGTCGACAGATCGGCGATCAGTTGCCGATGCGTTCGACGGTGTGACCTGAGATCTGGCGCACCCGAGCGTTCTTCTCCTTCAGCAGTGCCAGGCGTCTTATCTGGCCATCGGTCCTGCCTCTACGCTGACCAAGACGTAGTCTTTGTGAGCTTATATCCCACGAGACACGACCGCCTGGGTTCACCAGGAACGATCCCTCGCCAAGCTATCTCCGTGCTCCGGCGTTACAACCTGTGGCTCAGAGCGGCTCGCGGCTTCACGCCGGGATTTACCACGTTTATGGGCCAATATCCTTCGAGATAATCAGTCAAGATCCGCCGCCACTCAGCCTGCCAGTCCTCGATGCCTTCTACGCTCGTCCCCGCCGAATGCCCCGTAAGTAACACGTTCTCCAGACCCAGCAATGGACTATCGAGACCGAGCGGTTCCCCCTCCACTACATCCAGCGCCGCGCCTGCAATCCACCCTTCCCGCAACGCCCGGAGCAACGCCGCGCCGTCCACCACCGGGCCGCGACTGGCGTTGACCAGGTAGGCGGTTGGTTTCATGGCCCGCAACTGCGCTTCGCCGATCATGTGCCAGGTCTCCGGCGTGGCAGGCGGATGCAAAGATACGAAATCGGCCTGCGCCAACAGATCGATCAGGCCAGCGCGTATCACTGCCAAAGTCGCAAACCGTTCATCCGGCGCGTAGGGATCGTAACCCAAAATCCGGAACCCCAGGGCTCTCAGCCTACCTGCCAGCGTGCCCCCAATCTTGCCAAGGCCGATGATGCCAACTGTCTGGCTCCCAAAGCGGTGTATCGGCAGAACCCTCACGGCCGCATGCGCCGATTCCCCCTGACGACACAACCGGTCAAGGGTCTGGATTTTGCGCGCACAGGTCAGGATAAGGGCGAGGGTGTGCTCCGCCACGTCCTCTACGTTGTAGTTGGCCGTGTTGGTGACGATGATGCCCAGGTCGCTGGCCGCCTCCACATCGATGTGGTCGTAGCCGATCCCCGAGGCCATAAGCAGCTTGAGGTGGGGCAACGCCATAAGCACCTGCCGTGTCATCTGGCGGCGAAACGCAAGGCAAATCTCCGCATCCTGACCTGCCACAATCGTTTCCTTTGCCGACTCACATCGAGCCAGGACAAATTCTACATCCCGTTCGGCCAGCCAGCGCCGCAAGTCCTCATAGACCCACAGTACGTCAGGGTTGTAGTTCGCTGTGAACAGTTTCATCTTACGTAGAACTCCGTTTTTGCGAACTCCATTTGCCATAAGTCTGAGCGGTTTGGATCATGGCCACGAAGTTTTCAGGGCGCACTGCTTCGGTGATACTATGGCTGGATGACACCACATATCCACCGTTCCCACTCAAGCGCTCAATGTGCTCTGCCGTGTCGCGCACGACCTCATTCACAGAACCAAAAGCCAGAGGGCCACTGATATCCATGTTGCCGATCAGGCAGATCGCCTCACCATATTCCCGCTTGATCCGGTAGATATCGTTGCAGTTCGGTTGGATGGGATTGATGGCCACGAACCTCAGCTCCACGGCCAGGGGCAAGATCTTGTCCAGGTTGCCACAGCAATGGAAAACGATGGGGATATTCCGCGCCCTGATCGGCGCCAGGATCCGCCTGACGCGCGGCATCCAATGCTCCCGCAGCCAGGCTGGTGAAACAAATGGCCCCCGGTTGCCCGCCAGGTCGTCCTGAAAAATATAGAACGCCAGCGGCAGTTCGCTCAGCGCTTCCGATAGTGCCACGCCTATCTCCGTGAAGTGATCCAACAGGCCGATCACGAACTCAGGATCATCTACCAGCACGTAGCAGAAGTGATCTAACCCCATCGCATCGTAAATCGCGGTCAGGAATACATCGGAAAGCCAACCCATACCGATCCGGGTGCCGCTGACCAGCGAGAGGCATTCCTTGCCCCGTGCAACAGCCTCCGCTGGCGATGGTGGTGGCTCGATCTTCTCCAGGTCGCCCCGGTCACGCAGCCAGCCAAACGCCAGCCGGCGAGAGGTTCCGACGTAACTCCGACGCAAGATAATAGCGTCCATGCCGGTCTTCTGGCACAATTCGATCTGATCAGGGAGGCTCATGGCCGGGCTGCGCGCCATGTCGGGGCGCGCGCCGGTTTCCCTGGTCATTTCGATCAGTTCTGCCGGGCTGTGCGCCTCCCAGAAGCCCTCCACATCCGGCTTTCGGCCCATTACATATTGCAGTGTGGGGGCCTTGATGGCGTACTCGAGGTTCGGCACGCGGTCATGTTTCTTGAGCGCAAATGCAGCTAACAACCGTTCGATATCAGGTTCTTCGGGATTAGCCATTCAACCCTCCGAGTGACTGGCTCGGGCACGTTGACCACAGCGCTCGACATCGGCAAAAACACCCCCTGCTTCGGCTGCTACCTCTGCAATGATAATGTTGCTTCTCATAAAGCCCTCACGGTTTGCGTTCATCCAGATTTCGGAACTACCTGGGGCGTACGTATAGCCCGATTACTAGCGATTAAGGCAGATTGTGTAATGGTCAATGACCTGCTGGACTTGGAAGAGCATCACGCAAAGGCGCAAAGGGCGCAAAGAATCCATACAGAGGGTGTCTTGGCGTTCTTTGCGTCTTGGCGTGAGCTATTCAGGCTGTCTACCACGTCTCTCACCAGTACAGATTAAGGCAGATTGCCGTCAGTTGCCGATGGGTTCGTTCACCATGCGGAACGCCTCGTGGAGACGCTGGAGGTCTTCTCTGGGGAGCGGAACTCCCACATCCTCCACGTTCTCAACCAGGTGTTCCAGGTTGATCGTGCCGCTGACCACCGTAGAGACCGCCGGGTGGGAAGCACAGAAACGGTACGCAGCGCTGATCACACTTCGCACGTCTCCTTTTACCAGCCAGCCAAGCGGATCCTCGTCTGGCACGGCTTCCTGTGATATCAGGGTCTTGCGCTTCAGTTCGGCGATCACTTGACGAAGACGCTCGGGATACTTGTAGACCTTGCGCACCGCGAAGATGATCTCTGTCCCTACGTCGTTCTTCTCGCACAGCGGGAAAACATTCCGCTCAGCAGATTGGTTGATCATATTATATGCTACCATCACGACATCGTACAGGTTATCCTGAAGGCCTTGTTGCAACCATGTGTGCGCCCCATCGCATACGGATATTTCGCTGGCACCAAGGAAGCGATATTTCCCCTGCTCTCTCAGCTTGTGAAGGACTGGGATCAGTTGGTCGCGTACTCGAGGGTAGGTCTCAAAGTCGGGCCAGTGCTGAACCAGCAGGACATCCACTTCGGAGACTTGCAGGCGTGCCAGGCTGCTCTCCACCTGGTCGATCACGAGTTGTGGAGGGGCAACGCCCTGCAATCGCGTGCCCGGTGCATCCAGCCTGATCTTCGTGCTGATCATGTAGCGGTCACGAGGCACACCCTTGAGCGCGCGTCCCAGGATCTCCTCACTGGCACCGTAGCCCCCCGCCGTATCAAACAAATTCACGCCTAGATCGAGCGCACGGTGCACCAGCTTGTGAATCTCTTGCTCTGGGATGCCCGCCGCCTGGCCGAACTGGTTCGGCCCACCCGAACCTAGTGATAACAGCGACACCCTTTGATTCGTTCTGCCAAAGCGCCGATATATCACCATCCCCTCCTTAGCCCATGTTTCATGGTCCGCAAGACTATTTCTGGACTCACGGCCATCCGTCCGCCCACCAGCCTGCGCCGGGCTGGATGAATGGCCGTGAATCTGCAAGAGGCAGAATGCGACGCATCCCGCCTTCTACAACAGCGTGTTAGTCAGTTATGTCCCATTCGTTGAGTTTCAAGTCGATCGGAGTGGAGTACCGATAGAGCATTGTCACCGCCTGCGTGAGCTTCGTACTCGTGAAGATGTACTCCTTGGAGGCATAGAGCGGAACAATTGCCATATCCTGCATGATGATCTCCTGAATGCGATCGCTGAGCTGCTTTCGCTCCGCGGTGTCCAGTGAGGCGTTCATCTCTGCCAGCAGCTTGTCTACCTCGGGATTCGAGTACTCGGTGATACTGTTGCCCGCTCCGGTGTGGAACTGATCCAGGACGGAAGTATCCAAGCTGTTTCGTGCACCGAATGCCAGTTGGAAAGGCTCGGTCTTGTCATGCAGGATTGCCGTAACATCTCGCTCGAGTAGACGTGGTGTCACTTTCATGCCCACATCGGCCAGGTAGCTCTGCAACAGCGCCATGAAGTCAACTGTCTGTGGATCGGCGTAGTAGTAGTCCAGCACCACCTCCTGAGAGGAGTCCCAACCAGCCTCCGCAAGCAGTTCCTTGGACTTCGCGGGGTCGTAGGGGATCTGGGGCAAGTTCCAGTTCGCCCAGTACGTGGGCGGCAGCACCGTCATCCAGGGGTCTGCCATGCCGCCAAAGAAGTCCTTGCAGATGGCTTCCCGGTCAATGGCGTATGCGATCGCCTGGCGAACCCTGAGATCCTGCATCAGCGGATCATCCAGGTTGACGAAGAGCTCTCGTTGGTAGACGGGATTCTTCACCGGATACGCGGTCATGCCCTTGACCTTCAGCAACTGGGCGTTCTGGGTCGGGTCCTTGCCCCAGAAGAAGTCGAGGGTCCCGTTTTCCGCCTGAATCACCGGGTTGCGGCTCCATATCATGACCTTGTCGATCTTGGGACGCCCCAAGAAATAGTCATCGAATGCCACAAGCTCGTCATAGTCCCCAGGTTCTCGACGCGCGATCATCCAGGGGCCTGTGCCGATAGGCTTCTGCATGTACTCACTTTGGAAGAACAACGCCGGATTTGCAGCCAGGTCTTTGCTGATCAGGTGTGCAGGCAGGATCGGCTGCCCGGCGATTGTCCAGAGGAAGCTGTACGATGGCTTGGAAAGGGTGAACTCCACGGTGTAGTCATCGAGCGCCCGGATGCCCTCGATCTTGTCGGCTTTCCCTTGCCGGTAATCCATCAGGCCGATGACGTTGGCAATGCCCTGGAGTACGGCATCGTCTGTCTTGCTATTACCGACGCCAGCGTGAACACTGGCAATCAGATCATCTGCGTGGACCTCCTCGCCATCGTGGAATTTCACCCCTTTGCGGAGCTTGAACGTGTAGACCAGACCGTCATCAGACACCGTCCAGCTCTCGGCGATGTGCGGCTTTAACTCACTCATGCTCGGATCAGAGACAAGCAGGGTGTCGAATATGAGCGTCCCTTCGAGTTGACCGATCTGTGGTGAACCAACTCCACCTGCCTCCCATGCCGTCAATCCTAACTGCTCCTGCGTAAGATTCAAGTTCATCACCTTTTCTTTGGCGGGCTCGGGCGTAGCGGTGATGACTTTCTCGACCTCACGGACTGTCTCCTGGGTGACCACTTGTGTCACCACCTTGGGAGCGCTCTCGACGACGACGGTCTCCTTCACCACCACAGTTTCGATTGCCTTTTCAGGTGTTGCTGCGCCAACGCAGCCAGCGACCACCAGCAGGGTCACCAACAGGACGGCCATTTGTGCGAGTTTCCTGGAATTCATGGTTTCCTCTTTCTTTCTTCGTCGAGAATCAATTGGCTTACGTCACGAACACATCTCACCTGGCTGATCTTTTCTGTTGCTGGCTACCACCCCCTTTCGTAAACTGCCCCGCGCCCTCTTCATACCAATGGCAGGCAACATGATGCCTCCAGGACACCTGCCGCCACTCTGGGTCCTCCCGAAGGCACCGCTCAGCGTCACCCCTTCTCTCACCTCGCAGGATTGCCTGTCTCAACGGGCACCTCAGATGGAAGGTGCATCCGGATGGGGGATTGGACGGATCGGGCACTTCGCCCGTCAGAATGATGCTCTCGGCCTTTCGTGCCGTTGGGTCAGCGATAGGGATGGCCGATATCAAGGCACAGGTGTAGGGATGAACCGTTTCTTGCCACGCTTCTGCCGGGAACTGCTCGACGATCTTGCCCAGGTACATCACGGCGATCTCGTCGCTCATGTATTCCACCACCTTCAAGTCATGGGCGATAAAGACCATCGCCAGATGCCGTTCCTTCTGGATCTCCTTCAGTAGATTCAGGACCTGGGTCTGCACGGAGACATCCAGTGCAGAGACCGGCTCGTCACAGAGCAGGAAGTCCGGATCCACCGAAAGGCTCCTGGCTAGCACCAGCCGCTGCCGCTGTCCTCCACTGAACTGATGGGGGTAGCGGGTCACATACTCCGGCCTGAGGTTGACAGACCGCAGCAATTCGATGATGCGTTCCTCCCGCTGTCGTTTAGCGCTCACCCCGAACGCCCTCAGCGGCTCGTCAAGCGTCTCATACACGGTCTTCGTGGGGTTTAGGGAGCTGTAGGGATTCTGGAACACAATCTGGGCGCTCTTCCTGAATCTGTGCATCGCGATGCGATCCAGACTGGCGATGTTCTTCATCTGACCATCAAGGTTATACAGGATGTCACCTGAACTGGGCTCGATCAGGCGGAGCAGACATCTGCCGAGGGTGGTCTTTCCACATCCGCTCTCTCCGACCAGGCCCAGAGTGCCTCCTTTGGTCAGGGTCAGATTCACCCCGTCCACAGCTCGCACATGGCCCACCGTCCGGCGCAGCACCCCCCGCTTCACGGGAAAGTACTTCGTTAACCCACGAACTTGGAACAGGAGCTCCTGCCCCTCAGTCTCGAGCATGAGCTCCGAGGGTTTGGCATCGGTTGTTCTTTTCGTGTCTGTGACAGCCTTGTGGTCTATCATGGATGTCTCTGCCGGTAGCTAACTGGGGTCACCGTGCATATAGGGCACACTTCACGAAGTGACCCGGCTCGATCTCGATCATTGGGGGAGGCTGTTGCTCGCTTTCCGGCTGCCTCCAAGGGCATCTCGAGTAGAACTTGCAACCGGGATTCAGTTGAAGGGGATCCGGGATGCTGCCCGCGATTGGCTGGAGCTCCTTTCCCCTGGATCCCAGAGGGATAATCGACTCGATGAGCTTGATCGTGTACGGGTGCTTCGGATTTCCGAAGACGGTGTAGACATCTCCGTACTCCATGATATCGCCCATGTACATGACCGCGACATCGTCAACGGTTTGAGCAATTACCCCCATGTCGTGCGTGATGAGTATGAGGCCCATTTCGGTGTCTCTTTGCAGATCTCTAATAAGCCTCAGGATCTGGGCCTGCACCGTAACGTCCAGGGCAGTTGTCGGCTCATCAGCGATAAGCAGGCTGGGACGCGCGGATAGCGCGAGGGCAATCAAGGCACGCTGTCTCATGCCGCCGCTGAGTTCGTGAGGATACTGCCTGATCCGTTTCTCGGGTGCGTTGATCCCCACTTGCTGGAGCAGCTCGATGGCTAGGTCACGCGCTTGTTTGCGCGAGACCTCACTGTTTTGAAGGATGTTTTCGGTGATCTGAAACCCGATAGTGTATACAGGATTCATGGCACTCAAAGAGTCCTGAAAGATAAGAGCTATCTCGCGGCCTCGCAACCCTCGCATCCGGCTGCCGAAGGGATCGAGCTTCGTGAGGTCAACCGTTTCGCCGTTCTGTGCGCGGAAGAGAATAGAACCTTCCTCGATCCTGGCTGTCTTGGCAGGCAGCAATCGCATGATCGAGAAGGCAGTCATGCTCTTACCCGATCCGGTCTCTCCCACCAAACCCAGCGAGCGATTCCTACGCAGGTCAAATGAAACCCCGTCTACCGCCTTGACGATCCCTCGGTACGTGTGGAAGTACGTCTTCAGGTTTCGGACGGAAAGCAGTTCAGGCTCACTGTTCATCGTGAGATCTCGCTCATCTTGTGCCGCGTGGGTCTGATACATCACGCATCCAGTCCCCAATGAAGTTGATGGCCAATGTGATGAACGCCACAGCCAGCCCGGGCGCGATCCAGAGCCATGGGTAGTCCCGCAGAATCCGCAGGTCCTGGGCCGCTGAGAGAAGGTTGCCTAACGAGGGCATCGGCGGCTGGATTCCCAGGCCGAGAAAACTGAGCCCCGCCTCCTGAATGATCCCGGACGCTACTTCCAGAGTGAACCACACCGCGAGGGGGCCCAGCGTGTTGGGTATCAGATGGTTGAACACGATTGACACAAACTTGATGTCCAGAGCACGCAGGGCTTCCACGAACTCCTCCTCCCGTAGTGAGAAGATCTGGGCTCGGACCAGCCGGTAGAGTGTCGCCCACTTGGTGATCGCGAAGATCACGATGATATTCAGCATGCTAGGACCCATCACCGCGACGAAGACCAGGAGCAAGACCAGCGATGGGAAAGACATGAAGATTTCGGAAACTCTCAGCCAGATCTGATCGAACAGGCCCCCGTAGTATCCTGATATCGCGCCGATGACCAGGCCGATCACGCCCGCAAGAAGCACACCGCCGATGGACACGATGAGGGAGCTCCGGGTACCGAAGAGAAGGCGCGTGAACATGTCACGTCCGAGGTTATCGGTGCCGAGCCAGTGCTGTGCGGAGGGGGCCGCCACACGTTCTTTGAGATTCACCGTTGACGGATTGTACGGGGCAACCAGCGGAGCGCAGGTGCTGACTGCCACCACGAACACGAAAAAGATGATGCTCGTCGCCGTGATCCAGGTGAGGCTCTGATAGTACTTGCTGCTCCTGAACCTCTCCAAGAGAGGAGGCCTGCGCTGCCATGTGATCCTTGCACCTTCTGCTGTGGCACCTTCCATGGGAACCCCCTATCCCAGCCGAACCCGGGGATCGATGATCGCGAGCATGAGGTCGGCCAGGAGGCTTGAAACCAGCAGGGCAACGCCGACGATAACGGCGACAGCCATGACCACGGGGAAGTCCTGCCCTCGAGCCGCATTGATCAGCATCGTGCCCATTCCTGGCCACGAGAAGACCTGCTCGACAATCACCGATCCGCCCACCAGCGACGGTAGTCCCAGAATGATAATAGTCGCCACGGGGATCAACGCTGTCCGGAGGCCGTGCACGTAGGTCACCCTCCACACAGGCAACCCTTTGCTGTGCGCCAGAGCAATGTAGTCCTTGCTCAGAGCGTCCAGCATGGCTCCACGCGTATATCTCAGATACTCCGCGCCCGTTCGAAATCCCAGGACGCCCGCAGGCAGAATCATATGTCGTAAGGCGGTCCACAGCCCTGGCTCGACCCCGACTCCACCGATCGGCAGAAGTCCCCACCGCAGGCCGAAGAAAAGAATGCCCAAGAGCCCGGTAAAAAACGCAGGTGTCGAGATTCCGAGCAGGCCGACAAACGTAAGCGCGTTGTCCACAACGGAGTTCCGATGCAGTGCGCTGATCACCCCGAGCAACACGCCACCCACGACGGCCAGAGCCAGGGACAGGCCCATCAGCGCAAGCGTCCTCGGAATGCGTGTCAATAGTAGCCCTTTGATCGATGCACCGTCAAGCATGCTGTAGCCCCAGTTACCCATCGCGAACTGCCGCAGCCAGGCTCCGTAGCGCAGCAACAATGGGCGGTCCAATCCCATCTCGTGCCGTAGTCGTTGTACCTCAGACGTTGGTACATCCGGGCCTAAAAGGAAACTCGCAGGGTCCCCAGGCCCGGCTTCAATGCTCAGATACAGCAGAAAGGTGAGAACAAACAGTGTAGGAATGAAGATCAGGGATCTTCTGGTTGTGTAGGTCAGCATGCTTATCCTCGACAGGCACAGATTACGCAGGCACTTTCGGACTGGTTTGTTCGTTGGTGACGTGAATCATTACTCCAGGCCAATGGAGCCATCGCGGGCCACAATAACCGGCCGGTCGTTTGGCCAGCCAGCGTAGGCCGCGGCCGCCTCTTCGTTTAGCTCAATACCCAAGCCAGGCCGCTGCGGCAATTCCAGGTAGCCATTCACTATCCTGGGCGGGTCAATGAAGATGTCCCGAGCCAACGGAGTTCCCAGGTCCACGTTGCATTCCTGGATCAGGAAGTTGGGAATGCTGGCATCGATATGGGCACAGGCCAACAGAGCTACCGGGCTGCAGGCGTGGTGTGGCGCCACGGCGATGTGGTGGAGGTCGGCCACGGCAGCCATGCGCACGGTCTCGAGAATGCCACCGTTGGCCGTGGGCTCCGGCTGGATGATATGCACGGCCCGTTTCTCGATCAACTGTCGCATACTGTCCCGCGTAACGGCCCGTTCACCCGCTGCTATAGGGATGGACGTCTTAGCTTTAACCTCTACCAACGAATCCGGGTATTCTGACAAGGCCGGTTCTTCCAGAAAGAAGATATTGTACGGCTCCACGGCTGCGGCCATCCGGATGGCCTCGCTAGGACTGAAGCTGCGCCCGTGGTAGTCCAGGCAAATGTCCATGTCCTGCCCAACCGCCATTCGCACGGCACGGACGCGTTGGGCAGCCTGATCAATGATCTCCTGGGAACGCAGCGTTTCATAGCCCTCAGGCTGTGGCCCAAACTTGAGGGCCGTGAAACCAGCCTCCGCTGCTTTGGCTGCGGCCTGAGCCGGCTCAGATTCAGATACCTCGAAGTGTGACAGAGCCCCGAAACTGGCGTACAGGCGGATCCGGTCGCGAGTGGGGCCACCCAGCATTTTGTAGACCGGCAGCCCGCAGGCTTTCCCGGAGATATCCCACAGAGCATGCTCTACGGCACTCAGGGCGGACAACTCCGCCGTGCCAGCCGGGTAGCGCAAGCCGCGGTAGATGGCGTGCCAGTTATGGGAGACACGGGTGGGATCTCTACCCACTAGCCAGCGGGCGTATTTGCAGAGGGCACCCTCGATTGGCTCATCGAGGCTGTGGAATGCTTCACCTAGACCCTGAATGCCCTCGTCCGTGTACACTTTGACAAAGAGCCAGTTCGGCCCATAGCCCGTGCCCCAGTGTACAACCTTGCCGGTGTGCACCTTTGTGATCTTGACCTGAGTGATTTTCATCTCCAGATTGCCTCCATTCATTATGCGCCGTACCTGCCCTCTGCGATCTTGCGCTTCAGATCCAGGTAGAACAGGAAATTCGCGTACGGGACGTCCGGTGGCACCGTGTGATCCAGCATCGGGATGAAGCCCCCGGTTTCCAGAAGCGGGGGCAACTTGGCCAGCAACTCCGCTTGGATCGCCTGGCAATCCTGGGCCAATGCACGCTTGTCGACCCCGCCGGCGAGGCAGAGATCTCGGCCGTACTGCTTCCGCAAAGCCACAACGTCCATTTTCGCCGCCACCTCGCAGGGGGTGATCCAGTTCACACCGGACTCAAGGAGCAGAGGAATCAGCAGGCGGGGATCTCCGTCCGAGTCAAGCGCGATGACATCGATGCCATGAGAGCGCAGGAAGTCATTGACGCGACGATAGCGAGGCACGAAGAAGGTCTTGACGATGCGCGGCGACACCAGCGGTCCGGCGTTGTACGCGAAGTCCTCAGACCACTCGAAGTAGTCGAATTCAACCTCGGTGACGGCACGCTGAAGCGTACTGATGATCATATCGGCAATGAAGTCGAACATCTCGTGAGCCCACGATGGATCGTCGTAGAACACGGTGCACGCTTTTTCAGTACCCATCCAGTTACGCAGCGTCATGAAGAATCCATTCAACTTGGTGGAGCCATCGGCTGGCACATGGACCGGGTAGTCTCTTCCGCGCAGGCAACGCACCACGTCCGGCCAATAGGGGGGATAGCGAGCTGGTGAGGCAGGGTTGAAGCGCCATTTCATGGCATCCCAGTCTTCGCGGCACTTCACCGGGAAGTCCATGTATTGGTCCATGCTCATGCGCACTCCGCGAACCATGCCCTCCTTGAGCCCCTTTGTAATGCGCCCATCGCGACGCCGGATGAACAGATATCTTTCATCTTCGTCCAGGATCTCCTCGGGGAAGTCAGGAATCAGGTTGAGCTCGATGTCAACGCATTCGAGGCGGTCGAGGCCAAAGTACTCGCTGCCATAAATAAGCACATCGCCTTTCTCGGGCACCCCAGCAGGCATGCCTTCGCGCCGCCAGCGATCAACGGTTTGTGGCCAGGCGCCGATCTCCATGAGCGGGCACCGGTCTACCGGGCGGAAGTGCATCGTGTTTTGAAACCGCTCTCGGGCGTTCACTTGGCGCTCCTTGTCTGGTCTGGATCGCAGGCTGACAGGAGTCTGCGCTTGACGTCAAGATAATACAGCCAGTTCTCATAGGCCACGTCCGGGGGAACCGGGGTATCCAGACCAGGCAGGTACCCCCCGTCCGCCACGAGAGCAGGGACCTTGGACTCAAGCTCAGCCCGAATGGTTTCTCGACCCTGGGTCAGCGCGCGATGATCGATCCCACCCATCATTCGCAGCGTACGTCCGAATTCCTTTCGGAGTGCGAGAGGATTCATGCCGGAAGCGCAGTCGACCGGCCAGACGCAGGTGAAGCCAGCTTCAAGTAGAGTTGGCACCAGTTGGCTGGCATTCCCGAGGATCCCCATGCCGATCGTCTCAACGTGGTGGGCTCGCAGGAAGTCGTTGACTCGCCGGTATCGAGGCAGCAAGAACTTTCGGAACAGGGGCACTGGGAGCTGAGCCGCGGCCAGGTCCGGCGAATCCTCACGCCAGTTGAACCAGTCCACCGGGAGATCCGTCATGGCGCGCATCGAAACGCCGATGACAAAGTCCGCGAGGAAATCCAACATCTCCTCTGCAAGACGAACCTCATCCCGAAAGAGCCGGTCGACGCCGCTCCTCCCTACCCATTTGCACAAAGTCGAGAGCAATCCGATGCCGCTTTGTCCAGGCACACATAAGGGAGACTCCTGCTCACCCAGGCATCTAACCACCTCAGGCCACCACATGGGATAGCGGCCCCTTGTGTCGGGGCGAAAGCGATCCCGTATCAGGGTCTCAAAACGACCTCGAAGATCGGCAGGCGATGCAAACCCTGGATCATCGTCTTCCTCCCCCGAACTGCCAGGGAGGATACTGGAGCTCTTTGCAAGGTACATATGAATCTGTCGGTGCCGGGGCTTCGAAGCACTGAGATGAGGCTCGCTCTCCTGCATGGGAGCATCGGCGCGATCGGCCTGGTCAGACCCCGGGACGTCAAATTCCGGAAGAGCACTCAGCTTCAAGGGCAACACTGCGATGCGGTCGATCCCAAAGTACTCGTTGCCGGTCCACAGCACGGTCCCGACGTGGATGTCACGCGGCATCCCTTCTGCCTGCCAGCGGGCAATAGTCTCAGCGGCGATGCCCAGCTCCCAGTTGTGCGTGCGGTCTACAGGCTGGCACGCCATGCACCTCGCGAAACGCTCCCTCCCATCCATGTGCCTACCTCTATTGGCTCAAACTTCTTCGCGGCAGCGATTGAAGCTGCACTCTCGGATGCACCAATGGAATGACCAGATTCCTCGGCCAGCGGCCTGACATATAGACATCCAGGATGCTCGACACCGCCAAAGCTCCGAATGCACTGGGTCTACATCTTGCAGTATCCCGTTCGCGCCTCGTCATCCTGCGACGGGTTCAGAGCACCGTGGTGTCCATGCGCATGAGTGCAGCCAACTGGCCAAGCTGTTTGCGGACATCCCCGCGTACCGTGATGGCATGATGCGGCAGGCCAGCCTTCACCAGCAACTCCACGTACTCCTTGATCGGCCGCGCCACCTGCACCAGCGCGTGCGTGTCGTGGATCGGCATGGTCGGCAGATCCAGGATCTCACCGCCGCTGATGAACATGCGCCATCCCCTGGCATCCTCGATGAAGTGGGCCAGCGTGCAGGGGCCCGGCTCCGGCGACATCTCCAGGCTGCATCCCGTCCCTTCAAGCCCCCACTGCTCGGGCGCCGGCGTGAGCCGGGGCCGCACAGCATGGCGCGCCTGGGTCGGATCACCATAGCCATGACCCAACAGCATCCAGGCATTACGCGCCACATCAAACTCGCTCCATTCCAGGAAAAAGGGCGTGTTCCCGCTCAGGTGCCGCAGGATCTTCATCATGACCAGCCCGATCACGTCGCCTTCGGTCACCCCCAGCACCGAGCCTTCCCGGTGCAGCTCCACCAGGCCAAGGTAGGGGGTGGCTTTGGTTTTGGCCTCCACGAAATGCTGGCCCAGGAGGGCGATGCCATCCAGGCGGAACCGCTTGACCAGCCGCAGCAGGGCCACGCCCAGTCGGGCGGCGTTGGCCAGGTCAGCATCCCCGACCCCCTCGACCCGGTACAGCGCCCGGACACGCCGGATCAGATCCTGCACCCCGGCATCATCTGCCGGGGTCTGCCACCAGAGCTCGACCAGGTGGTCGATCTGGATGTTCAGCACCTCCGGCCCCAAGGCGCCCTTGACCTTGGTCTTGTCGTACTCGAAGTCGAACATGCCGCGGAACACGTTGCCGATCACGCCCAACGTCATGGTGCGAAGCTGCTTGTAGAGTGTCACCACGT
>Ga0172371_10007300_pt1 | contig 15799 bp, 14 predicted proteins | sample Lak12m_FD_114543 | JGI IMG/M metagenome (GOLD analysis project Ga0172371, IMG submission 114543) | Freshwater microbial communities from Kabuno Bay, South-Kivu, Congo - kab_022012_12m | ecosystem: Environmental > Aquatic > Freshwater > Lake | place: Democratic Republic of the Congo: South-Kivu... | reverse complement strand
CCCCGGAATTGGTATAATATCTGGCAAATTGCCGATGTAGCTCAGTTGGTAGAGCAGGACTTTCGTAAAGTCAAGGTCGGTGGTTCGATTCCACTCATCGGCTGTATTCTTTTATGACTAAGATCCGCGAGGTTTTAAAAAACCGCAACTTTTTCCTTTTGTGGGTGGGCCAGATCATCTCGCAGTTAGGGGACAGGCTGGGGCAGATGGCCCTGATCGCCTTTGTTTACCTGCGAGCGCCGGGTTCCCCGCTGCAGATCGCCAAGATACTTTCCTTCACCATTATCCCCGTATTCCTTATCGGCCCCCTGGCCGGGGTTTATGTGGACCGCTGGGACAGGAGGCGGACCATGTATATCTGCGATCTCCTGCGCAGCCTTCTGGTCCTGATCATCCCCTTGTTTTTATTCCATACAAAAAGCCTGGTCCCTACTTATCTTATTATCTTTATTGTTTTCTCCATCAGCAGGTTCTTTGTGCCGGCTAAGTTATCCATCATTCCGGATCTGGTGCAGAAGAAAGACCTGCTTATCGCCAATTCCCTGGTCAATACAACCGGGATGATCGCCGCGGTCCTGGGATTCGGGATAAGCGGGGTGCTGGTGGAATGGCTGGGGGCAAAAAGCGGTTTTTATCTCGATGCGGCGGGATTTTTAGTTTCGGGGGTGTTTATCTTTTTTATCTCCAAAAAGTTCGCCGCGGCAGTCGACCTTAAGGAGCTAAGCAAGGAAATAGTGGAGGTCATCAGCAAATCCGTATTCCAGGAGATCAAGGAGGGGCTGTCCTATTTTATCCGCAAGAAAGATATCCGTTTCACCGCTTCCATTATTTTTGCCCTTTGGTCGGCGTTAGGCGCGGTTTATGTGGTGATTATCGTTTTTGTGCAGCAGACATTGCATTCGGCGACCAAGGACCTGGGGCTCCTGGTGATGTTTTTGGGCATCGGCCTGTTCCTGGGATCATTAATTTACGGCAAGTTCGGGCAAGCCGTTTCGCATTATAAAATTATATTTTCTTCTTTGGTCTTGAGTGGTATAATGCTGGTCATCTTTGCCCTTGGGATTTACCATTACCCCAATTTTATCCTGGCCGCGCTTCTTTCTTTATGCCTGGGGCTGATCATCGCGCCCATCATGATCGCCTCCAATACCATTATTCATAATGTCAGCGATAATGTGATGATGGGTAAGATTTTTAGTTCCCTGGAAATTGTCATGCACCTGGGCTTTCTTTTATTCATGTTCGTAAGCTCTGTGCTGGCGGAAAGATTTTCGCATTTATTGATCCTGGTTATCGTGGGTGGTTTGTTAGGCATCCTGGGTTTAGTAAACCTTTTCTTCAACCGGAAGGCAGCATGGTTAAGTTAGCGGAGAATAAAGACCGTTCGGAGCACAAGGCGATTGAAAAGCTTCCTCTGCCGCAAAAGGCCTATCTTCCCTTGATCCAGCATCTGGGAAAGATCTGCGTGCCGGAGGTAAAAGCCGGGGACACGGTCAGCCTTGGCCAGAGGATCGCCAATATTCCGGCGAATTTTTCTGCCCCAATCCACGCTTCAATATCCGGTAAGGTAGTTGCCATACAGGATTGGCCGCATCCGGTTTTAGGCAGGGCTAAGGCAATTGTCCTGGAAGGCGACGGTAGGGATGATACCGGGATTTTTGCTTTAAAGAGCAGGGAGGAGGTGGATAAGCTTACCTCCGATGATATCAGGAAGATTGTTTTAGAGGCCGGCATAGTCGGTATGGGAGGGGCAAGCTTTCCCACGCATATCAAGCTTAATCCCCCTAAGCCGGTGGATACCCTGGTGATTAATGGGGCTGAATGTGAGCCCTATTTGACCGCGGATGACCGCCTGATGGTTGAAAAGGCCGAAGAGATATTTAAAGGCATCGCGGTTGTATCCAGGTGCCTGGGGATAAAAGAGATTTTTGTCGGTATTGAGAATAATAAGCCGGAAGCGATAGAAATATTCTCCAGATTTCCCGGGATCAAGGTTAAGGTTTTAAGATCCGATTACCCGCAGGGAGGAGAGAAACAGCTGGTGCAGAATATATTAGGTAAAGAGATCCCCCGGGGCAAGCTGCCCTTTGATATCGGCGTATTGGTGCAGAATGTAGGCACGCTTTACGCGATCTATGAGGCGGTGTATAAGTCCAAACCTTTAATAGAGCGGCTGGTAACGGTCACCGGAAGCTGTGTGGAGAACCCCAAGAATTTACTGGTCCGCCTGGGCACCCCTATAAAGAATTTGATAGAATTTTGCGGCCTCAAAGAGGAACCGGCAAAGATCATTATCGGCGGGCCGATGATGGGCATTGCTCAATACACCGACGATGTCCCGATAATCAAATCCAGCGGCGGGCTCTTGCTGATGAATAAAAAAGAGGCCGAAGATCTGGAGGAGGAGCCCTGCATCCGCTGCGCTGCCTGCGTGCGGGGATGCCCGGTAGGCCTTATGCCCTGCCAGATAAACCTCGCCTCCCAGAAATCACTTTGGAAGCTGGCTAAGGAATATGGGGGGATGGATTGCATTGAATGCGGCATATGCAATTATGTCTGCCCTTCTAACCGCCGGCTATTACAGACGATAAAGAGGGCAAAACTGGAGTCGGGTAAATGAGAGAGATGATCCGTTACGGGCTTATCCTGGCTTTGATCTGCGCTATTGCCGCGGGCCTTTTGGCCGGTGTCAATGAGCTTACTCGGGGTAAAATCGCCTCCCAGGCCTACGCCGAGGAGCAGGCAGCGCTTAAAGAGGTCATGCCGCTGGCAGCCAAATTCGCGGAGGTAAAATCAGGGGAGGAGATATTATATTATAAGGCCCTGGATAATCAGGATAAAATTATGGGTTTTGTTTTTAAGGTAGGCGCTAAAGGTTATTCCAGCCTGGTCCAGACCTTAGCCGGGATATTCCCCGATGGCTCGATCAGCGCGATAAAGGTCATATCGCAAAATGAGACTCCGGGCTTAGGGATGCGCGTAACCGAGAATAAATTTACCGATCAGTTCAAAAACCAGGATAGCTTAAGCTTATCCGGTGTGCAGGCAATTACCGGAGCTACCATCTCCAGCCGCGCGGTAATGGATTCGGTGAAGAAAAAGGCAGCCGAAGTAATGGCATTGGTAAAGAATGAGAAATAATCTTATAGTTTCAGGTTCTCCGCACATACACAAAAAAGCATCCGTCAGCCGGATCATGTGGACCGTAGTGCTTAGCACAATACCTGCGGGTATTGCCGGGGTGATCATTTTCGGGCTGGATGCGCTTTGGGTCATCCTGGCCGCCACGATCGCGGCTGTTTCAACCGAGTGGGCCTTTGAGCTGATCACTAAGCGCAAGGTTACTATCCTGGACGGTTCAGCGGTGATCACCGGCATATTGCTGGCTTATAACCTTCCGTCAGGGGCGCCTTTATGGCTGCCCGTAGTCGGTGCAATATTTTCCATTATCGTCGGCAAGGCGGTTTTCGGCGGCCTGGGCCAGAATATTTTTAACCCGGCGCTGGTAGGCAGGGTCTTTCTTATGGCCTCCTGGCCGAAATATATGACCACCTTCCCCAAGCCCTTCAGTTATGACGCGGTGACCTCGGCTACCCCTCTGGCAGCGCTTAAAGAAGGCAAGCTTTTGGAACATATCCCGTATTTGGATTTATTTTTAGGCAACCGCGGAGGGTGTATCGGCGAGGTCTGTATCCTGGCGTTGTTGATAGGTGCCGCGATACTCCTGTTCAAGGGTTATATTACCTGGCACATACCGGTAACTTATATTCTTACCACAGCCCTCTTTATCTATGTTTTCGGGGCAAAACAGTTTTTTCACGGGGACTGGCTTTTTCATATATTAAGCGGCGGGTTGATCCTGGGCGCGTTTTTCATGGCCACTGATTATGTGGCTACCCCTTTGACGATAAAAGGCCAGGTCATCTTCGGGTTAGGGTGCGGCTTGATCACCGCGGTCATCCGGCTCTGGGGAGGATACCCCGAAGGGGTCTCATACGCCATATTGATGATGAACGCGGCAACGCCGTTTATTGACCGTTACACAAGGGCCAGGATTTACGGGACATAATGAAAACACTGATCAAGGAATTTACCAAAGGCATAATAAGAGAGAACCCCACTTTTGTCCTGGTGCTGGGCTTATGCCCGACGCTGGCGGTTTCGGTGACGGTGGCTAACGGCATCGGCATGGGGATAGCGGCAACCTTTGTGCTTTTAGGTTCAAGTGTTATCGTTTCATTGATCAAGGATTTTATCCCGGGAAGGATCCGCATACCTTGTTATATCGTGATCATCGCCACTTTTGTTACCATTGCTGAAATGAGCATGAAGGCCTACAGCCCGGTACTGGACCGGGCCCTGGGTATTTATGTCCCGCTTATCGTAGTAAACTGTATAGTTTTGGGCCGCGCGGAAGCTTTCGCCTGCAAAAACAGCATGGCCAGCTCTTTTTTTGACGGACTGGGCATGGGTTTAGGTTTTACTCTGGCGCTTATACTTATCTCGGGGATAAGGGAGTTCCTGGGCTCAGGCCAATTATTAGGACATACCCTGATCAGGGGCTTTGAGCCGATCTTTGTTTTCGGCATGCCTTCAGGGGCGCTGTTAGTGATCGGATTATTGCTGGGCTTTTTTAATTTTCTAAAGAACAGAAAAACATGAACATCCAGGAATTCCTGACCATATTCATATCCGCGGTATTCATTTACAACGTTATCCTCTCGCGTTTTCTGGGGCTTTGCTCATTCATCGCTATCTCCAAGGAGACAAAGCCGGCATTGGCGATGAGCTTTGCGGTAATGTTCGTCATTGTCATGTCCTCGATAATCACCTGGTTTGTTTACCGTTTTATGCTCCTGCCGTTTAACCTTACTTATCTGCGCACCATTTCTTTTATCTTGGTCATCGCTACTTTTGTGCAGCTGGTGGAGATGGTGATTAGGAAATTCAGCCCCCAGATGTACCGGGCTTTCGGGATATACCTGCCGCTGATTACGGTCAACTGCGCGGTATTGGGGGTGGCAGTGTTGAATATCGACATGTTTTTCGTGAATGGCAAAACTGTCGCCGGAAGCTTTTATTATTCCCTTTTTCAGGGAATATGCGTGGGTTTAGGGTATACGCTGGCGATGCTTTTAATGTCCGGGATAAGGGAGAGGCTTGAGCTTTGTAATGTCCCAAAGGCATTGAAGGACTTTCCCCTGGCCTTCATTATCGGCGGGATATTAAGCTTGAGTTTTATGGGTTTTAGCGGGTTTAAATTCTAAATGGAAATCTTAATCGCTATATTCATATTAAGTATTTTAGGTTTGCTCTTCGGAGTAGGTTTGGCTGTTGCTTCAAGAAGATTTGCTGTGCAGGTTGACCCGAAATTAGAGGCGGTGCAGCATCTTCTTCCGGGCTCAAACTGCGGTGCCTGCGGCAATCCGGGGTGTTTCGGCTTTGCCGAAAGTCTCTTAAGCGGAAAAAGCACGATAGAAGGCTGCCGGGTATGCAGCGACGCAGTCAGGGAGAAGATCGCCAATATCATGGGGCTTGCCGTGGGCAAGCAGGTCAAGAAGGTGGCCACCCTGCATTGTGGCGGCGGATTGAAGGTTAAGGATAAATATATATACTCCGGAGTGGAAGATTGCGTTGCCGCTAATCTGGTTTTAGGAGGCCAGAAATCATGCGTTTATGCCTGCTTAGGGTTTGGCACCTGCGTAAAGAGCTGCCCTTTTAGCGCTATCAGTATGTCGGCTGATGGTCTGCCGGTAGTGGATATGAAAAAATGCCGGGCCTGCAACAAATGCGTTTTGGCCTGCCCCAAGAAGTTGTTTTCCCTGGTGCCGGTTGCAAGCAATGTCTATGTTGCCTGCAGTTCGCATGACCTGGGCAAGGATGTTCGGGCGGTCTGCCCCGTAGGATGCATTGCCTGCAAATTATGCGAGAAGGCCTGTAAGTTCGACGCCATCTACGTGATAGATAACTTGGCGGTGATCGATTACCATAAATGCACCTCCTGCGGAGAGTGCGTCAAGGTCTGCCCCACCAAAACTATAAGGATAAGAGAGTGAATTTAGCCGTATTTGCTTCAGGCCAGGGGAGTAATTTTTCGGCGATCGTTAATGCGATAAAGCGCGGCGGGATCAAGGTCAGGTCAGTGCTCCTGGTTTGCGATAAGCCGCTTGCCCGGGTGATCGGACGGGCGCAAAAGGCAAAAGTCGGGGTAATTCTGGTCAGGCGCGAGGATTTTGCCGGCCGCGCTGACTTTGAAGCGGCAATAATCCAGAGGCTTATAAGCTACAAGATAGACCTGATCGCCCTGGCCGGATTTATGCGCATGCTTAGTCCAGCTTTTGTCAGGAAATACCGCAGCCGGATCATAAATATCCATCCTTCACTGCTTCCGGCTTTTAAAGGCTCCCATGCCATAAAAGACGCGTTTAAGGCAGGCGCTGCCTCTACCGGGGTTACCGTGCATTTTGTTGATGAAGAAATGGACCATGGCCCGGTTATCCTGCAGGAAAAGGTCCGCATCACAAGCGGCGATACATTGGCCTCCCTTGAAAAGAAGATCCACGCCGTAGAGCACAAGCTCTACCCTCACGTTGTCAGATTGTATTCTGAAGGGAAAATCAAGATAAGGCGCGGGAAGGTATCAATCTCTAATCCTTAGAATTAGCCAGGATCGCCGCCTGGTTAAGGATGGTTTTTGCCCCGGTTTCCAGGTTTATCAACTCCACAATATTAAAATCTTTGTAACCGTAGGTATCCAGGGTGTGGCTGGCTATCTTTAAAACCTCTTTATCGATATCCGCGTTCTTTTCTACTTCCGGTTTTTGGAATTTCATCCTTATGCGGTTGCGGATCTGATAGGCGATAAATTCCTCCAGGGTTATATCCCAGTAAAGCAGGTGAGCTCCTTCCTTGTCCCCGACAATCTCGCTAGAGACCTCCGTATCCTGGACAATGCGGTGCTGGTATTCTGTCTGCGAGATAAAGCCGTAGGATAATTTCTTCAGGTCCAGTAAATGGAATACCTGTTTTATTTCAAAACCGTTCTTGATATCCGCGGTAACAATGCAGAAGAAGAGAGGGGTATATTTTTCGGAGTTATCTATGCTGAAAAGCACCCTTCGCACGACCTGCAGGACGTTGAAGATCCTTTCATTTGCCGCCTTGTCTAAGGTCATCTCCTGCGTCCTCACGGTTTCCTCAACGGGCTTGATAAGGTAGCTGACCTCTAGTTTTTTCTCGCTAAGCGTGCTCTCTTTATCTTCAACCAGGAACCTCTCAATGTATCTTTCCGGCTTTTCCGGCTTGGAGATTATATCCTCCAGCGGCATATAAACCCAGAGCGTCCGGCCGATCAATTTGGCCGAGATATCCAGCTTATATTCTTTTTTGCAGATATCTTTAACTGCCTGGGGAATATTTTCCTTAGGAAATGAAGGTGATGTGGAGGCGGTGCAGGCGGATAAAAAGAAAATTAAAGGGATAAGCTTAAACCCGGCTCTTGCCAAACTCCTTGAAGATAGCTTCGATCTCATCATAATTAAGTTCATCTTTGGCTACCAGCTCTTTAGCCAGCCGATCCAGGAGCGGTTCTTCTTTCTTTAAGAGGGCGCTTACTTCGTCAAGGCAGGTCTTTAATATGTGCTGTACGTCCGCATCCAACTTTGCTTTTATATCGTCAGAGACGTTCTGCACGATCTCCCAGTTGCCAAGCATCCCGGACCTGCCCATGCCTACGTTCCAGACCATTTGATGGGCGTAATGCATGGCGGAGGAGAAATCCGCGTATACTCCGTTGGTGGTAGCGTTATATTTGATCATTTCAGCCGCGTATGAGCCCAGGCATATTTTTATCTGGGCGTACATTTTATTTGAGTCCTTGACAAAGGTGTCTTCTCGCTCCGGCACCCAGGTAACCCCGCCTGTCGGCCCGCGGGGGGTGATGGTTATCTTGAACACATCCTGGGTAGGGGCGAACAAATAAGTGACAATGGCGTGGCCTGCTTCATGGTAAGCGATCTGCCACTTTTCCTTTTCGCTTAATTTTATCCTGCGTTTTATCCCTAGGGCGATCCTCTCCCGGGCTTCATCTATTTCCCGCATGGAGATCGATGATTTTTGGTTACGCACCGTGATAAGCGCGGCCTCTCTTACGATATTAGCGATATCCGCCGGGCTTTGACCGACGGTGATCCGGGCCAGCCGGTCCAGCTTTACGCCGGCGGCTTCATATTTTACTTTATTTAGATAATAGGCGAAAAGCTTTTGCCGGTCCTCAAGGTTAGGTTTATCCACGATGATCTTGCGGTCAAATCTCCCCGGGCGAAGGAGCGCCTCGTCCAGGTAGTTTTCCGCCACGTTAGTAGCGCCGATCAGGATAATATTATGGTCCTTGTCTTTGAGCCCGTCCATCTCGACCAGCAGCTGATTTAAGGTGGTGTTGTGTTCGGTGGTCCCGCCGAATCCCCGGTCCATGGCGCGCTGGGCGCCTATGGCATCAACTTCGTCAATAAAGATAATGCATCCGCCTTCAAATTCCGCCAGCTGCTGGGCTTTTTTAAAGAGAGAACGCACGCGGCCGGCTCCGACGCCGACAAACATCTCCACAAATTCCGAACCGGACATGGAGATGAAAGGAAGATTGGATTCTGTGGCGATGGCCTTGGCCAGATAGGTTTTTCCGCAGCCCGGAGGCCCAAGCATTAATATGCCCCGCAGGATCTTGCCGCCGATGCGCTGGAGGCTGGCCCGGTCGGTGATCAATTTAACCACCTCCAGGGCCTCTTCTTTGGCTTCATCCATGCCGATAACATCTTTCCAGGTGATCCCTACCTCTTTGCCGGCTACGGATTTCTTCTGGGTCTGGGAAAAAGAGGATGCCCCGCGCTTAAAATAAAGCCAGTACATCAAAAATGTGTATACGAAACCGAAGATAAGGGCCATGATGATCTGCAGGTATAGCTGCAGCGGGATCATTGCCAGCTGGGACTGCCTCAAATAGGATTCGGATTCATTCCAGGCGCGGATACCGATAATGATGAAAATAACCAGGGATATGGCTAAGGCGGCAAGTCCGGTAAAGAGGAGGGCCTTTAGCCAGTGCAGTTTTACGTAGAACCTTATTTTCTTCCAGTTCATGGTTTTCTCCGCTTTTTTCGGTAAAATTGGATACTTAGAAAATAACATATTCGGTATCCCAAGTCAATCTTTTTTAGTGATTCGGCGGGATGGCGAGGCTTGACTTTGGCAGCAGGCCTCGGGGTCCTGCCGCTTCGGTCTCTCCCTTCCTGCGGCCAAGCGGGTCCTGTCGGCTGATTTACCCCGTTCGTGCTCCCCGCCTTTGGCGGATGCGCGCGTACGGGGGCCCCAATCAGCCGCCACCCGCGTTCACATTAACAGGGACTGTCCCCCATTCTTCCTATTTCTTCCTATTTCTTCCTATTTCCTTGACTTGATTTCTTTTGCGTGTATAATTATTGAGTTGTCTAAAAATATTAAAAAATAAGGAGAATAAAAATGGCAAAGATCAAGAAGGTTTTAGCCCGCCAGATCCTGGATTCCCGGGGCAATCCAACGGTTGAGGTTGATTGTGTCCTGGATAACGGGATCTTGGGCAGGGCGGCAGTCCCTTCCGGCGCCTCTACCGGCGATAATGAGGCCCTGGAATTGAGGGATGGGGACAAAAAGAAGTATATGGGCAAGGGGGTATTAAAGGCAGTTGCCAATGTCAACACCGTAATTAATTCCGCGGTTAAAGGAAAACCGGCGGATTTTGCCAAGATCGATCAGCTTTTGATCAAGCTGGATGGGACGGAATTTAAATCCTACTTAGGGGCAAATGCCATCTTGGGTGTATCTATGGCCGTGGCCAAGGCAGCGGCATTGTCAAAGAAGCAGCCGCTTTACAGGTTTTTAGGAGGAGAAAAGGCGAAGCTCCTGCCCATACCTTTAATGAATATCTTAAACGGCGGGATGCACGCCGATAATAACCTAGATATCCAGGAGTTTATGATCATGCCGCAGGGCGCGCCTAGTTTCTCAGAGTGCTTGCGTATGGCAACTGAGGTATTTCACAACCTGAAATCAATCCTCAAATCCAGGAAGCTTTCTACCTCCGTCGGAGATGAAGGAGGTTTTGCCCCCAGCTTGAATTCCAATGAAGAAGCGCTGGGTTTGATCATTGAAGCGATCAAAAAAGCCGGTTACACCCCGGGAAAAGATATCTCTCTTGCCCTGGACTGCGCTGCCAGCTCTTTTTGTAAAGACGGCAAATATACTTTTGAGGGTTCAGCGAAAACCTCCGCCGACCTGATCGCTATTTATGAGAACTGGTTATCGCGTTACCCGATCTTGTCCATTGAAGACGGCCTTTCCGAGCATGACTGGAGCGGCTGGGCCCAGATGACCAGGAGATTAGGGGATAAAGTGCAGCTGGTGGGGGACGATATCTTTGTTACCAACCCCAAGATATTCAAGAAAGGGATCGCGGAGAAGATCGGCAATGCTATATTGATCAAGGTCAATCAGATCGGCACGCTTTCCGAAACCCTGGAGGCGATCGCCATCGCCAAGAAGAATAAATACAACGCCGTGATCTCCCATCGTTCAGGCGAAACCGAGGATACGACCATCGCGCACCTGGCGGTAGCCACCGGCGTAGGCCAGATCAAGACCGGTTCTTTGTCCCGGACCGACAGGATCTGCAAATATAACGAGCTTTTAAGGATCGAAGAGGAGCTCGGTAAAAGTGCGCTTTACGCGGGGAAAATCTGGAAAAAATAAATGCTCTCCACGTTAAGAAAGGCATTCTGGCTTTTCGGCTTGGCGGTCCTGCTGTTGGTTTTGTTCCTGCCGGGCTATACCAAGCTGCGGGAACTGCGGATCAAGAACCGCCAGTTGGAGGAGCAATTCCGCAGGATGGCCGTGGATAATTCTCTGCTTCAGGAGGAGCTTAAGCGGGTGCAGAATGACCCGGTTTACCAGGAGAAGATCGCCCGGGACAAGATGGGGGTGGTAAGAAAGGGCGAGATTCCGGTTAAGATCTTCCAGAAAAAAAGATAACTTTTTGCTTTATTTCCGGCAATTAGTGGTACAATAAAATACTGATCTTTTATAAGTTTCGCGGGGTGGAGCAGCCTGGTAGCTCGCAAGGCTCATAACCTTGAGGTCATGCGTTCAAATCGCATCCCCGCAACCATAAAAACCCCGCAACTTATCAGGTTGCGGGGTTTTTATTAACATGAATCTACATCTGATCTTGCGGCATAAAAAATTTATTCAGCTTTTTCTTCTGATCATAGTCTGCCTTTTGATCTATATTCCTTCTCTTGGCAACGGCTTTATCTGGGATGATGACACTAACCTCTATGAAAACCCGTGGGTCCAAAAAGCAGGCGGACTCAAGGATATCTGGTTTTCCAGCAAGATTTACCAGTACTACCCTGTTAATTTCACCTTTTTTTGGCTTGAACACAAGCTTTGGGGCCTGAATCCGGCCGGTTATCATGCCGCGAACTTGATCTTTCATATCCTGAATGTGCTCCTGGTCTTCTGGGTAGTGCGTAAACTTTACTCCCGCCTTGCCTTTCCGGTTGCCTTACTCTTTGCCGTTCATCCCATTCAGGTTGAGACGGTCGCCTGGATCACCGAACGCAAGAACCTCCTTAGCCTGTTCTTCTTTTTATCGGCAATACTGGCATACCTGCGCTTTGACTCTACGAAAAGGATCAGGGATTATCTGCTTACAGTAGCGATGTTTGTCCTGGCCATGTTAAGCAAACCGGTTGCCATATGCTTTATCTTTTTCCCCGCTTTATATAAATGGTGGAAGGATGGAACGGCCAGCCGGCGGGAAATCAGGCTCTCGGTTGTTTTTGCGGCCATCGGCCTTTTTATCGCACTGCTCACTTTATACTTGGAATATCATAATGTGGGGGCTCAAGGGAGGGGTTTTGATTTAACCTTCCTGGAACGCCTTGCTTTATCCGGGAGGATCCTGCTTTTCTATCCCTACAAGATCATCTTCCCTTTTAATTTCATATTCTTCTATCCCCGCTGGGAAGTAAATGTGAATGTGTGGTGGCAATGGCTTTTCCCTTTAGCCGTTATGCTTATCTCGGCGGCACTTTTTATTTACAGAAAAAAGATCGGCCGGGGGGCATTGGCGCTTGCTATTTTTTACGTAATTTCTATTTTTCCCGTGCTTGGCTTTCTAAATGTTTATGGAATGAACTTTTCCTATGTCGCAGACCACTTCAGCTATCTCTCTACGCCCATCCTGCTGTTATTGCTTTGCGCAAGCCTTACCTCTCTGTCGGACAGGTTAAAGGCCAGGATCGGATCTCTTTCTTCAAACGCATATAAAATCCTGGGCCGGGGGCTTTTTGTCATTTTAATAATTTATATGTGCGCCAAGAGCATAGAGCTGACTAAAAATTATAAAAATAGCCGTTCGCTTTGGCTTAATTTAATCCGGGTTAATCCAAGGGCCTGGGTAGCTTATTCCAATTTAGGGGCAATCTATGCAAATACCGGTAGAACCGAAGAAGCCCTGGATTCATATAAAAAAGCCGTGGCATTTAATCCTAATTTTGAAAGTGCGATAGGGCTATATAATGCCCTGGGTAATTTAACCCTTAAGATGGGGAAAAACAAAGAAGCCCGGGATTCATATAATAAAGCCATAGAAATAAATCCTGACAGTAAGTTTAATGCGCTATCTTATTATAATCTCGCCAATGCATATTATTCTATTGGCAGTAAGGCAGAGGCTATAAAAGCGTATGAAAAAGCAATTCAGGTCAGCCCGAAGTACCTGGATGCCATTAATAACCTGGCTTCCACATACGCGGATATGGGCCGGACCGAGAAAGCCATAGAAATATGGAATAAAGCGGTACAAATTAATCCGGGGTTCGCGATAGCGCATTTTAATTTAGCGGTATTTTACTTTCAAAGAAAACAATATAATTTAGCGGTTAAGCATTGCGATAAAGTGACTGAATTAGGGAGTGAGGTTGATCCCGAATTTCTTCGGCTGCTTAAACCTTACCGTAAATAGGCCGGAATTAAGGTATGCTTTCGGAAGACCTAAAAACCTGAGATAAATATTGACAATCCTGCAATTTGGAATAAAATAATTAATTAGGAAAAACTGGAGGTGCAATGATGAAGCGAGGTTTTACGCTTATCGAGTTGATCGTAGTTATCATTATCGTCGGGATCCTGGCTTCAGTAGGCATGACCCAGTACACTAAGGTCGTTGAAAAGGGCCGGGCGGCAGAGGCAAGGCTCGTATTAGGTTCGTTGAGGAGCGCTGAAATAGCCGCATTTTTTGAGAATGGCGCTTATGCAGCAGTGGCTAACTTAGGTGTGGCTGCTCCTACGGCATGCGCAAGCACACATTATTTTTCTTATGTCTGCGATTCTGGCACCGGCACCTGCACAGCCAACAGATGCGCTGCAAGCGGTAAAACACCGAATACCACGACTTATAACAAAACCTTGACTATACCTGGGGTTTGGGGTGGGACCGCGGGTTATTAATTGCTTAATTTAAATGACAGTGTGGAGAAATCCTCCTGGTTATCATATAAGTTAAATGCAAGCCCGGAGAAATCTTTCTGATTATCCTGCAGGTCAAATGAAAGTTTTGAAAAATCCTCTTGGTTTCCCTCTAAATCAAGTGAAAGCCCCGAGAAATCCTTCTGGCCTTCAGTTAGATTAAATGACCGGCTGGAAAAATCCCCTTGGCCTCTTTTTAGCCCGAGGGAGGTCCTGGAAAAATCTTTCCGCCCTTTTTTCAAGCCGAGTGAAGTCCTGGAAAAATCCTTCTGTCCTCTCCGTAGATGAAGTGAGAATCTGGAAAGATCTTCATCAGCAAATACAAATGCGGTCAAAAGATATGAAAATAAAAAGATCATCCCCGCGGCCGCGCATACTTTTTTATCCATATAATAATTATACCTTAAAATTTGCCTAAAATCATCCAAAAACAGTTTTTTCTTGAATATGCCCGCCTGTTATGCTAACTTACTGAGGCATCACCAAATAATGGACACATTGGCTCAAGCTGTTTTGGAGCGAGACAAGGAACGAGGACGCAGGCGTAGTCTTGCACTACGCCAAGGAGGAGTGACGCAGTCGCAGCCCAAAACAGCTGAGCCCATCAACATAGATGAAGGGGAAGCCCGCCTTTTGGCCGTCTGCGGCGTTGCTTCTCCTCGGCGTACCACATCGGGTACGTCTTCGTCGTCGCGCCTTGCATACGGCCAAAACTCGGGCTTCCAATGTGCCCATTATTTGGTGATGACTCAGTAATTCCCTATGGGAAAACTCTGGAGTTTTACGGATAATTCGGGAAGTTTTTATTCGCCTGCCGCCGATAAGGTCAAAAGCCTTTATTTTCCTCTTGCCAACGAAAACCTCATGTCTTCAGTTGCCCCCGACCTGCATGGAGATATCAAATCCGGGCAAAGCTCATTCCTTTTAGCCCCTGTTTCGCGCATTGACCTGCAGGTTTCCCGTTCCTCCCGGAATTTCTGGGTCCGCATCAACCCCCAAAAAATATGGTCGGCTAGCGGGGTTTCAAAAGACCTTAAACAGATAAACCAGGATGAATTTTTCCTGGAGGCCGGCATGCTCTGGCAAAGGATCACCCGCCGGAATAGGAATATCGGTTTGCAAGCCCGGATCCTTTCATTTGTGCCGGCAGCAGGGGATCCGGTTGAGATAATGCAGGTTGAGCTTACCAATATTTCGCCAAAACCGATAAATTTTATTCCTATCGCAGCCATCCCCATGTATGCCCGCTCAGCGGATAATCTCCGCGACCACCGTCAAGTGACCAGCTTGCTGCAGCGTATAAAACTGCACAAATTCGGGGTGGTCTCCTGCCCGACCCTGGTTTTTGATGAAGCCGGGCACCGGAGGAATAAGGATAATTATTTTGTCCTGGGCTGGGATGAAAACGGCCTTCCTCCGCAGAGGATCTATCCTACACAGGAGGTTTTCTGCGGCGATTCCGGGGACCTGGAGGCGCCTGAGGCGGTATTCGGGAATATTGCCGCCGGATCAAATGATATCCAGGGCAAAGAAGTCATGGGGGCTTTTAGTTTCAAGGCAGTTTCTTTAAAGCCCGGAAGATCAAAAACCTATACGGTGGTCATGGGAATAACCCGGGATTCCCAGGAAATAACGAAGATACTCGCTAAATTTAACCGGCCGGATAAAGTAACCGTTGCCGTACGGAAAGCCGAGAAATTCTGGGAAAAGATAAGCCGGGGGACAAATATTACAACTCATGACAATGATTTTGACAACTGGCTGCGCTGGGTGAATATCCAGCCGGAATTAAGAAGGATATTCGGCTGCTCTTTCTTGCCGGATTTTGATTACGGCAAAGGCGGAAGGGGCTGGCGCGACCTCTGGCAGGATTGCCTGGGGCTGATCTTAAGCGACCCTCAAAAGGTGAGGGGGTTGCTGATCAATAATTTCAGCGGGGTAAAGATCGACGGCTCTAACGCCACTATCATCGGTAAGTCCCCCGGAGAGTTCATCGCCGACCGGAACAATATCAGCCGGGTGTGGATGGACCACGGTATCTGGCCTTTATTGACCTTGGACCTCTACATCAATGAAACCGGGGATTTTAATATTTTATTTGAAAAGGCCGGCTACTTCCGCAACCACGAGATAAAGCGCGCCGCACAGATCGATCATAACTGGAACCTTGCTTGCGGGAATAAGTTGAGAACCGCATCCGGCAAGCCCTATTCGGGGACGATCCTGGAGCATCTGTTGG
>Ga0172371_10007299_pt1 | contig 15801 bp, 17 predicted proteins | sample Lak12m_FD_114543 | JGI IMG/M metagenome (GOLD analysis project Ga0172371, IMG submission 114543) | Freshwater microbial communities from Kabuno Bay, South-Kivu, Congo - kab_022012_12m | ecosystem: Environmental > Aquatic > Freshwater > Lake | place: Democratic Republic of the Congo: South-Kivu... | reverse complement strand
TCACATAATAACATGAAATCTTATTTTTCATCAGTAGATATGCAAGAATTGCATACGAATACTCCAAATCATGCTTACTATCTTTCATTAGTAGTAAATAATGAAGGAAGTTTTGTAGCCAAGCTTTGTTATATGGCTAAGAGAAAAGCTAAACTTGGTATAATGTCTAAGGCAGGTAAATGGATATGGAGTAATAATAAGTCAAGTGAAGAAGAGGTATTGGTAGTACATGATTGTAATGTTAAAACAATATTTGAAGGAGCTAAGAAGTTTTCTGAAAGATGCACAGAAGTTATAGATAGAGCAGCTAAAAAATATACTTCTATTCCTATTGATAATAAAGGTAGTTTTAAAAAAGACCCTTATAGCGCATGGAATTTTGATAATTCTATACATACAAAACATAATTATGGTGGTTATTTATCTAAAACATATCCTGAAGAAGGTCGTATATCTATACAACATAAAGAGTTTTCACATGATATCCCATATAGAACAAGATTAGCAAAAATGCTTGTAACTTGTGATATGGAAGAAAGTGATAAACCTTTAATGGAGCTTTGTAAAATTGCAGAAAAAACGTTTGATGGTTTTACTGACGATGATATTGTATCCTCCTACACCATATTCTTTACAGAAACTTCTCCTGAATTTCTTATAGAAATCTATAAGAGTATTTACAACATGTCTCCAGAAGAAGATATAGATAAATATATTGCTGAAATAGAAGCTGCAATGGTTTTAATTCCAGAAAGAATTGGAGATTGTATAGCGGAAGCTTTAGATAATATTTTAACAGAAATAGAATTGACTAAATAATTTTAGAATAGATATGGATGAACTTAATGTAATTTCAAGCGAGGCAGATTCTTCTGTAGAGCAGGTAGAGATACCCAGCAAAAGGATTATTAAAAGACGCTCTAAACAGGAAATATACAGAAATGCTGTAATAAAAAGATTTGAAGGTGCTCCTTGGGTTAAAAAAAGAAGTGTTACAATAGGTGGAATAGGTGGAATAGGTTCCAATGTAGCGTATGTTTTAGCTAAATGGGGATATGATATGGAAATCTTTGAAGATGATGTAGTAGAAGCACTTAATATAGGAGGACAGATGTATTTCTTATCTGATATAGGTAAGACAAAAGTAAGTAGTATGATGTCACTTATATATGATGTTAATAAATCATGCAAAGTTGTTGGAAGAGGAAGATTAGAAGAAGATTTCAGAGAGGATTCAGGTATTTTTCCTATAACATTCTCATGTTTTGATAGTATACCCGCAAGAAAATTGTTATTTAATATGTGGTATGCTAAGCATAAAGATAATAAAGAGGCAATATTTATAGATGGTAGGATGTATAGCGAGGGTTTGGAGGTATTTGCAGTAACTCCAGATAGAGCAGATAGATATAGAGAAACATTATTTGATGATGTGCTTGAAGATTTACCATGTAACTATAAAGCTACAACTCAAACAGGATTAATTATAGCTGGTTTAATGACTGGATTATTATCTAATCATGTTACCGAACTTGTTGAGTCTTATGGTGTAAGAGAGTTACCTTTTAGAACAGAATTCACAATACCTTTGATGAGATATGAAACTAATAGATAATATACCCAGAGCTAAAAGCTACAGGAATGTTGTAGATAATCCAGGGAATTACTACTCAGATAGTTATACTTACCCATATTCAAAAGAGTTATTTCCACTTGAAAGTGCATTCACCTATATAGAGAATTCGGATAACAGAATTATTTTTCGTAGTTATTATATAAAGAATAAATTTTCTTCGGTAGATTACACCGATAAAGATTATTTAAAAGATGTTATATTCTCATCACCAATTATTAAATATGAAAAAACCATAAGGACATACTATAAAAGTAAAAGATTAAACAAAGAAAAGGCTATAAATTTTATGTTTAAATTTAATAATATACTTTTGATGATTTCCACAGGTAATGAACAAGTTTATATACATAATGGGAGAATATCAGTTGACTACAAAGACGTTCCGTACACAATTAATAATTGTTTAGGAGTAAATAATATTTTGTCAAATAGTTTCAATAAGAAGTTTGTATTAGCTTCATTTATAATTACTAAAAAAGGATACTATGATTATAAGGTAAGAACTGCTTTTAGCGAAGATAGACAAGACTTTGATTATGACCAGATAAAATTTTATGTAGACCCGATGGTATATGAAAAAGGCTTTGACATTAAAGGTTTAAAGAATTTTATAGAAAAATCAATAATTCCTATATGTGATAAAACTGGTATTAAAGTAATTAAGGAACCAATAGATTATGTATACAATCCTAAAGTAGGTGCAGGATACTCTACAGAAGGGATTATACAAGAATTTACCAACCTTAGCATTTCTAATCTGAATAAATTGGAAAAATGGTTGGCATGATATAATTAATAAAAAAAAATAATCGGATGTTAAACAAGGTAATAATTTCTGTAGGAAATGATACCGATGTAGAAGTTGAGATAACTAATGGGTATCTTCTAAATATAAGATTTTTAAGATACCCTAAAGTTATTTCAAAAGAAGATAATATTATTTCTTTACAGTTAGGGGAAGGTAGTATATCTCTATTCACACAATTACGCCTACCTATAGACAATAAAATAGAAAGTGTCTATGAAATAATTAAAATAGAGAAGTTAACGGACAGGGCTTTTAGGTTATTAACAACGATTGAAACAAAGACTAAACAATTCATTTTACCATGTTTGGAAAAAACAAGAGAATATTTTTTATATGATACTTTTTTGGAAAATGCTTTTATAAAATTAGATAACAATGATATAACAAATTTAGAGTTTCCTCTTATTTTATTATACAGATATTCTGAGTCGGAATTATATAAACAATTTGAATTAAACATAACAAAACATAATTTGTTTAGTAAAATGGTAGATATAAATCCTTATGAAGTATTATTTATCTTTAATATAGAAGAGTATAAAAAAGACATTGATTGTTTTATAAGAGGAAAATATTCTGAAATAAGCAGTAAATTAAAAAAAGAAATACTCAAATTTCATAACTATTCCGAAGATGGTACTATGGGACTGGTTCTTAACAAACATCCTAAATTAAGAGAGCAGTTAGAAATACATTTTAATACTCCAATACATAAGAATTCAGAATTATATAGTATTCCTGATATTGGAGAAGAAACATTTAAACTTTATAGTAATGCATAATATAACAATGTGTAGAGGAGTAGGTTGTAATCTAAAATTTGGATGCTATAGATTTAAAGCCATTCCGGAAAATTATCAATCATATTTTTTGAGTTCTCCGGTAGAAATAAAAGATAATGACATTCAGCTTTGTGGTTATTTCTGGCCTACAGAGGAGTTTAATAAGATAGAGAAACAAAATGCTGAATAAATTAACTACTATAGAGTGGGCTAAAGTTTTAAGAAAACACTTACCAGATGATTATTTTCAATCATTAGGCAAGTTTTTAGCTAAAGAATACACTACAAATACTGTATTTCCACCTATAGATGATATTTTTAATGCTTTCAAGTTTACAGATTATAAAGATGTAACAGTATTGTTTTTGGGATTAGACCCTTATATAAGAGAAGGTCAGGCATATGGAGTATCTTTTGGAATAAAAGATAGTTGTATGGTAGTTCCACCATCTCTTAGAAACATTGCTAAAGAAGTTGAGAATGATATCTATTGTGGATTCAAATTATGTTTTGATTTGACTTTACAAAGCTGGTGTAGTCAAGGGTGTTTCATGTATAACACAGCTCTTACTGTTATTGAAGGAAAGACAGGCTCTCATCTTAAATACTGGGCTAAATTTACTGAATCTGTAATTAAGGCACTTAATGAAAAAGATTTTTGTATCTTTGTATTGTTAGGAAGAAATGCTCAAGAATATGAAAAATTTATTAATACTAAAGATTCTTTCTACATAGTAAAAGCACCTCACCCATCAGCAGAATCTTACGCTGGTGGTAAAGCAGGATTTTTTGGTAGTAAAATTTTTAGTAAAATAAATGAGATATTAAAAGATAATAATAAAGAAATAATTAAATGGTAATTAAAATAAATTAATTATGCAAACTTATGGATTAAAAATTGGAGATAAAGTTAAACTATCTCAAAATGCTGGTACTCACCCACAAGGTTATATTTTCCCAGATATGTTGCGTAAAGAACGTATTTCTGTAAAAGCTTGGAAAGGCCCTATTAGGATAGAAAAATTTGAGTTTATTGATGGAGCCACTTATATTAAACTTGAACTTAATTGTTATCTAATTGCAACTGAGGTTGAGAAGATTAAAGAAAAACCTATTGAAAGTGTAAAAGTAGGTGATTGGATTACTATTATAAATAGTAGAAGCAATTGGAATTCTGCTATGGATAAATATGCTGGTAATACTTATAAAGTAACTAAAGTAATTAAAGCAAAAGATTACTCTAGTATTTCAATAAAATTTGATGGTTCTGGTTGTTGGAATTGGACGATTAGAGATAATCATTTTAGATTTGCTACTGAAGAAGAAATTAGTAGACCCAATCGAGTAGTTATCAAATTTGATAAAACTGACCTTACTATTGTAAAAGGTAGTGGGAAAGCTACTTGCATTGAAGGTACTATTACATTGAAAGATATTGAAGCAATTATAGATTCTGTGAAATATCCAGATAAAATGCTTTTAAATTATCCAGTAGTGTTTACTATCCCAGACAATACTATTATGCAGATAGGTTGTCAAAAAGATACTTTAGCTAAGGTTAAAGAGATTTATAAAGCAATGGGTGGAGTATGAGGGAATATTTTGATAAAAAAGGGTTTATAAGTGCAAGCTTTTTAAAATCTTTGTCTAATAGTCCAAAAGAAGGTTATTCAATTATCAATGGGGAGGAGTCTAAAAAGACTCCTTCCCTTGATTTTGGAAGCCTTGTGGACTGTTTGTTAACAACATCAGATGAATTTATAGACAAGTATTCAATATTTAGTGGTAAGAGACCTAGTGATAAGTTACTCGACTTTGCTAACAAGTATATTGAAATTTATCAAATAGAAGGCTCTAGAGAGGACTTCTCTAAAGATAGTGCAATATTACAAGCAAGGGTAGAAAGTGGCTATGATAGCCGCTTATTAAACGAGACAGTACTTAAAAAATTTAGAGAAGAGTGTGACACTTATTGCCAATTTTGTTTAGATAATATAGGCAAAACTATTATTGACGCTGAAACACTAGTTTTTGCTAATGAACTTGTTTATAAAACTAAGGTTTCTCCTTATCTACAAAATATATTTTATCCCGATAGTAATCATATAGTTCTATTTCAAGTGCCTATCTATTTAGTAACTACTAGGTTTGAAGGTAAACTTCTGATAGATATTCTTGATATAGATTTACTTAACAAAGAAATAACTCCATATGATTTAAAAACATTTGAAGGTAGTTTTGAATCAAACTATTGGAAATATAAATACTATTATCAGGAAGCATGGTACTCATTTGCATTAAATACTATATGTAATAAAGATTTGTTTATTTCTTGTGAACTTCCAGAAGAATTAAAACTTATACATTCAGGAGAATATAAGATTAAACAATTTAAGTTTATTGCTATTGATAAATCTTTATATAGAGAAGTAGAAATATTTGAATCTTATAATAATATTATAGATGATGTATTTTTTAAAGGTTATATTGATAAAGGAGAAGTTAAAGTTAAGATTAAGTCTATCGAAAGTTTAATTCAAGAAGCTAAAGAAAGAGTTAAGATAGATAACTGGACTACTGATTATCAAATGCTTACTAATGGAGTCAAAAAGTTATGGTTATGAAACAAATAGAAGCTAAAATAGTAGCAGATAGTATATCTCCACAAGGGCATAGAATAACATCTATGCTCTTAACTTACCCAAGATTTATCCATTCAGAATTAATGACTCATAGAATGTTTTCAAGAAACTCCGCGAGTTGTTTAACAGCAGATACTATAATTACAATAGAAAGTCCTAATCGAATTAAAAAAGGAAATAAATCATCTTCTAATAATATGACTATAAAAGAAATAGTAGATAAGTGGATAGATGGAGATAATTTAGGAAGAACATTAAAACATAGATTAAAACCTATGTATTTAAGATGTTTAAATGAAGATACTGGAGAATTTATTACTACACATATTACAAATTGTTTTAGACAAGGAATTCAAGATGTATATGAAATAGAATTAACTAATAGTTATAAAATTAAATGTACTAAAAATCATAGAATATTTACTAATAAAGGATGGAAAACATTAAATGATATTAATTTAAATTTTTCTACTAATAATATTTTAAATTGGGATATCCCAAATTTTCAAATAGCTACTAATGGATTTCAATTAACAGAACAATGGTTGACAGATGAAAAAAATAAAGGTAAAACATTAACACAAATTTGTAATGAATATAACTTAAATTATAAATCTGTAAGTAGATTTTCAGAAAAATATAAAATTAGATTTAATAAACCTATTTTATTAAATGAAGATATTCATAGATTTATACATTCTAATAATTTAGATATTGAATTTATGAATTATTATAAAGAAGGAAAAGATTTATTAAAATTTCAAGAATTATATAATGATTTAAAATTAAAATGTGATAATATAAATAAACCAAAAGGAAGAAGTAATACTTTAGTTGTTAGATATTTTGATATTAAAAATATAACTTATATTGGAAAAGAAGAAACATATGATTTAGAAGTAGAAGGACCTTATCATAATTTTATAGCTAATAAGGTTGTAGTTCATAATAGTAGAGCAATACCATTTGAAAAGATGGTTAAAATGATAGAAGAATATCCATTCATTCCTATTGCTTGGCAAAAAGATCATAAAGGTATGCAAGGAACTGAGTATTTTGGAAGTGGATACGACATAGCTGAGCGTCAAACTAATTGGTTGATAGCGAGAAGTGAAGCAGTTAAAATGGCTAAGAGATTAAACAATTTTGGTGTAACTAAACAACTTTGCAACAGACTTTTAGAACCCTTCATGTGGCACACAGTTCTTGTAACTGCTACAGAATTTGATAATTTCTTTGAATTAAGGTGTCCAAAATATTTATATGATTATGAAGATAATCCTATCTATTTTAAAAGTAAAAAAGATTGGATAAATTACTATAATGAAAGTCAAGGATATAAAGAAGGACATAAAGGATTTACAAAAGTAGAAAATCTTACAGATTTAGATTGGGTACAATTATCCGAGTCTGGAGCAGAAATTCATATTCAAAAGATAGCTGAGATGATGTGGGATAGTTATAATGAGAGTACTCCTAAGAAGTTGGAGGGTGGGGAATGGCATATACCAGAATTCAGTAAGCTATCTGAAGATTACAAGTGGATTGATTTTTACGAATGGTTATATCTAAAAAAAGGACTAAATCCTGTTGAAACAAAACTGAAAGTTTCAACAGCACGCTGCGCTAGATTGAGCTATGTTACACTAGGAGATAATCCTAAAGTAAGTTATGAAGCTGATATTAAGCTACATGATAAATTATTAGCTGATAAACATTTTAGTCCTTTTGAACATTGTGCTAGAGTTATGAATGATGATGAATACAACCGATATACCAAAGGTTATAATTTTAGTGCTATATATGATGGTAAAGAAAGTAATTTAATAGGCGGATTTGGTAATGATGCTAAGGGTTGGTGTAATAATTTTAGGGGATTTATTCAGTATAGATATTTAATAGAAAATAGATGAAAGTACTAGAAAATACTGATAAAGGTAACCTATTTTTTCATATTTTTAACATTTTTTGATATAAATAATATAATAGTTAGAGAGATGCTTTCTAAGAATATTAAAAGAAAATTAATAAAACAGGCTACTGGACTTAAAGATTCTAGTTTAAGCCAACTAATAAAAAGACACAAATTATGAAACTAAACTTTAACATGTCCGAGGCAGAGAAAATATTCTTTACCTCGGACACTTGACTCATTTTCACCATAAAAACATAATTGAGTATTGTAATAGGCCTTTTGGTGATGAAGGAATTATGGATATAGCATTAATTACTAATTGGAATAAGGTAGTACCTAAAGATGGTATTGTATTCCATGCAGGAGATTTTGCTATGACTGCAAGAATTGATTATATCAAAAGTATAGTTAGTCAGTTAAATGGCAAGATATATCTTACATTGGGCAATCATTGTTACCAGAACCGTTTTGATAGACAAGTAGTTAGAGATATATTTTATCAAACAGATGATATGTTTTATCTAACTGTACAAGATAATGAATTAGAGGGAGGTCATGTTAACTTCCAGATATGCCATTATCCATTACTTTATTGGGGAAGAGGGAGTTATATGTTACATGGTCATGTTCATAGTGGCCCAACTTCTACAGCTAATGAAGTAGTGCCATTTCATCCTATGCGATATGACATAGGTGTAGATAATAATGAGTTTACTCCAATATCATATCACCAGTTAAAAGTTCTATTTACTAAATATGCAATGAAGATATGAATAACATAAGTTTTAGTAAAAAGTTCTCTCCTCAACACGATAATGGGGAGAGAATTTTATATTGGCGAAAGGGTAAACCGTTCGCAAATGAGGCAACGGGTTATTATTTAGTTACACTAAATACCGGAATTGTGGTCTCAGCATTATGGCAGAATGGTAAATTTTCTCATGATGGTAATGAATTGGAAGTTATAGCCTATATGAAATTTCCATCTCCTTATAAATCAGATTAATATGAAAAACAAATCTATTAAATCTTTATCTTCAATTAAGACTGCTATATATAAATCTTTCTCCTTATCTGTAGATATTGATAGTAATAAAGATGATTATGTCAGTTGCAGAGTAGCTTATTCAACAATAGCATATAATTTAGGATATAGCTATGTACAAATTGCCAATAGTCTTAAATCAGTTAAAACCCACTCTTCCATAATAAGATATGTCAAAGTAAATCATCCTGAATTATACAGAAATTCTGATTATAATTATAAATACAACGATGTTTTAAATAAACTTGACATTGAAAATAATGGGCATAATTTATCATATAAAAGAGAAGTTTCTTATGTTATAAATGCACTAAAGTTTTATAGTGACAATGTGGAATTATTAGACACATTTAAAACTATAATAGAATATGCAAAAGTTAATGGTAGCAAAGTTACTGATAGAAAAATTAAATCAATTTTAAGAATATAATTATAATTATAGATAGGAGGTCAAATGAATGAAAGAAAATTAGCTCATATAGAGATTATAGAGTCATTATCTCCGATTGAAGGAGCAGATAAAATAGAAGTAGCAAAAGTACTTGGGTGGGAATGTGTTGTTAAGAAAGGAGAATTTAAAAAGGAGGACATTATAATATATGTCGAGGTTGATTCTATAATGCCTGAAAAACCAGAGTTTGAGTTTTTAAGAGATAGAAAATTTAGGGTGCGTACTATTCGTTTGAAGGGGCAAATTTCTCAGGGATTGGTATTACCTTTAGGAAATTTATCTGGTTTTATTGGAGATGATGTAACAGAAATATTAGGTATTACTAAATACCTTACACCTTCTGAAAGAGAAGAAATTACCCAACAAGAAAGAAAACTTGCTAATGAAAAGAATAAACTTAAAAAGTTTATGATGAGATATTCCTGGTTTAGAAGATTATTTTTAAGTAGAAAACAAAAAGAAGAATTTCCTTATTGGTGTACCAAAAGTGATGAAACAAGGCTGCAAAATATTCCACATGTATTAGAACAGTTCAAAGATAAAGAAGTTTATATCACGGAAAAGCTTGACTACCAGAGTTTTACGGCAACAGGTAAATTAGTACCGAGATTTAATAATTGGTTTGGAGTAAAAATGTTTAATTTAATAAATAAATTATGACAACTGTACAAAAAGCAAAGGCTTTATTAGAAAAAGCAGAACTTGAAGAAAAATTACAAAATCAACAAAAAGAATTATCAGAATTAATAATTCAATACAAAGGTAAATGCTTTGGTACACATACTTTTGAAAGAAGGAATCAATCAGGAATGATGGGAGCAACTTATTATGAAGATTTGTACTTAAAAGATAATGAAATTTGGGTAAGAGGATGGGAAATACATGCCTCAAAATGTGATAGTTTTTATAAAAAAGGTAAGTATATAACTCAATTTAATAGAAATATATATGAAAGACAACTTACCGGACAAAATGATTACAACGCTTCATATAATTTATATTCTGGGTATTCCCACTATAGACATGAAATATCTTTATCTAAATTTATGAAATTATGGGAAACTGCAAATGAATTAATTATTGAAATTGAAAAATCTTTTTATGAGAATATTCCTGAACTAAAAAAAGAACTTATTAGACAAGGAGATTTTAGTAATGAAAGGACTGTAGAACAGTGTATAAAAGATACAGGCATAGAGCTAATTGATTTAAAGAATTATCCTGAAGTTCACAGAACTCTTGAGTATGTTATATTACCTTTATTTGATAATAATAGATGGCTTCCTAAGATATACGCTAAATCTATAATAGAATGGTATATAAATGAATTAAAGAAAGAAATAACCAATCAGTTTGTAACAGAAAGAACTATTATTTGGAATAATAAAAGGATAGAAATTCTTAATAAATTTATCAATATTACATTATGAAAATAGAAAACATAAGAATTAAAATACTTAAAGATACTCCGTTTAATTTAGCTGGAGATGTTTTAAAATTAGCAGATTTTAGACAAATCTATAATTATATTTGTACTAATTCTACTTCAAATGAAGAACTTGTGAAATATATTAAAGACTTTAAATCTTACCCTGTTTTAAAACAAACTACCAAATATTGTATTAATGAATGGTTTGAGGTAATTGAATTAGAAGATTTAGAGCCACTACAGTTTATTTATGAAGGAGCTTATTACACGAAGGGATTTGATGGAATGTATCATTGCTGGAGAAGTCCTGAACATTTTAGTTTATCTTTTTCTAATAGTAATGAAATGCCATTAAATAAAATTTTTATTTCTGAAGCAAAAAGATTGATAGAAACTGCTAAGTTTAAAAAACAAATTCTTTATTGTACTAATAATGTTAATAAACAATTATGAAACAGAAACTAATTAACTTATTAAAAAAGATATTTACTAAATATCAATTTGTGGTATGTAGTAGAAATCTAACTACTAATGATAAGAATAGTTTATATTGGAAAATAGCTAAGAAATATAATATTGAACAAATACTTAGAGAAAATCCAACATTAACTATTCAGGGAGAACAAGGTGATACTAAAGTTCAAGGTAATAAATATGGTATTAAAGAACCTACTATGTGGGTATTTAATATTATAGACCATGAAAAGAATTATCATTATAACTGGTTTGAACTTAAAAGGTTTTGTGAAAAATATAATTTACAAACAGTTCCATTAGTAGAGATAGATTCCGCACATAGATATTTTTTACCATTATCTAAATTAGGTTCAACAGTACAAGAACTTGTAGAGTTTAGTAAAGGTAAATCTGTTATTAATCCTAATGTAGAAAGAGAAGGTATTGTAGTTAGATGTATTGAAAATGGTAAAAAATTATTATCATTTAAAGTAATTAATCCGGATTTTTTATTAAAGTATTCAGAATGAAGCAAAGTAAAATTAAGAATGAGCACTATAGCACTCTAAAATTATTACTTAGAATAGTAACTTTAGGTGTAGCTATATGGGCTTTAATAGTAGCATATCAAGCTAAACAATTAGCTGCATGGGTAGACTCTAAACAAGAAAATGTTATTGAAAAGTTAATGTTTCCAGACAAACCGTTAAATAAATAATATGAAAAAATGCTCTTTTGATTATGATTATACACTAAGTATAGCATCAATACAAGAATATGCTAAAATGTTAGTGGATAATGGTATAGAAGTATGGATTGTTACCAGAAGATATGATTCTCCCGAAAAATATACAGAAGATTTCATAAAAGAAATTGGAATTACCTCAAATAAACTTGGTTTAGAGTATACAGAATTATTTGAAGTAGCTGATAGATTAGGAATTAAGAGAGAACATATAGTGTTTACTAATATGACACCTAAATATCTATTCTTTAAGAAAAATCCAGATTTTGCATGGCATTTGGATGATGATTGGATTGAAAATACACATATAACTGAATTTACAAATGTAAAAGCAATTACATGGTTTGGAAATAAAGATTGGAGAGTGGAATGTGGTAAATTATTATTTGATTAAAGTAAAAACCCCCTGATTATTTTCAGGGGGCTTTATCATAATGCTCTTACTAAAAAATTTACAATAGGCTTAATAAGTCCTTACTTTCTCAGATAGATATTTAAATCTATTATATTGATTTATATAAGGGAATGCGTTAGTTATATTTAACCACTTTTGCTCAGCCTCATGTTCAGTTAAATCGTCTTCTAGTATTAACTGTCCTGCTGAATCAAAAGCTTTTTTAGCATTCTTATATACACGAATTAAAGGTAATGGGTATTGGATGATAGAAGTAAAGGTGTTTGGATTAAAATAAAATGTTGTATCAGCCATAACCCTTTGTAACATATTCATTACCAAGTATCTCTTCTTATCATCGTCATCATCACCAGTACCTCTAAGTACAAGATACAGGATAGTCAGCATAGCATACAAGTAAATCTCAGATAAATTTCTCCTCATATTCTCTTCTACAATAGCTCTATCAGATGGTCTTACGCCTTTAAATGTAGATGCTTGGTGCAAAGCTAATTTAAGCAACATTCTGAGAGATTTGTTTACTCCAAGATCAGCATAAGTTCTCCATCTACCATATACTTCCCTTTCAAGTAAATCATCATATCTTCTTTTACCAAATCTTTGCTCAACACCCTCCATCATCCAACTAAATCTAAACTGTCCTATCATCCTACCAAGAATGTACTTTTTATACATCACCGGAGATTCTGGATCGAAGTTACCATGTAACTTCTTAATTAACTGTATTGAACTACTTCTAAAATTAATAAATTCATTCATTTCTTCAGTGTTACTAAAGCTGCCATTCCAACCTTTATTATCACCAAACTCTTCTACTTTCCAATTACCTTCACTATCAAAAGCATCATATAAACTTCTCTCCTTACCGTTAATATCTTTAATCTTGGTATGCAACATCTTAGCAATAAAGGTTTGACCTTTAATCATATAGTCACCTGCCTTTAATAAAGCATAGGGAGCATTTTTGATTCTTTCAAGAGTCTCATTTTTGCTACCACTTTTATATTCAACAGATTCTGATAGAGCATTAAACTTAACCATAATATTAGCCGCTTTATCATACTTTTTCTTATTAAGAGTAAGTGCTGACTTCCACATAATACCAAATGCTCTACGCATATCTTTACCTGTAAAATCTGTATTTCCAGCAGCCCACATTATATTAGAGGTTACCCCAAATAAATAGTTATTTACTGCTGAAAACGGGTTAAATCCAAGTGCAAGAGCCTGATTAAATCTTAAAAGCTTATCTCCAACCATACTACCTACAATACTTCTACCAAGATATTTAGCTTCTTCTTCTAAAGGTTCAACTAATTTATTATAATCGTCCTCGCTTATCTCACCATTATCTAACATTACATCAGCTTCGCCAATCTTTTTCTTTAAGTAATTATGTTTAGTCCTACCAGTTACAATCTTAACTTTGTCATTATATTTCTCTTTTAACCTTGCGTTAATTTCTTCTTCATTCAATCCATTTGTACGTAACTCCTTAGCTAATTTATCAACTTCATTCTTTATATCCTCATCAGCTAAATAAGTATTACCGTTAAATAATTTAATATTACTTACACCTTCAACAGCTTTCTTTTCATCATATAATTTAAAGTCAGTATAATATTCAAGTGATTTTCTTAATGCTGTTAATTCATCAGTGGTATTTTGCTTACGCTTCTCACTCTGAGAAATGTTTTCAACAAATCTATTAACAAGTAACAATTTATCCTCTACCTTACTTTTCCATTTGTAAATAATTGCCATTTTAGCAAATGCTGCCAATACCTTATCTAATTCAAAGCTCCTCTCATCTACAGGAATATTGTTTATAAATGCAGACGGTATCGACCTATAAGGTTTACCAGTATCAGGATTAATTTCTAAATGTCTATTCTCAAGATTATCAGTGGTTGTAATACTATCAATCCAATCAGCTTTCATAGTGGCCATACCACCAATAAAATCCTTCATTGTAAGTGCAGCAAGAATTGCTTTTTGAACTCTCGGTAAAAATCCAGCATGTATATCCTGATCTTTAGTAAGGTATTTAGGTAAATATGACATCAACTCATCTACAAGCGCTCTAATATAATTATACAGTTCAAGTAAATCAGAATCATTTTCAATCAATTCAAAATTAGTATCATACCATCCTGAAGACCTACCATTAATAAATTTTTTAGGTTTAATTACTACATAAGGATTACGTGATTGATGAAACTCTGTTGATTCAGGCTCATTTTGTCTAATAAACACTTCAGGAGAATTTTGTAATTTCCAATTATTTATTTTTTCCTCATATTCTTCCTGAGTAATTTCTCTACTTTCAAATTGCGACAAATAATCTTCTGTAGTATTTTCAAGTGCTTCAAGATATTTATCATATTGCTCTAAAGCCTGTTGAATAATTTCTTGAGTTCTTACAACTCCAAATATACTTTCAAGATATTCAGTATAGGTTTTGGTAGTAAACATCCCATCACTAAAATTATCATATATAAAGAATCTTATATCAATCATTTCAGAATTAGTTCTTGTCCAGTTCTTATATTTAATATAAGCATTCCTCTTGGCTCTTTTTTTAGCACCATCAGAAACATCTGATTGGTTAATGGCTTTTATACTATTATATAATTCTTTCTTAACTTCTCCAAAAGCATCATACCAAGCCTGCGAATATCTATTTGTAATATTACCAGTTTTCTCACCTTTAGAATCTACTTGAAATATAGGGTCATATGATTTATTTTTAACCTTAAATTTCTCAAACATTTCATTAATCTGTTTGGTAATTTCAACTACCTCACCCTCAGCTCTTGTCATATACTCCCTTACATATTTATCTGTACTGGTAATAAGTTTAATTCCAGTATGTGATAAATCAAGACCCCATTGCCTTATCATACTGATATCATCTACATTATGGAACTCTTTAATCATATCCTCAGCACTGGTGTATTTAGCTTGTTCTGAAAGATAATTAGCCATAACCCTGTAAAGATTACCATATAAGTCATTGGAATCAGTCATTACACGTATCTGGGTAAATGCTTGTTGCATATCCTCCGGTACTTCATCTGTTTCATCATATAAGGCTTCTCTAATATTCCTCCAAAGGTCTATAATATTATTAGCTTCTGTAATTTCTGAAGCAGTAATATTTTCCTTACCTAAAGTAGAAGTTACCCAAGCAAGTTGTTTAGATGCAAGTGTAATAAGATTCTCAGCTTCTTTCTTAGCAGTGTATTCATCAATAGATTGCTCAAGTTCAGCAATGTCATTAATAACTTTAGTTCTTTCAAGTTCCTTAGCTTTTAATTTAGTAGCATTACCAGTCTTTTTTAACTCTGTAATATCAGCAGTAATCTTTGATAGTCTGCTATATTTAATTCTTTTCTGCCCATTAAGATATGAAGATAATACTTCAAACGGATTATCTGAAGATATACCAGCAAGTTCATCACCATAGTCTTGTTG
>Ga0172371_10007297_pt1 | contig 15803 bp, 20 predicted proteins | sample Lak12m_FD_114543 | JGI IMG/M metagenome (GOLD analysis project Ga0172371, IMG submission 114543) | Freshwater microbial communities from Kabuno Bay, South-Kivu, Congo - kab_022012_12m | ecosystem: Environmental > Aquatic > Freshwater > Lake | place: Democratic Republic of the Congo: South-Kivu... | reverse complement strand
TTCCGTGCCGCCGATGTTTATCAATGCCTCCCCATCCAACACCTGCACGAACGCATCCCCCGCGGCAGTATGAGTGCTGAGACCCTCCCCTTGATCAAACGCGAAAAGGGTCAGGCTGAACGGCTTGCTTTGAGCAAATGTGCGGCTGACAACGCGCCCGTCCTGATAATCAACCATACCCACCAGGACTTGTGGCTGAGCAAATTCGATGTTTTTGACGAAACGACCTTGGTTCATGTCACTGTCCTTCCTTCAACAATATGGGCCGCGCTTGGCCTCGATACGACCCTTTTCCGCACCACTTTCTTTATAATCATCGCACGAAACAGGCGCAACGGGCTTTGATGTGGTATTGTGTGTTTACAGCTACGCGCGGAGATTGGAGAATACCGTTTCACCGTGGACAACTCGGAGATCGCTGTGTAGGGGCACGGCATGCCGTGCCCCTACACCTCTGTGCCCTCTGCGGTTTCTGCGGTAAGAGATTTCTTGCTTTCCTCGGTGATGTGTCCCACTTACTCATGAAACGGAGAAAGACCCTATGCTCAGAGCCAAAGTCTGGTTCAGGTGCGCTGCGATGCACGACCCTGTGATGCCGATCCTGGTAAGCCCGGCTGTGATCGGGTGGAAAGGAAAGAACAGAGAAATCGACCTCACGATAGAGCGTGAATTCACCGGCGCGGAACTGGTCAAAAGGATGAAGGGATGGATCACGGTTGATCCGAAGCGGGCGATCAAGTTATTTGAGACTTACGGCCGCCTGAAATGCTTTGACAACGGGGAACTGGTAGTGGAGGTCGAGGATGAAGAGGGCCTTGAGGCCTTAAGAAAGGACATAGCGGCGAATTTCGGCGATCAATGCAACGTGGAGCCCATTTGATCCGCTCGGGATCGAGTTCTGTTTTTCAAAAAGACAACGCTTCCTCTCCTTCATCTCCCGTGCGGATGCGGATTGCGGCCTGCAGTTGTTCCGCGACGATTGTTCCGTCCTCTCTCTTGCCCGCGGAACCGTGGAGACATATAGCCTCGAAGACTCGTTCCGCCAGCTCGGCGGACACAGCCACTTCGATCTTTATTTTAGGGACCAAATCTGAAGCAATTCCCGGCCCACCAAACGAGCGACCCCGCGTCGCCGGGGGGGCCGTTTGCATGACTTCCGTAACGGTCATGCCGCCGACCCCGAGTTCCTCCAGGGCTTCTCTTATATCATCCAGCTTAAACGGCTTGATGAAGGCTTCGATAAGGATCATTCCATTAATCCCTCGCAGAGGGTCCGGCCGCGGCCGATGTTTCATGTGCGGACAAAACGGTTGACATTAAGTCGCTCGGTTCTTATTGTAGGCGAACAGCCTGCCTGAATCTAGCAAAACGTGCACGTGCCCCCGTAGCTCAGTGGATAGAGCGACGGATTCCTAATCCGCAGGTCGCAAGTTCGATCCTTGCCGGGGGTACCAAAAAACACTTTAGATCAAGCCATGTTAGACGCCACTGACATGGCTCTTTTCTTTCGGAGAATCACCATTGTGTCAGATTTGTGGCCTTCTTGGGTGCAAGCCTTATTGGAAGCGGCGATTAGGTTCTCAAGCTCAGGCATGGAATAGTGAGTCGTAATGCGCCCTGACTTATGCCCAAGGAGGTCTTGACGGTCCTCGAATGAGACGCCCGCGGCCCGAAGACGGCGACCAAAAGTATGTTTCAAGTCGTGGACCCTTACGTCTGGTAAACCTGCCCGCTCTCGCGCCGCTCTCCAAGCTGGACCATACATCTTTGCAATCGGCCTGCCCCGGTAGGTAAACACGAACTCAGGATGAACACCGCGCATCTCTTCAACTACGGCCTGTGCTACCCGGTTCAACACCACTAGCCGGTCTTGGCGGTTCTTCACGCGATTGGCGGGGATGATGAACACGCTTGTCTTGAGAGCAGGGACAGGGACTTCCCATTCCCATTTGAGCGCACATACCTCAGCCTCGCGGCATCCCGTGTTGACCTTGAACAGCGCCATTTTTGCAAGATGCTGGGGAAGCTGATTGAAGAGCTTAACCTGTTCATCTGGTGTCAAGGGGTACGGCTCCTTTTTGTCATCTTCCCGTAGGAGCTTGATCTTCGGAGCATGGGCAAGCCAGGTCATACCATGTTCGTCCAGCCATTCCCCGGCCGCGAGGTTCAGGATATGGCGTACCACCTGAAGACCATAGTTGATGGTACGGTTCTTCCAGCGGACCTGCTTTCCGTCTCGCATGAATCCCTTCCGGTTTTCGATGAAGGGTTGAAGGCTCCCCATGTGAACCGACTCCAAATAAAGATCTCCGATGAACGGGTCCAGGATTTCCAGAAGCTCTTTGTCTCGATTGACACTGGCCTTCGTTTCCTCGTTCAGATATCGTGTTGCGGCTTCCCTAAAGGTCCGCTTGGGCCGGACTCCGTAAAGAACCGCCTGCCTGATTTCTTCCATGCGGTATGCTAAATAGCGTTCCGCTTCTTTGAGGTCACCCGCGCCAGTGCTTTCTCGAATTCTCTTACCTGCGATTGTCTTTTGGATGTGCCAGACATCGCCGCGCTTAATGAGTCCTGGTGGGACTTTCTGCCCCATAACGTTCCTCCTTTCGTCTTACCAGGACGACCGTTCCTGGCTTTATACTCTTCAAACCAGGTGTCCAAGTCAAGACGATCAAACCCCACTCCCTGAGTGCCCACTGGGATTTCAGTTAAATATGGGCGCACCTCCAGATTGAACCTATTTTTGTCCATGCCCAAATAGGCCGGAGCGTCACGAAGTCGTATGAGACGAGGCTGAATCATTTTGGTGCTACATTCCCGGCCATGCCATCCCAATGGCGAAATGGTTCATCGTCAAATTAGCTTTTGGGCCTCCAGGATGCCTCAAACTCTTGGTACACTGGCGTGTCTGTGTCTAAATTCTGATGCAAAACTTCTTTGCACTTGCATTAACACGCACTTTGCCTTCTCCAGAAGCCGCGGAAACGTGATCGAAAAAGGAAATCAGATCTTTGGAGGCTTCCCGGAAAATAGCGCCTCCATCTGCGCTCCAACCGCCTTCCAGATCTCAGGGGAGAGGTGCGCTTTCAACATCTTACACACCTCGACCCACACCCGCTGGACATCACCCCGGAACCATCTCCCCTCGCTGGCAAGGAAGAGCTTGTATTCGGTTGCAAGGCATTTGCGCATCGTTTCTAGCGTCCGACAATATGCAATGTGGAGCGGTCCTAACAACTGCAAGGTGACCTGAAGTCCCATGAACAGTTCATCGAAATCACGTCGAGTCTGGGCTGCAAAATTGGCTTGAAGGAATGAGTTAGCTTTGCTCTTGAGAGTTTCTTCGCAATCTAGCCGCTCCAGTGCTTTGTGAAGTGACTCAGGAAGCTTTGAGGTTCTCTTTCTTGGCACGTTCTTCTCCTCTCAAATCGAATTCTCGCGGCCTTCACGATTTTGCGGGCAGGATGCCCCTTGGACTGTCACGTCCATTGGTTCGCCTGCCATCGCCTTACAGAGCAAACAGCTTTCCATGAAATGCCGGCAGCGAGTGCAGCGCCAGGCCAGCACCCTTGGATACCATTCATCGAAAAGGGCTCTCTCTTCGGAATTGTCAGGCTTTTCCCTCGGGCCATAGGCACGGTGGGCTAGTGCTCCTCTCATTGGTGATACTCCTTCAGATTCGCGTCAGGCTCGTTTGACAACGCGCAGGCCAACTTCTCAGCCGCTCCAGCCAAATTCTTGCCTAAGTAGATGGACCGGACTTTACCTCCCACGCGCTTGTATGCTCGAAAATAGCCATGCCGGTCTTGCCTGATCGACCAGCCGTTAATTGCCCTTTCGCGGTCGGCGTTAGCCATTTGTTTGCTAACATGGTTCTTGCTAACGTGCGGGCTTGCCGCGGCGGCTGTTATTTCCTTGATTGGCTTTGATCCTGGTTCCCACAAGTCAGGCAGGTACTGCTTGAGAAACCTTCTGAGTTTGTCAGAGCTCCTTTTGCCGTGCCGTGTTTTCGTGAGCCACTTACCGGGCCGGTCGAAATAACCGTTTTTCAGGGCACTAATCTGTCTGCTATCTAGCACTTGAGCCAAATTGACCGTATCCCCTTTGCCTGCATATTCAATTTCAGCGGTAACCTCACGGATCTTGCGAACCAGTTCCCGCAACTTCCTTTCTTTGGCAGGTAATTCAGATTCGTGCAGAACGTTGAGATTTGTCATGAGTTAGTACTCTTCGTATTCATCTGGTTGCATGTAGCTATTGATCCGAGCCCTAAACATCGCGACAGTCTTCTTCCTGTCCAGGGTGTAATCATCGTCATCCATGAATTCGTCAATGCAAGATTGAATGTCCTTGGGGTGCACGTGTGCAAGCATGTCTTTGAATTCTTTCAAATCCTTCGTCCCCTTGCGGAGTACGTAATCTAAGTCAAACCTGTCTTTGTAACTCGCTACGAAATATGCGAGCAGGTACTGAGCCGTTTCTTCTAATTGCTGATCTTTAGAACTGATGGAGTGGCCACCCCCATTCCCCCCTTGGGGGGTTAGGGGGGTACCCCTGTTCTTATGCAAGTTTTCTTTAGAAGAGTTTTCTTCAAGAGAGTATTCTTTGTCGGAACTAACGTTCCTGCCCTCCCCGGAACCATTAGCCCTATCAACCCCGGAACTATTGTTCCGCTCATCCGGAACTATTGTTCCGTGGCTGTCTAACGTTGTACCTCCCTCTGAATGGCTAACAACTGCCGTGTCAGAAGCTTGCGCTTCGCATTTGTTGCGGAACGGACTTCTCATTGTGTACAATGATGTTGTTCCATCGCGCCGTTGCCAGTCCAGATAGCCCTTCTCTTTCAGAGACATCCTGATGTCACGAACATAGCGGTCAGTGACGCCGGCCTCTCTTGCAAGGGTCTTGTCACTGATAAAAATGTGTCCATCTCCGTAGTCGTAGGACTGGAGAATTAGCCATACAGCTCGCTCTTGCAAAGTTAAGAGCTTACAGCTCCTGACTATCTCGTTCGGAGCCTTCGTAAAGTTGTCTGACACGTTCATTGTAAGTACTTCTCGTCCGCGGTTCCTTCACGGCCCAGCTCAAACACCATTCTGGCTGGAGGCCGGGTGTGCTTTTTCAGGTGCCCGCGGTGAAGGAGCGGCTTGCATAAGAGCCTCAAAGGTCCATTCTCCTCCAAAGATCTCTTGTATGCGCTCTTCAACCCCTGCCGGAGGTCGAGCAAACCAGCCGTTCTCAAGGCGGCTCAAAGTTACTGTGTGTATACCGAGCAGACCGGCCAGTTTTTCTTGGGACCATCCACGGCATAGCCGTAGACAACGAAGGTTCGTCATCGGTTTAACTCCTTTTTGTGAAAACACGGAAGTTGGTAAGAGCGAGGTGAGGGTAAGTATCTGAATTGGCGGGAAATTAAGGCAGATGTCGCCTTTCTGTTGACAAGTTTATATGGGTATGTCACAAACATTTTGCCCCCTGAAGGGGAATTTCTTTAGCAAGCCGGCCGGGAGAAGGCGCCAACCAATACTCCGGTCGGTTTTGCGTTTGCAGGGCTGCTACAATCCTAGCGAAGTCGTTTCTTGCACACACTCAAAAGAAAATCAAGCACTGAATCAAAAGGCCAATAAGGTAGTGAGATAACTCTATTTATAAGCACTGGATCTTTTGCGACATTTGAGGCAAATAGTGCAAATTGTAAGTGGTTGAATAATTGTGAGCAGCCAGTACTAATAATAACAGGCAGTTAAGGTGGGGGGGCTGACCAGTAACTATGTGATTTAGTGAGGATAGTTGAGGATAGTTGGGACTAATCAGGCCAAATTACAAAATATGCTATGACGATTCCCAATCGCGGACACTTGGCCAGCGTGCCAACCATTGCGGCAGTCAATTAGTCGGATTCTTCTCATTCTTCGGCGCCAGAGGATTCCAACACATCCTGGGGTTCGCCGATATAGCCAATTCTGTCCCGCAAAGAAGTGCCCGGATACTTGCGTTGAAAAGATCACATTCAATACTCGGCCCGGGGACTACGGGAATCAGTCATCTTCCGCCGTTTGATAACTCAATTTGGGCTTGCCATAGCGATGCCACAAGATGCGATCGAAGAGTTTCCCGGCGGAGATCCCGTGTCGCTTCTGTTCCTGCTTGAAAAGGCGTGCCAGTTCTTTGTCGAGAGTCAGGGTTACGCGCTCGTAATCGCGGGGCTCTTTACGTCCCTTGCCTTGTCCCTTGATGGTCTTTGATTCAGGTGGGGCTTCTTCCTCGCCAGGCATTACAGGCTGAACATTTTGAAGGTTCATCAGGCTTTGCATTTCTTCTCTGACAATCTCTCTGACTCGATTCTCCCAGGCTTCGGGCTTCTGCGGTTCATAATCTGCGGAACGTTCATGTGCTGGTGGCATTGGTTCAGAATGATCCATCCCCGCGTCCGGCAAGCCGTTACCTTCATAATGTGCATTATCTTCTGATGGTAATTGCGCGGCCGTGATTTCATCCCGGTGTTTGGAGTGCAGGCTCTTCACATTGGTCACGCTGTAGGGATTACCCTTGGAGTCGCGGAACCCTTCGGCTTTGAGCGCCTGTACCACTTCCGGCCAGGTCTTTCCTGACTGCTTCAGTTCAAAGGCCCTCTTCAGGGCTTTCATTGTTGCAGGGCTTGCTTTCTTGCTCATCGCTTGCACCTTCAGTCTTTCTTTCGGAAGTTTCATAATGTTCATAAAATCGCTGAATTTGCTCCGGCGTCTGTGCCTTGAGGATCTGGACAAGGCGCAAAAAATCCGGGTCTAGCCGCAACGCCTCAATCCTTCCCTCTCTGTCGGCCATTATGCCGCTCTCCGAAGGATGCGGACCACTTCAGTCTGATTGAACGGCCTGCCGGTTCGGGTCCTAATCCCTTCCTCTTTCAACGCGCTCACGATTTCGCGTGTAGTGTATCCTTTGCCTTTCAGTGCTACCATGCGCGCCACGGCTTCTTGCTCCTCGGGAACCGGAACCAGGGAACCGCCGACTACCTTCCAGCCGTACCGTGGGCGTCCGAGGCGCTCACCCTTTGCCTTTTTCCTCTGGAGCGCGGTCCGGGTCCGTAGACTTATCAACCGCCGCTCGCGTTGATTCAGGCCCGCACGGATGAAACGCATGAATTCATCATCGACGCCGTCGCCGCAGAGGTTCCCCTCGGTTACCGACAGGTAGTCAACTGCCTTGCGCAGGAACAGCTTTTCAATCTGAAGGCTCTCGATACCGTCCCGGCTCACTCGATCTGATTTGAATACTACCACCGCGCCGAATTCCTGATTATCAACCGCCTGGAGTACGCGCTGTATGGCCGGGCGGTTCGTTATGGACTTCCCGCTGATGCCGTTATCGCACTCGATCCTGGCCAGGCGCAAGCCGTTCCTATCGCAGTATTCCCGAATAGCAGCCTCCTGATAGTCGAGGCTGATGGACCCCTCGTCATCCACGCTGATTCTCGTGTACCCGAGCGCCGTCTTCATTGTAGCCTCCCGCATCACATTATGCACGTTATGATGATACTACAATGGTTCGTCCCCCATGTCAAGAAAATGTTCCGCACATTATGAAGATGCTCCAAACTGGCTTAACTGAGCCTCATAATATGTTCTGCAAATAATGTTGAACACGAAAAGGACCATTTTTGTGTTCAGAAAATCGTGCTACCGTCTCAAGACTAGCGTCCGGCGCAGAAACAGTTTGACTGGAAAGATCGAAGAGGGTTACCGTTCAAAGGGGACGTTTGACTTCAAGGGGTGTTGGACATGGAAGAGAGAAGATTCAGTTTATGGGGATTGATTCTCGCTGGCTTAGCTTGGCTGCTCCTCATCATCGTTGGTCTTGTCATTGGTGGCCCGTTGACCGGAGCAGATGTACTTATCATCGCCTCAGTTATCTCTCTTCCCTTGACAGTGCGTTCCTTTCGGCTGCCTCTGGGATGGGGACAAGGGACTTGTTGCTTCCTCGGCGGAGCATGTCTTAGCGACGTATTAGTCAGCATCCCATCGTCAAGCGGGGCCGCCCTAACCAAGGGTCTGATGGCCGCCGTTTTCCTGTACTTCGGTTTCCGCAAGCCTAAAGCAAGGCCGGACCGCACGCAGAATTGATTACACGCACTAACGGAGCAGATGGACCCCACCCCACCACCTCCCCAGGGGAGGGGCGGAACCGGAGCGCCTCGAATTGTACATGTATTACCGCCTCTAAAGCCGTTTTCGTGTGTAGGACGGTTTTCCGCAGAGAGGATTCAGACAGGGCAACAAGACGGGCAACTAAGCTAAAACAGGGAGTGGATGCAGAAACCTGTCCTGAATTGCTCGATCTCACTGTCTGGGGTTCTCTTGAGGTCATAAAACATGGTTCGGTGGTCTTTCAAGGCGTCCTTGTCAGTAAGGAATTGAAACTGGTTTTTCCTGTAAAAGTTGACGGTCCTCTCGTTTCTATACGCGTCAACCGTAAGGAATCGGCAGCCAGTACGGTTGTTGCTTCTGAACAGCGCTTTTGACAGGTTCAAGAGGAATGAACCGGCGCCTTGACTTTGGCTGTGAGACTGGACCCCGAGTCGGGCTATCTTAACAGCCGGCAGCGATGGATACCTTTTTGATTCCGGCAATTCTTCGAGGCTTTTCTGGGCTTCCTCACTCTGAAATCTCTGCTTTTGAACAGCGTCGTTACAATAGCTAATGAATGCCACAGGCGGATTTCTTTTGCTGAGTCGAGTTCCCTCCGGATAAAGGAGGTAACTCTTTGTCATCAATTGTTCTTCGTGGGTTACCAGATCCTGATTGTAGAATTCGTTAAGGTCATCGTCTCCGCAATCGAAGGGAAGCCTCAACGCATCAGGCGAGAAGGGCTCAAAAACCCATCCAAAGCATATAAGGCTATTCCTCTCGCCGTTCGGCATCGGCTACAAGTCTCTTGCGCAGCTCTTCCAGCTTTGGTGTGGGAGTGAGAGGAACCTTCCGGTCCTCTTCCAGACGCACTTTGTCCCAGAAGGCATCGTACTCCTTCTCATCCATAATAGGCGTTTGGCCGATAGGCATAGCCATAGGGTCTTGTCCTTCCGGTAAGTCATTCTAACAGGAGGTCTAATCTTTTAGACCAGCCTATGTGTCGTGCGTTCACTGATTGGAATCGAACCCATTATACAGGACCTGTCGAGGCATCCGCAAGTTTTCCATATAAGGTCAACCGCGCATAGCCAACAGGGACATACCCCGAACCTGGAATCCGGTCAAACAAAAAAGGGGGTGCTCGCAGGGGGGCAATTGCTGAGACACGTATTGCCGCCCGCCAGTTCTTCCGTATACCAGCAATAAAGAATTTGCAGAAAGGAAAGTGTCAGCTTAGTTGAAGGTCGTTCCGAATCGAAGATAAAAGGTCCGCAGGACGGCAATTTTCCTTGTGTCAGTTTTGGGTCATTCGGTTATACTCAGTGCGGATTTGTCGTGCTTTGGGGGAACGGTCGGCCTGGATAACTGTTTGATATTGTTAACACCAACCCCATTTTGGCAGGATTCCTAATCCGCAGGTCGCAAGTTCGATCCTTGCCGGGGGTACCAGAGAAATCAAGGAGGTTTCGGTTGGTTACGGCGCCGCTGCGAGGCGCATTTTCTTGAGAACATGTGGCTTCAGAAACCCGGCTTTGGGGGCCATTTTGGCGTTGCTCCAATCCCAGGACTCCTGATGTGACGCCCGGATTCTTCTCAGCCCGGGCAGGTACAGACTTCAGCATGATCCTTTCCCAAAAAGAATTCCTGTCGATCCGTGGTTTTCGCCGATGCTGACGGAAATGAAAACCGAGCAGGACTTGCTCACCAGACCATTTCTTATACGAATTTGCTTTCAAACAAAGAGCTTACGGCGGAAACTTTTTTTGTGTAAAACAGGTTCTCCCCGCAATTCATCGTTTGGAACGCAACTTGGTATTACTCGCGGCTTTTGGCCTTTTTCACATCGTCTGCCCACCACGTGGTACGAGACACAACAATAGCAGGAGGAAAAATTACTCCGATCTTGGGTCGAAAGGATCTTCGTCGGTGAAGTTCCATGCTTTTACGGGCGCCATCGAGCGCAGGTTCACATGTAACTGGAATACATCCGGCCTGGCATAGTGCCCCACCGCGTCCAAATCGTACTTGCCCCTTGCAATATCGTCCAGATCCAGGTCAGCGGTTAGTATGCACGGACCATCAAAATTGGGACCGGCCAGTACTTGGCCTAAAGGTCCAATGATGCAGCTACCGCCGCGCATAAGCATAGTTTCCGGGTCGTCACCTTGGACCGCAGCGTACTCTTTGGGGCAGTCTCCTCTGAGCAGAAACTGGCAGCAACTCAGGACAAAGCATCGGCCTTCAAGGGCGACGTGCTGCATCGAAGGGAGCCACGTATCCCGATCATCCGCCGTAGGTGCACAATAGAGTTGTATGCCCTGAGAATACATATAAGTCCTGAAAAGGGGCATGTAGTTTTCCCAGCAGATCACTGCGCCGATCTTACCCAGCGGGGTGTCAAAGACCGGCATAGTGGAGCCGTCGCCTAAGCCCCATACCAGCCTCTCCATGGCCGTGGGCATGAGCTTGCGATGCTTTCCCAGTAGTTGACCCTGAGGCGAAAAAAACAGCGCTGTGCAATAAAGAGTCCCCCCGTCCCGCTCTATCACTCCGATAACAACGTACACGCCTCGTTTTTTGGCAGCCTCTCCAAGAAACCGGGTGGCTTCTCCGGGAACTTCCACAGCGCTCTCAAAGTAACGCAGATAATCGTCTCTCCCGTATGGAAATCGCATTCCCAATCGGGCTCCGAAGTCGAGCCCCTTGGGATATGCTGAAATGAAGGCCTCCGGAAACAGAACCAACTGGGCCCCTTTGCCGGCGGCATCCGCGAGCAGTTTCTCAGTCTTGACCAGGGTGGCTTCCCTGTCGAATACCACTGGGGAGTCCTGTACCACGGCAACTCGGACGATCTTCATGGCAAGATGTCTCCTGTCTTCACTTTCAAATACCAACTACTATAGCCAAGACGCTACAACGAACTATAAAAACTATGTTATCTTGCCCGGGGCTACGGCAGGTAGTTTTTGCTCTTGAAGTCATGGAGGGGAGACTCATCTCCCCTCCATACCTCCCCACACGACAATTCGACCTCAGTGCCCGACACGGACAGGTTTCTTATAGGAATTCCAATCTAATTTCATGGGACCGGGAGCATACCTCCTCCGCTACGGACGGCAAGACCTGACTTCGCCCCAGAGACATACCGCCAGTCCGCCCGAAGTTACGTCTTCTATCGCGAATTGGTATCACATCTGCTCAAGTTGTTTCCGGGCTACAATACCCTGTGTCCAAGAGTTTCTGCACCAACTGGAAGACACGCTGATAATCATCTGAATCGACAGGGAAAGACGGACCACGGTCTTCTTGGACCTGGCCATTAATCACGATCTCAATCTTCACCACGGGCACATAGTTCGGGTCCCACACCGCCGATGCTTCCAATCCCACAGACACCTTATAGAACGTATCAGGCGGATACGGCGGACTAGCAGGAACGAGTTCAGAAACCGATGGGAAGAAACTTTGAGGCTTTTCAGCTCTCTCCTGGATGCATGATATTCCCTCTCCTTTGCCGGCGGAATCGAAACAGTGGGTGCATGACGTACAGGCGGAATTTCGTAAATCGCCGCTTTGCCATCGATTTATGAGATCCGGTTCGCGGATGAAGGGGCGGCACATGGAGATATAATCAGCAATACCATCCTCGACCAATCGGCGTGATGCCTCGTATGAGCGTATTCCGCCGACGAGTATTATGGGCATGCGGACCTGACTTTTGAATACCTGCGCTTCCCGCTCAAAATAGGCGTCGCTCTCCTGCGCGATCTCTCTTTTCATCCCCTCCTGTTGAGAGAGATGGCTCATGAAGCCTCCGCTCACTTCGATAGCGTCAACTCCAGCATCTTCAAGCATCATCGCAACCTTGACTGAATCTTCAAGCGTAAGCCCACCATCTACAAAATCACTGCAATTTAGCTTGAGAAGCACAGGATAGGTGTCAGTCACTGCGCCTCGGATGGCCCGCAGCACATTGATGGTTGAACGTGCCCGATTTTCAACGGGCCCTCCATATTCATCAGTTCGCGGATTGTATCTAGTCGAAAGGAACTGGCTCAGCAGGAACCCATGTGCGGCAAGGACCTGTATCCCGTCGAACTCCGCCTGCTCGGCGCGCCTGGCGGCTTCGGCAAACCCGGTGACGATGCCCCGGATATCGTCTGGGCTTAGCCCCATCATCCGCGTGGTGGACAGATACATTCCACCGAAGCCAAGTTGCAGCACGATCTTTCCATCGAACTCATGAATTGCGCGGGTCATGTCAAGCATAGTGGGAATGAGGCTGTCGGAATGCGCCCCGAGCTGAAATAGTGACGATTTGCCGTCCTCGCGAACATATGCGTGCCCGGTGATGATGAGTCCCACGCCGCCCTTCGAGAGGCGGACCAACAGATCCGCGAGTTCCTTCGTGCATTCCCCTTTGCCCGTGGCCAGACCAGTCCATGTCGCAGAACGCACGAAACGATTCTTGAGCTGCATCCCATTGATTTGCGTTGATTCAAACAGTTCAGGCATTTCACGCACCCAGGGAAGATCGCCGGATCTTTGCCTCAAACGCACGGCCCGTTCCTGATTTTGCCTGTGTTCAGACCACGGGTTGGTCACCCGGCGGAATCCTCGAAGGCAACCGGTCCTCCCACTCAGCCAGGTTTTCCCGTATGGCGCTCCGCAGTTCCTCGAGCCCGGGCACATACGTGAAGACGAGCTTACCGCCCATGAGGATCGCAGGCACCGACAGGTGTTGGCCGTTGATTCGACACAACTCTAAATAACGGTCCACGTTCTTTTTACTTCCTCTACGTACAACGGGCTTGATCTTTACACGGCCTTTGAACTCGTCGACGACCAATTTAACTGTAACGATGGCATATTCGTAAATCACGCAATTTGCCCGCTCACAGATTATTTCTACGAGCATAGGGGATGGAGATCCCATCACTGGAGTCCTTGTGGCGCCGGTATCGTCCATGGCCGTTCGCTTCCTTGAAATGGAAAAGCCCACTTCGTTCCAGGACAAAAATTCAATCCGTGTTGCGTTGAAGCTTTTGCTCGCTCAGTCCCATGTAAACAGCCTTGCAAGTCGGAGAAACTCCACCTTTGCGCCCGTGCGGATTTCGGCCGCCCTCAGAATTTCTGAGAGAGTCGGCATACTGCGTTGCGTCGGCAAGGCCGTGCAAGGCTTTTTCGCTCGGGACAATAAAGAACAAGGGAACGCTGTACGGATCATCGGCCAATCTTTGCATCGCGTCAGAGGAAAAAGTGTGGAAGCTTACGATTCCCGAAACAGGTACTGCAACGTATTTCAGCTTGGATGTTAGAGCAAGAATTACAGTTTCGCCGGCCTGGACCGCCGTACCCCCTTCCAACAGCGGCTCCACTTCTCTCAGGGGTCCGGACATAAGAACAGACGGTTCGGTGATGCCCAGCGCCAACGAACCATCCTGGCGTTCTTTGACCCAGAGTCCTTCAATTAGGTCATAAAGCCGGTCTTCAGGTATGCTAATGTTCCGCCCAAGAAAATTCGTGACTCGAACTGGCATCGAAAATTCTCCCGAATTGGCTTCTCGCCAAAAGAAGGTGCGATCATCTGTGGATGACCGCTTTCAGAGATTGTCTGTAAACTCGCTGAAGGGGAGACATCGTAGCACGAATGCCCCCTCACCCTGTCCCTCTCCATCAGAAAGAGGGGACCGTAAAGCGGCTCCATATGGGCTCCCTCTCCCTCCGGGAGAGGGTTGGGGTGAGGGCAAGAAAAAGCCTGTCAACCCCAATCGTGCCACGACTTGGAGTTCCCTGCGACTCTTCAGACAGTTTCTTCATGCCCGACCGCAGTTGTGGCTCAGCGCAACGCGGCGCGATCAGACCAGATTTATCCCGTGCTCTGCAAATATGGAGCGTATGTCGTCTTCCTTGAACTCACGTCGAATGAAAACCACTCGGTTGACTGCCGTGTTGCTCAACCTCGGGCCGCTGAACGGTGTGATCTCGTAGTTCCTCCCCACGTGGCTGTACAGATAAGGTTGGCCTGCTTCAAAGATGAACCCCTTGGCACGGACCACATCCGGTGGAATGCTTTCGGCGACTTTCCGGAAATCTTCCAAATTACCTGACAGCCATCGGCAAGCGAATGAAATCAGGCGGTCGGGTGGGGTGACCTGGGCCGCTTCGTCATCGAGGATCTGATCTACAACTTTTTCCAGCTCATTCTCAGTCAGGAGAGTCGCTTCGCCTTCTGCTTCCGCTTTTGTTGCAGGCGCTTCGCCTTTTGAAAACCCACTGAAAAAGTCCCCGAGATCCACTTGGGCGAAGGAAGTTTCAACAAAAGTTGCTCTAGGGTTGTGGCTCAGAACAACTTGCTTTATCTTCTCCGAGGTTTCAGAATCTACCAGGTCCACCTTGTTGATTATGAACTTGTCCGCGGCCTCGATCTGTTTTTCCAGGGCAGTGAACACTTCGTATTGCTCCAAAAAGTTGGCCGCGTCGATCAGGCACACCTTGTCCAGCGAATTGTAAATTCCTTTGTACACGGGATTGAAGAGATCTCTTCCGATATCTGTGGGATTCGCGACGCCGCTGGCCTCAACAACAAGAACCTCGGGCTGTATAACAAAAGCAATTCGGTACAAAGCTTTTATGAAGTCGCCTTTCACACAAGCGCAAAAAATGGAGCCCCTGCTGATTTCCACCATTTCCAATTCCGGATCTTCCACCAGGGCCCCATCAATGCTTTCCTCCCCGAACTCGTTCATGAGTACCAGCAGCTTCTTTTCAGGAGGCGCTTCCTTAAGCATCCGATTCAGAAAAGTGGTTTTGCCGCTTCCCAGGAATCCCGAAATTAGGTACACATCTGTGGCTGCTTGACTCATGTCTGGTCCCCGGCGCTACGCTTCAGCAATTCTGCTTCGATTTCATCCGCGGCCAGCACTTTGCCGCTGGAGATCACCTCATCATTTATGACGAGCGCGGGGGTCACGGACACCTTGAGGCGAAAAAAGACCTCCGGGTCCGCCACCTTCTCGACCTCCAAGCTTCCGGCAGTTCCTTTCAGGCGGCTTACCGCCTCTGCTGCATTCTTGTACAAATTATCACATCGCGCACACCCTGTTCCGAGTACTTGAACCTTCATGGTGGTCCTCCCTGGTCGGTAGCACAAGCGGCCGAGCACTACAAAAGTAGAATGAGTGAGTAGCTGTGATAGGTGTCTTTCACGCTTCGGGCGAGCCCAGCAGGTTTTCCCAGCCGTTTGAGGGTCTGAAACACATCAATGGAACATGCTTCCAATGAAGGCCTCTTCTCATTGGGGAACTTGCATTGTTCGGGGTAGGCGCACTGTTTACAGAGGGCGCAAGTGTCGGCCGGAAAGCCAAATGCTTTGTAATAACCCATCAGGAAGAGCTTACGCTCCAGCGCGATCGTGGATTTCCACTGTTTGATCTGAAAACGCCGCTTTTCACTTGTATTGCGGTAGAACTGATCGTTGTTAGATTCCCTGACAAGCATCAAGGCCAAATCATACTCAGCCAGCATTTCTCGGATGGTTCCCAGCTCCGGAGCAGCGGGGGGGCAGCACCAACTCGTGTTGTATTTGGCGCAACCATATCGGCATTTCAGGCCAATCCATCGAGCCGCGACGATTTCGGAGGTGTGAACCAAGTGCACCTCGCTGAAACCCAGTTC
>Ga0172371_10007296_pt1 | contig 15805 bp, 5 predicted proteins | sample Lak12m_FD_114543 | JGI IMG/M metagenome (GOLD analysis project Ga0172371, IMG submission 114543) | Freshwater microbial communities from Kabuno Bay, South-Kivu, Congo - kab_022012_12m | ecosystem: Environmental > Aquatic > Freshwater > Lake | place: Democratic Republic of the Congo: South-Kivu... | reverse complement strand
GCTGTCTTGATATGCATTGCGTACCAAGTAGTTACTGTCGTTGCGCACTCTAAGATCTAACCATGCAATAGAATTGCTATTGTTATCGCCTTTGTAGTTCAACCATGCAATTGAGTTACTGTCGTTGTGTTCTTTGTAGTCCAAAATGGCGATTGAGTTACTATCTTGATAAGCATTGCGTACCAAGTAATTACTGTCGTTGCGCACTCTAAGATCAAGTCTTGATATCGAGTTACTGTCTTCGTAGAACTTACGAACTGTGTAATTGCTGTTATTTCTTACGTTACGATCCAACAACGCAATTGAGTTACTGTTTTCATATGCATTGCGTACCAAGTAGTTACTGTCATTGCGTACTCTAAGATCAAGTTTTGCTATCGAGTTACTGTCTTCGTAGAACTTGCGAACTGTGTAATTGCTGTTATTTCTTACGTTACGATCCAACAACGCAATTGAGTTGCTGTCTTGATAAGCGTTACGCACTAAGTAGTTACTGTCGTTGCGCAATCTAAGATCAAGTCTTGCTATTGAGTTGCTATTTTCATAAAACTTGCGAACTGTGTAATTGCTGTTGGTTCTTACTTTAAGATTTAACAATGCAATTGAGTTGCTGTCTTGATAAGCGTTACGCACTAAGTAGTTACTGTCGTTGCGCACTCTAAGATCAAGTCTTGCTATCGAGTTACTGTCTTCGTAGAACTTGCGAACTGTGTAATTGCTGTTGGTTCTTACTTTAAGATTTAACAATGCAATTGAGTTGCTGTCTTGATATGCATTGCGTACTAAGTAGTTACTGTCGTTGCGCACTCTAAGATCAAGTCTTGCTATAGAGTTGCTATTTTCATAGAACTTGCGAACTGTGTAATTGCTGTTGGTTTTGACGCGAAGATCTAACCAAGCAATCGAGTTACTTGTTGATTCATCAACGTTATTAGCAAGCCAAGCTATTGAGTTGCTGTCATTTTTTTCCTTGTAACTCAATGATCTTATAGAGTTACTTGAGTCGCGGTTTAGCTTGAACAACAAATTACTATCGTTTCGCACTCTCAGGCTCAAGTATGCTATTGAGTTGCTTGTGCTTCCGCCACTATTTCCATTAACAATAGCATTGCTTGTACTGTAAAGCAGATTTGTTGCAGGTTTTTTTGAACCTGTTTGTGATACTCTGTCGCCATCACTGTAAGCTTCGGTCCAAAGGTTTGAAGCGTTGTTACCAAAGCTTTTGACGATTGATTCTTGCGTCCATCCGGTTACAGCGCTTGCTTTTCCAATTCGCATATCAGAGTTACTTGTCCTGAGTTTTATTGCAGCACTGCGATTGGAAAAATTTATGGTTGCGTTAACTTGGCTGCTCAAAAGTAAAATACATGAGAGCATCAAGCGCGATAAAAATAATTTTCTTAAAAAACAATTCATTAACGTTCTCCTTTTTGATTAAACCGAATCATCATTTAACAATCCATTAATTTCGATATTACAATCGCTAAGCAATGTTGTTTTAAGGTTGTAGGCGGAGCCCAAGCTTTTGTTTCCAAAAATTAAAGTGTTGCTCATAGTTTGAGTTTGGCGCTCTGTAGTGGCATAGCTATAAAAATTAATCTTGTTATCGCAAATCAGCCTACCTGTAGTTAGTCTTAAGCCCGTGTAGGTTGTCTTGAGGTCGCAGCCGTCAAGGTAGAGTGTTGATGTTGGATCGGTCATGACGATTAGGTCTTTGTTGGTTGATGCGGGTGCGTATGAAAAAGTGGTGTTGGTATCAAAATAAAGACAGCTGTTTTGTGCTATGCAACATGGCATAGTGGATTTGTAAACCAGAGCCGATGTACCGGTGAAGATGACATCGTTTTTGATAAAAAGCTGGCCTTGTAAAAAATTAAAGTCGTTGACAGGAGCTAAAATTACATCATCAAGCGTTAGCTGACTTGTGGTTGCATCCATGACGATTGGTGGCGTTGTTGGCCCGTTGCGTTTATTTTTTATGTTCATGTTTTTTAGTGTTACCGAGACCGTTGGGTCCAAAGAAATTTGTGAGTTGGTGTCGATTATCAAATCATGACCGCGGCCGTCAATAACAGCATTGTTGGTAAAGTTTAAAACTTTACTTGGTGGCAGTGTCAAATCATTGGACATAAAAATGGTGTTGCCATGAGCCTTGATATTTCCACCGCCGCTCAAGGAGACACTTGAATCAAGGTAAAGATCGCCGAGCAGTTTAAGTATTCCTGTGTCGCGTAGGTCCAGCGCTCCTGAAACCGAAAGACATGTGTCCATGGTTCCTGTGGCAGCTGCAAGGACCGTTAGTCCTCCGCCAAGACGAACAAAGCCTTGAACTTTTTCACCGTCGTGAAGCACTTGGTGTACAGGCTGAATTTTTGCAACGTTGTCTGCCAAGATAATGTTTGATGCGTGACTTTGCGTCACGAGCATGGTGCAAAATATTAAAAAGTGGCCTAAAAATAACAGCAGTTTGTTTCTCATTCCGTTCTCCTTGATTTTTTAAAAATTAAACCGAATCATCATTTAACAATCCATTGACTTCAATGTTACATCCGCCGAGTAAAGTTGTTTGAAGATTGTAGGTGGAACCCAAATTCTTGTTTCCCAAAATTAAAGTGTTGTTCATGGTTTGGGTTTGTGTTTCTTGTGCATATGAGACTGGATATACATTTAAAGAACCTGCTGCTAAAAATTGTCCGTCCGGCTTCCAGTCAACTGAATTGACATTTGCGCCATAGTTGACTGTGCAACCTGTTATATCTGATAAGGATGTTCCATTAAAATAAAAGACCTTTATTTGTCCAGATGCTAATCTTCCACCAGTAGCCAAAAATTGGCCATCAGGACTCCAGTTTACGGCATCTATGGCAGCGCTATAACTTACTGAGTAAGTATCTTGTAAGGCTGTACCAGTAAAATAATAAACTTTTATTTGATTGTTTGAGGCTTGGCCGCCAACGGCCAAAAAGTTACCGTCGGGACTCCATTTTATTGATGCAATATTGGTGTTTCCGTAATCTGTCGAACAACTTAATATCTCTGATAAAGCTGATCCGTTGAAAGAATAAACTTTGATTTCTGCTAAGGATTTTTTCCCACAAATAGCCAAATAGTTTCCGTTTGGGCTCCAGTTAACTGATGTAACAGCGGCGCCATAGTTTATTGTACAGGATGCTAGATTTGATAAAGTTGAACCATTAAAAGAATATACTTTTATTTGTTCGCTGGTTTTTTCTCCACCAAGTGCCAAAAATTGGCCATTTGGACTCCAGTTAACCGAATTTATTTGATTGCCGCCATAGTTGACTCTAGCTGCTAGACCCAAATTTGTTAAGTTAGTACCATTGAAGGAATATACTTGTATGCCTGCTGCTGAAACCGCTCCGCCAATCGCCAAATACCTTCCATCCGGGCTCCAGTTAACTGAGTAAACAAACGATGCATAATCGCCTGTACATATTTCCGTTAAAGATGAGCGGTAAAAAGAATAAATTTTTACATATGGTGATGGTAGTGCGGTTCTACCAATGGCTAAATATTGACCATCCGGGCTCCAGTTAAGACTTGAAAGAGAAGTAATAGAAGTATTTATAGACGTTGCAAATCCTGAGATTCTGCTTGCATATTGACTGTCGAAATTAATTTTGTTGTCGCATATTAATCTTCCTTTTGTAAGCCTTAGCCCAGTGTATGTAGTTTTTAGGTCACAGCCATTAAGGTAAATACTTGAGGTAGCGTCCGTCATAGCGAGCAAATCTTTATTGTTACTATAAGGCGCAAAGTTAAAACTTGTGTTTGTATCAAAGTACAGACAGCTGTTTGGTGCTATGCGACATGGCATTGTGGACTTGTAAACTAGAGCAGAAGTGCCTGTGAAGATTACATCGTTTTTGATAAAAAGCTGGCCTTGTAAAAAATTAAAATCGTTTACTGGTGCTAAAATTACATTATCAAGAGTTAGCTGACTTGTAGTCGCGTCCAGAATGATTGGCGGATATAAAGAAGAGCTGCGCTTGTCTTTTATGTTCATGTTTTTGAGCGTTACCGAGACGGTTGGGTCCAAAGAAATTTGTGAATTTGTGTCGATGATCAAATCATGCCCGCGGCCGTCAATAACAGCGTTGTTGGTAAAGTTTAAAGTTTTGCTTGGTGGCAGCGTCAAGTCGCCTGACATAAAAATGGTGTTGCCGTGAGCTTTGATACTTCCACCTCCGCTCAGTGTTACACTTGAATCAAGGTAGAGGTCGCCGAGTAGTTTAAGTATTCCTGTGTCGCGTAAGTCTATGGCGCCTGAGACTGAAAGGCATGTGTCCATGGTTCCTGTGGCAGCTGCAAGAACCGTAACGCCTTTGTTAAGTTGTACTAATCCTTGAACCATTTCGCCATCGTAAAGCACATGTGGGTATGGTTGTATTTGTACTGCATCGTAGCCAGGGGTGATGCTTGATGCGTGACTTTGCGTCACGAGCATGGTGCACAATATTAAAAAGTGTCCTAAAAATAAAAGTAGTTTTTTTCTCATTCCGTTCTCCTTTTTTATGAATTATTAATACTTTTTTTTATTCAAATTTATCCGCTCGATCAGACCCTGGGCTATGTGCTGAACAGATTGCAGTATCGTTTTAGGGTCCATGTTAAACGGTGCGATCCTGAAACGAGTTCAGGATGACAAAACTGCATCACATAATGACAAAACTGTGTCACAGGATAACAAATTGCTTTCTCAGGATGACAAAACTGTTCCTGGGTGACAAATTTGGTTCTCATACTAATGAGCCTCAGCATGAGCGAAGGTCTGAACGTGGTTCGCCTAAACCCGCTCGCCCTAGTCCTGAGCTTAGTCGAAGGATCGAAGGGTATGATTGAGCGGACATTATTCATGTTACTAAACCGAATCATCATTCAACAATCCATTAACTTCAATATTACATCCGCTAAGCAAAGTTGTTTGAAGGTTGTAGGCAGAACCCAAGTTTTTATTTCCAAAAATTAAAGTGTTGTTCATTGTTTGGGTTTGTGTTTCTTTGACTAATCTTACTGGATAGACCTCTGCTTGGTTATGACCTGCAGCTGGAGACATACCTCCAACAGCTAAGAAATTGTCATCTATGCTCCAGTTTACAGCATCAAGAATTGTGCCATAATTTTGAGCAATTATTGAGGTAAGTGTTGTCCCATCAAAAGAATAAACTTCAATTTCTTCGTGGCCTGTTGTTGGGGTTATGCCACCGATGGCTAAATATTGACCATCATGACTCCAATTAACAGACCAAATGCTAAGCCCGTAGTGTATTTGGGTTCCAGGAATTAATGTAAGTGTAGAGCCATCAAAAGAATAAATTTCAAGCTCCCCGTGTCCTTCATTTGGGGATTGTCCGCCTATAGCTAAATATTGACCATCTGGACTCCAATTTAAAGAAAGAATTCTGTAGCCGTAAGCAAATACAGCTACTGGAGTTAGTGATAAAGTTGCTCCATTAAAAGAATAAACTTGGAGCTCATTTCCACTTTCAGGTTGTCCTCCTCCAACTGCCAAATATTGATCATCTGGACTCCAGTTAACTGGTTGGGCAATATTACCGTAAATTTTGGAATCAATTGAAGTAAGTGTTGTGCCGTCAAAAGAATAAACAATTATATTATATCCGTCTGATACCGCTAAAAAATTATTGTCGGAACTCCAACTTGTTGATTTAATTGAATAAGAACTTGAGAAATTCTTACTATCAAGTAAAGTTAAAGTTGATTCAGCAAAAGAATATATTCTTAGCTGTTTTCCACTTGGTGCTAAGTAACTACCGCCAACAACTAAGCGATTACCATTCGAATTCCAATTAACTGAATAAATTGTAGCGCCGAAATCTATACCGGTAATAAAAGTTAAACTTGAACCGTTAAAATAAAAAATCTGAAGTTCGTTTCCACTTGGCGTACCGTATCCACCTACAGCCAAATATTGCCCATTTGGGCTCCAGCTAACAGAATTAGCTTGAGAGCCGAAGCTGTATGTTGGTGTTATTTGAGTGTCAAGGTTTAATGTCAGGCCTGCCTGAGTTTCAAAATTAATCTTGTTGTCACAGATTAATCTTCCGGTCGTCAGCCTCAAGCCAGTGTAGGTTGTCTTGAGGTCGCAGCCATCAAGATACAAAGTTGATGTTGGATCGGTCATGACGATCAGGTCTTTGTTTGATGATTCAGGTGCGTATGAAAAAGTGGTGTTGGTGTCAAAGTACAGGCAGCTGTTTTGTGCTATGCGACATGGCATTGTGGATTTGTAAACAAGTGCTGAGGTGCCGGTAAAGATGACGTCATTTTTTATGAAAAGCTGTCCTTGTAAAAAATTAAAGTCATTGACAGGTGCCATGATCACATCATCAAGTGTTAGCTGACTTGTGGTTGCGTCAAGAATGATTGGTGGCGTTTTTGGGCCGTTGCGTTTGTTTTTTATTGTCATGTTTTTTAGTGTTACCGAAACAGCAGAATCCAAAGATATTTGTGAGTTTGTGTCGATTATCAAATCATGTCCGCGGCCGTCAATAACGGCGTTGTTGGTAAAATTTAAAGTTTTGCTTGGTGGCAGTGTCAGGTCGCCTGACATAAAAATGGTGTTGTCATGAGCTTTAATATTTCCACCGCCGCTCAGCGTTACGTTTGCGTCAAGGTAGAGGTCGCCGAGTAATTGAAGTATTCCTGTGTCGCGTAAGTCTATGGCGCCTGAAACAGAGAGCCGCGTATCCATTGTTCCTGTGGCCGCTTCAATAACTGTAAGGCCGTTGTTTATTCGTACAAGGCCCTGAACTATTTCTCCGTCATGAAGCACGTGTGGACTGCGTTGGATTTGCATCGCATTGTATCCTGGGGTGATGCTTGATGCGTGACTTTGCATCACGAGCATGGTGCAAAATATAGAAACATGCACCAGCAAAAGTAGTAATTTATTTCTCATACCGATCTCCTTTTTTTGAATCATTCAAACACTTTTATTGGTTACGATTTTTTCTGCGTTTGAAAAAATAAAAAATTATTCCGAGTGTTAAAGCAAGAGCAATGAGTAGTGCTATCAAGTTGTGTGCAATCATCGAAATAATTATGGTGACGATTGCCAGAGGTAGTGAGACCAAAAATGTTATGAATCCGATCATAACGCTGCCGAGTGATCCTAAAAATGGCAAAACATCCAACAACACGCTCAAGGGTTGAAAAAACATTGCAAGCCCGCCCCACATCATCACAAATCCGACCAGGCGGATAAGCCATGAGATCATAGAGAATTCTGAATGAAGTTGAGCGATCGCCGCTTGTTTGTTGCCTGAAAAAATTCGATAAAGTTTGTTGTTGTTGTCGTCAAAATATTCTGTGATGCGATCGTCGTTGAGCGTGCCAAAAATTGTGCATCTTGTATCTACAGGCAAAATCGAATAAGAGATTTTTAAGTCGCCGACCTGAGGATTGTTGAGTGAGCTGGTTTTGTTTTTGCTGACGAAAATAAATTCACCTTCAATTTTGGCGTCAGGCGAGAGGGTGATATTTTCTTTGGTTAAACTTAATTTTTGTTGTTCAATGCTTGAGTCCAAATTTGCCATGTCGATTTTATAGACGCCGATTGATGCGGTTTTAACTTTGCCGCGTTCACTTTTTAATGTCATTGCTGGATTCTCGTGATCTTGTTTGTGTTTAAAATTATCTGAAGTCTTTACATCATGTTCGTCCAGCCATTTTTTTTCGTATGTATAGGTTGTTTCAGTAGTTTCTGATCCGCCTATATTTTTTTCTTTGCGTTCACTTTTGTGTTCTGCCCATCCAAACATTTCTACATTGCGATGGTAGGCCAAATATTTTCCCGGTGTTAAAAATAAGCCATCGCCCAAAATTTCGGTTGTAACAATGTTGCCGGTTGTGTTAACCAACTTGCCGTTTAAGGCTGGATTGGTGTTTTTTTGTTCGGAACTGATTTCAATTGAAGTTTGGGCAAGTTTTGAAAGATCAACACGGCCTTCGTTCCAGTACAAAACTACGAATGATGCAATAAAAATTATAGGCCCGATGATTAGGCCTTTGAGTGAGTCTACGATTCTAGAACCCCAACCCTGGGTTGTGACATCTTTAAATTCGTCTGCCATTTTTTATTCCTTTTTTATAAAAATTATTAACATTTACAACTATCTTAAAAATTTAATTTATGGCCATGATTAAAGTCAATAATTACGGTTTCGGTTTAGCGTGAAAACAAGATTTTTAAAGAGGGTCATGTGGTGGAAAAAATTTAATTCTTGACGAAAACTTTTCAGAAATCCTAGCATCAAGTAATTCAAATTTCTTTCGAAAAATCTTTTATTGAAGGGTGTTTTTCATGAATACGCGGTTTTTAAAAGGGTGTTTAGTCTTTTTTTTACTGCTTTTTGTTTCATTATTTTTGTGTCCAACAACAAGTTATTGTGTTAATTACGGTTTCGATACATCCGTTTCTATTTTAAACAATCCAACTATGACGGGGGCCAATAACATTATGACTTTTGGATATCCTCGAAATGGAATAACGTTTCAAGATTCCAGTGTCACCTGTACTTTTAAATCTGTATTTCCTCTTGATGCGCCCTTGGATTTAAAAAATGGCATTTTGTATCTTGACAATAAGCTTGTGATGGGACCGACTGCCAATTTTGCCTCATCGGGCACAATTTTTGGAGGCGGAAATATTTATGAAACTTCTGGAATCGCACATGATATTTACAATCCACTAAGTTCATTGTCGACCGTGTTAAACCTTGTAAGTCGTGTTACTCCTTCAAAAGAAATTAGTTCTTTGCACTGGTCTTATGATGGTAATTATTTGACAGATGCAACTTTAACTGGTGCCGGTGCGACTACAGAGGTTAATGTTTATTCATTTAATGGGTCTTCTTTAATTTTGGCTGGTTCAAATAGAATTACTAAAAACGCAAATTCAGTGCGCTGGCATCCGTTGGCAAATTACTTTGTTGTTGGACATGCGAATGGATTACGGCTTTACCAGTTTACGGCTCCAAGTACTTTGACATCGTTGGGTGATTTTGGGCCTGCTGTTTCTGTGACTGGCGTTGCTTGGCAGCAAAGAGGGCGTTATGTGGTTGCTGTTAGTAGTACAGCACCACAAATTTCTGTGTATGAATTTTCTACAAGTGCTCCCTACCTAACTTTAAAACAAACTTATACATACGGAACGGCAAGAACTTTTAGCAACAACACTGTGTGTTGGGCACCTGCTGGTAACACCGATAAATTTATAGTTGGTGCTAATGCAAATGCATCAAATGAACTTGATATGTTTTACTACAATTCGGCTGATAATACGGTGACTTTAACAGTATCCGCAGAAATTGGGCAAACTGTAAATTCGCTTGATTGGTCGCCAACAGGCACATACGTTTCGATAGGTTTGAATGGTGGATCAAACAGATTGGCTGTCTATCAAGACAAAATTTATAACGGTACACTTACCAAAGCAACAGAAGAATCTGAGTCGATAAATGTTACTTCTGTTAATTGGAAAAGAGATGGTACGGCCCTTGCCGTTGGACTGGCAACTACAGCGTCTGAAAGTCAGTTTAGAACTTATTCTTTTAATACAAGTTTGCCTGCGCTAACAAATATCGGAAGTCTTTTTGCTACAACAAATATCAAAGCTGTTTCATACGCGCCCAGCGGAACATACATAGCAGCGGCAAATGCAGCTGCAGTCTTATATCTTTCAGTTTACAAGCCGGTTGCATCAGCATTTATTTTTCAAGACACAAATCTTTTTATTAATGCAGACATTACTTTAAAATCACCAGTTACCTTTAAGGGCAATTGTAGTATCAATGGACGAGGAAATAACCTGATCTTTGAGGGTGACGGTTCGATGGGTGCTTTAGGCGGTACTGCTTTGGCCGTCAAAAATGCTACCTTAAAATTTAAAAAGCCTAACGTTATTTCGCTTACAGATCCCTCAACCAAAATTACTTTTGAAGACCTTAATTTGGACCTTGGCAATGATGTTCTGTTTGGAGATGGAAGTTTGAAACTTAAAGGTGATGTGGTATTTACAGGTACTCATGTTTTCAATTATTCAAGCGCCTACACTATGACGGTGGATGAGTATTCAAATGTAGTTTTTGAAAATGGTGCAGGATTAAGCTTGGGTAGACTGGGTTCGAGCCAGCCGCTTTACTTTTCATCACAGGTATCAAGTTTAAATTTTAATGATGGAAAACTGTACGTTATAAACAATGGTTTAGAGCTGACAAAAGGCACAATTAATATAAATGGGCTTTCGCATTTTGATGTGTTGTCTACCGATACTGAAAAAGGCATAGTGGTTGGTGATTGTACATTGGAAAACGATCCTGTTATTAAAATTGCTGCGGGTGCTGAGTTGAATGTCCAAAATGGTGCATTTACAATAAATTCATATTCACACTCACCTATCGAATTTGGTGATACTGTTTCAGCTTTGTCACTTGATACTACCTCCTCTTTTTATCTTCAAAGACCATTGGCGCTTTTTGACGGATGTTTTCAACCATCAGCTTCTGAAGATCCATCTAACGATCTTGGGTATTATGCAAAAAGGGGGAGCTATTTAAATCTTAGCAATACACGTGTAGTAATTCCTGAATCAAATGAAGATTTTACTTTAACAGGCACCATGAACTCTATGAACAAAATTATTTTGGATGATGCGGATAGCATAAAATTAAATTCTGGTTGTATAACCCAACAAGTGACAGCCATGAACGGTGGAAGCACGATAAGTGGTCTTGGAAATTTTAGTGGAGAATTGATTTTACAAGATAGGCTTACCACTGTTACGTGGGGGCTTGATATGGGTATAGAGGGCTTTGATGCAATTTTAAATGGTGGACGAATTTTTTTGGATAGAACGACGAATCTCTTGGATGGTTTTACTTTACTGACAACAGGTTCGATTATTTTAGGCTGGAATGAATTTGAATTTGGCGCGTCGGAAACAATTTGGACATCAACTCTTTACTTTGATGGTAATGGAGGATCGTTGAAATTGAATGCACCTATAACTCTGACGAGCGCTTGGACTTTTAGTGGTGACGTTATTTTTGATTTAAATGGTGAATCTTTAACGCTGGGGCCAAAGGCCAGCTTGTTGGTTGAGCGTGGTTCAAGTTTGTGCATCAAGAATGCTCAAATAAAAAATCTTGTTGATATGAATATTCGTTGTCTTGATAATGCTGGCAGAATTTCGTTTTCAAATTCAAAACTTGATTTGCATAATGATTATGAATGGTCCAAGGGCCTTATTATATTTAAAAGTGATACAGAAATTTGTACGGAACTAGCTCCTGGTAATTATTATGATTTTAATTATACAAGCAATCAGACGAGTGAAATAGAAGAGCATGCGGTTGTAAGTATTCAACCGGGAGTAAATTTAAAAATTGGTCGAGCGAATGGAAGTCCTTCTACTCCACAGCCGCTTGTGTTTCACGATCCATCATCCACCTTGAATCTTAACGGAGGATCATTGACTGTTACATCTTCCGGCATGACTTTAACGAAAGGTAAGATCGAGGTTACTGGAATTTCAAATCTGTATATTGAATCAAAACCGTTTGACTGGGCATTTGTTATTGGTGATGGAACGTTGGCCAATGATGGATATTTAAGAGTCATGGAAGGTGGTAAATTAACAATTCAGACAGGTAAGATTTTTTATAATAATTTTGCAGAAAATGGTTTGGATTTAGCCGCCGATTCAAGTGTTTTATCAATAATACCAGCAGGTGGATTAACAGCATTGAGGAGTATGACAATTTCGGATGGACGATTAAGATTTACAGGTGACGAGGCAACGTTTATGGCTGCTACAAATGCCGATATTTACATGGATGGAGTATTTCATAAGCATGATCTACCGTATTCTATTCATCGAATAAAATATCATTACAAAAATGGAACATACTATTTTAATGATGGCGATTACTGCATGTTTGATGAGGGGGTAACGCTCGCTGGTACAATTATATTTTCTAGAGGCACAACTACGATGGGTGGTGGAGGTGTTTTGAGTCATGACGTAACAGTGCAGGATAAATGGTCAACGTTAAAGTCTTCATTTGCCTCTGTTTTGGACGGCTCAATTTCATTGAACGGCGGAACTTTATATCTTGATAACGATCTTAAATTTGCATCAGACAAAACTATTACTGGATCCGGTTCTTTAAATTTAAATAAATACAAACTCATTTTCGGTGGAAGCGATTTAAACTTTACAGACACATTGTACATCAATTCAAACTCGGGAATTGATTTAAATTCAGATACTAGGTTGTCTGGAGAGTGGGCAATCGACGGAGATTTATATTTAAATTGTCACAATAATGTTTTGGACCTTGCTAACGGTGGTATTTTACGAATAAGGCCAAATTCAAATTTACATCTTACCGATACCGTCATAAAAGGATTTACTAACGATAGTATTATTTTTATGGATGACACCTCAAAGCTTTGGTTTAACAATGACTTTTTAGAGTTAGATGAATCTATTAGCACAACTATTGGCGGTGTTCGAGTTGAAGGGCCAACAACTCTTGGGCTTAAAAATCATGACTGGACATTCGACTCCAATGGATCATTGACAGTCGATGGCGTTTCTTTGTGGCAAGATCCGATGGGTATCATCAATCACGGAAAAATAAAATTTGGAACTGGCGTTCAAGCAAAATATTTAAGCCTTGTTTCAACAGCAACGATTAAGACCTTGTCAAATCTCGACGTTTTAAACACGAGTACAACAAATTTATCTACACAAATTCGAACCAATAGTAACTACATGATGGCAAACACAAGAGTTTATCAAAACACATACACAATTGCAGCTGATGAAACAATTCAAAACTTTGTTTATTTCCAAGATGGGTTAACAATCAATGACAATAAAACTCTTACCATTGCATCACCAATCCCTGTTGACGAATTAACATTTGGCAATGGCAGTGGAGTGGCTCCTGTGCTTGCAATGAATGAAGATATGTACTTAAAATCTGTTGCATTCAATAACGATCAAATGGCCGCAAGAATTTTGGGTAACAACCGTACGCTCTTCATGGAAGGTGATTGGAATATTGCAACGGGTAAAACTTTGAATATTTCTTCACCACTTGTGATTGACGGTCAAGGACATGAACTACAACTGACGGGTGTTGGTAAGTTGTTTGTCGACTCTAGTGTATCAGTAACCTTGCAGAACATGACTTTGAAACTTGGAAGCCAAAACGGTATTGATTGTTATTACAACGGAGACCTTACTCTTAATAATGTTTTGATCGACTTGGGCGACTCTGGTTATACATTTACAAGCGGTAGGCTGCATATTCAAAACGACGTTATGATCAACGGATACAACAAGACAATGGGCTTTGTTCCTAACACTGCAAGCTACATGACCATCTATCCAAACTCTATGTTGAACTTTGATTTGAATACCACGTTTACGTACGACGGCGGATCTGTAAGCCCTCGTAACAAACTTCGCATGTCGAATGTTACATCATGGTTAGACTTTAACGGTTCAACGTTGAGAACGGGCTTGAATGGTTTGTCTTTGACTAACGGAACTTTGATCTTGGATAACAAGGTAACAATGAACAACGGAACAAACGTTGATCAAGCCAAGGCAATAACACTTGGTGACGGATTAGCTGCAACTAACGACATGAACGTAGAGGTTCTTGCAGGTGCACAAGTTGAAGTTTTGGGTTACTTGCATTGGAGTCCTGCGGCATAAAAATTAAAGAGTTTAGTTTTGATCTTCTTTTTTCCCAAGAGGTGGTTAATCGATTGCCTCTTGGGAATTTCTGTTTTTCTTACATTCAACATGGCTATATAACCCGAGTTCGATGTTTTTAATATCGCCAATAGCCGCTCAATCAGACCTTTCGACAAGCTCAAGGTGAGCGGCGTAGAGCTGAATCATTAAAGTACCTTACAGTTTTTATGCTTCAATTTAGTAAAAGTTATTGAACTTGGGCTATATAATCTTGGCTTACAAATTGATATCCTTTCAGTCAAATCTTTCGATTCTTCGACGATGCTAAAGACTACGGTTTAGAGGTGGATAGTTTTGAAATTTGAGTGATTAACGTGAGTTTGACGAATTTAATATTTCCAATTACCGCTCACCTTGAGCTTGTCGAAAGGTTTGATTGAGCGGCTTAACGCATCATTGCGTTGTCAAGTTTGTTATATACGCAAATTTCGCTCGATAAAATTCTTCGATTCTTTGACGATGCTAAAGACTAAGATTAGATGTGGATAGTTTTGAGATTTGATTAATTATGCAAATTTTATATTTGTTCCAGTACTTTGGATAGGTGAGAAGCTTTTTTCAGATTTGCATCGTTTAACATGGGTTTTAAAAATCATTGGCTATCACAAAAAAGCGGCGCCCAAATACGGACGCCGCTTTCTTTTTCTGTAAATAAAAGACGATGCTTTATGCAGCTGGGTTCCAATGTAGGTAACCCAAGACTTCTGTTTGCGCTCCCGCAAGTATTTCAACATTCATGTCGTTAGTTGCTGAAGTTCCGTCGCCAAGCGTTATACCCTTAGCTGGTGTTGTGTTGGTACCGTTATCCAATGTCACTTTGTTATCCAAAATCAAAGTTCCGCTTGTTAATCTTAAACCATTGGTACCAGTTTTTAATGTTGATCCGTTAAAGTACATCCACGCTGTTGGGTCAGCCATCCAAATTTTGTTTCTTGGACTTGTAGAGCTACCATCGTAAGTAAATGTGGTTTTGTTATCAAAGTTCAAAACAGCATGTGGATAAAGGAACAAGCCTTTTGCAGCGTCAGGTACAAAGCCCATTGTTTTGCCGTTTGAATTTCGAACGTTTACCAAATCTTGAATATGTATTCTTCCGCTTGTGATTGTAAAGTCTGAATCAAGGTCTAACACAACATTGTTAAGCGTCAGCTCGCCGTTGTAATAACTGTTGATGCTGCTTACACCACCAAGTTTTAATGTCATGTTTTGTAGTGTTACAGAAACATTTGAATCAACAAACAGCTGCCCTGCGCCTGTCAGTTGTAGTTCATGTCCTTGACCGTCAATCACAAGTGGCGAAGAAACATTTAATGTTTTACCCGTTGCAATATTCCAATCACCTTCCATGAAGAGCGTACGGTTGTTACCCAAAATCTTAGCTGCTGATTGTGCTGGATTAAATTGTATTGATTTTACGTACAAGTCTTCATTCATTGCAAGTACAGGAGCTACTCCACCACCGTTGCCAAGCGTTAATTCGTCAACCGGGATTGGTGTAGCAATTGTAAGCGTTTTATCGTTATTGATTGTCAAACCGTTTTGGAAATAAGCAAAGTTTTGAATTGTTTCATCAGCTGTAACCGTGTATGTGTTTGGATAGACTCTTGTGTTTGCCATCATCGTGTTGCTGTTGGTTCTAACTCTTAAATCTAACCATGCTATTGAATTACTTGTTGATGCTGATGAAACGCTTGTCAGATATGCGATTGTGTTGCTGTCGTTATGTTCTTTGTAGTTAAGCAGTGCAATTGAATTGCTGTCTTGATAAGCGTTACGTACCAAATAATTGCTGTTGGTCCTAACTCTTAAGTCTAACCATGCGATTGAGTTACTTGTTGCACTTGTGTCGTTATAGCTTAGATATGCGATGCTGTTGCTGTCATTAAGTTCTTTATAACTTAGAAGAGCAATTGAATTGCTGTCTTGGTAAGCGTTACGTACCAAGTAGTTGCTGTTAGTTCTGACTTTAAGATCGAGAGTTGCAAG
>Ga0172371_10007293_pt1 | contig 15807 bp, 11 predicted proteins | sample Lak12m_FD_114543 | JGI IMG/M metagenome (GOLD analysis project Ga0172371, IMG submission 114543) | Freshwater microbial communities from Kabuno Bay, South-Kivu, Congo - kab_022012_12m | ecosystem: Environmental > Aquatic > Freshwater > Lake | place: Democratic Republic of the Congo: South-Kivu... | reverse complement strand
CTCGATGCCGTGGAGCACGCGCTCTGCAACGGATTGCAAGAGCTTTACAACGACCCGAATAAGGTCAGGTCAATGACGAACTTCCCTTATCTCCAGGTTACAAATTGAATTGCGAAATGGTATCAGTTACGAGCGGCGAAAGACTGTCATTGCGAGCGGAGCGAAGCAATCTCTGCCTTTAAGCGTTGGGATTGCTTCGTCGTTTCACTCCTCGCAATGACACAGTACCAACCATTCCCCCGCGTAACTGAGGGATTACTATAATTGAGGCAATGTAACCGTTCACTTATGCGGGGGGAGAAGCCGGGGAATCAATACTGTTAACTTAAAGAGAACTGCATCCGCCCGCGTCGTCGCCCCGGCGAAAGCCGGGGTCCAGCAGATTTGGGAATCCTGGATTCCGGCTTCCGCCGAAATGACTACAAGAACTCCCACCCATGTCTAAATGCATACTGAGGCAATTGTGTTGTCGATGACCGCATTTCCCGTAGGGCGGCCTGTGGGCGCCGTCTTTGCCCCGAGGGAGTGCGCGCCTTGGTGCCGGGCACGGTACGGAGGCTGTCTCAAAACTCTGAACGGCTACTAAATCGTGCTGCGCTCGGGGCCACTCGCCCCTTGTGCGCACGGTAGGGGCGAGGCATGCCTCGCCCAAGGGCGACACATGTGTCGCCCCTACAGCGGGTTACAGCCCCTGATGGTATCCCGGCCCCACGGCGTCCCATCACCTGGCCCGAAATTTTCGACGGCCTTGTAGCACGATTCGCACTTGGCTTAGACTTTTGAGACAGCCTCTATGCCGTGCCCTTACCGGCCCTTCCCCACACCGTCGGTTTCAGTTTCAATCCATCACGGCATAATCGCTCTTCATCAACAAGTAATTTGAACGGAGGCCGTATTCGCCAAACACCAAGTTCCGGAAGGAATTTCCCGATACAGAAGCTCCCCAGGTGCAGATGCAATTGTGTTTCCCCGTGGCTCTCGAATGCAACCACGCTTTGTCTGACACCGGCGGGAACCAAGCACCTGAAAACGCCCGACCGGGCGGCACGATGATAAATAGGCCTGAACAAGGAACAGAGCCGTTGCGCCATAACCCGTCGCATCCGCATGGCCCACCCAACGAAGCCTCCCATGCGCCCGCCGTGAATTATGCGCATCCGCTTGCCCCTTTGAGCGTACAGCACCTGCCCTATTACATCACCCGCTCCCACCGCATAAGAATCAGCGTGGTCGTTGTTGTCCCCTCTGGTTGCAATCAGGCCCGTGTCGTCCGAAATGACCCGGTGGACCACCGCCGCGCAAGAGCCGGGAGGAGTGTACACAATCACGTCGCCTCGCCGAATTTTCCGCCCGTTGTAATGCCTCACGTGAAGCACGTCGAACACTCTCAGGGTCGGGTGCATGCTCGGCCCGCGACAGATCATTTTGAATAGTTCGGCGGGTCCTGAATCGTTCGGACGAATTTTGCAATCAATGGCTTTCAGCATCTCGTGTGGCGCTCAGGGCACGGCATGGAGGCCGTCTCAAAAGTCATGTACGAGGCGCGATCGTAGCACGAATGACCCTCACCCTGTCCCTCTCCCAAAGGGCGAGGGGACTGAAAAGAGGCTTTCAACTTCTCCCTCTCCCTCTGGGAGAGGGTTGGGGTGAGGGCGTTTAAGTCCACGCCGGCATCAATCGTGGCACGATTTGGACCTTCTCCCAACTTTTGAGACGGCCTCCATGCCGTGCCCCTACCCTCCTATTTCCGGGATCTGTTTGTCTCCATTTCGATGTGTCAGATTCGTCACGGATCACTCAAGGTTTCTAAAGCCCTTTCCATCTCCTGCCAAAACGGGCCGGTCGGGCTGACGCGCAGCACAAAAGCCGGTATGCTGTCGGCCAAACAGCAGGCGTTGTCGAAGATCCTTTTCCTCCAGGCCCTCTGTTCATCATTGGCCAGGTATTCCAGATGCAGGAAGCAGATTTGCATTGCAGACAGATTAATCCTCGTTGCGGCTTCCCCTCTTCCCAACGGGAGAACACCATCGGCCTCCCCTCTATCGAGGAAGAAAATCGCTGACAAAGGGACCCGGTCGCCAACAGGCCACGTCTGGCTTGACGGGACGGGCTGGTCCTTCCATGTGGGAAACGGGTGTGCAACGTACCGCCCGGATTCATCCGGCAAGACCAGCGACTCATCATCGCACCAGACCTTCCAGTGAGCCGGGAGACGGCGACAGCACGTGGACTTGCCTATTCCACCCCGCCCGGCCAACAATACGCCCTTCCCGCTGAGTTCGACCAGAGCCGCATGAAATGGAACCCCGCCAAAGTTCAAAGCCTTGTCATGTACGAAGTGGAGGCACTGGGACATCATCAGGATATCCAGATGGCGTGGCACGGGATCTAGATCCAGCAATTCGCCGACAATGTCCTCCCTGTCTGGTCGTGACCACAGGCACAAAACACCAAGGTCACGCGGCCGGCAGCCGTGTACGGACAAGAATGAGGCCTTATCCCGCCCCGAGGGTCCATCTGATCCTCCATACCATGTACTACCCGCAGCACGCCGAGTGAACCGCACGGTTTCAGCCCATGCCGAGCCGGCGGCTTCCAGCTCCAAAATGGCAGCCAGCGTCTTCAGCCACGCAGCCGCCTCATCCGTAGCCGTCAGATGCCAGACAAGGCGATTGTCCAGTTTCAGGACGTACGAGCTGTTGTCACTTGTTTTGGCAGTGGATGACTTTGCGAAAGAATTGGACAACGAATGCGTCCCGAGGATGATTCGATGCATGTTTCCTGGTTTCCTGTGGCAGCAGCCTTTACTCCTGGCATGAGGGGATTTCGAGCGGTCTACCGGTTCCGCCTCATAAGTGTTGTCCGTTCCCAGTGCGGCAGAAGGGGCTCGCGGACGGGCCAATGGTGCAAGCAACAGACGCGCTGTTACCCGTTCGGCATCCAAAGGAGGCTGAATTACCGGTACGGCATGCGCCTGTCGCGGTAGCCCCTGTACGGCAGCCACCAGCGGAATTGCCTGTATCGCATAGAGTGAGGTCGCGGCTCCCATTCTGACAATCCGCCCATGCGGTCGACACCTCATTTGTTTGAAAATCAATGATTTCCGGCCTACTGTATTTGGGACGAGAGCCGCTCATGTTTCGTTCTCCGTGACGACAAGGCATATACCAACATTAGCACAAATTACAAGTTACTACACCGCAGTGGAGCCTGCAACGGCAAAAAACACAGAAGCAACCATTCGGCGATGGAGTGGCGCATCGCGCGTGCCGATGTCCGTGATTTTTGGGGCAGGCTTTCCAGGCTGAGGCGCTTCGAGAAGCGTCCTAAGCCCGGGGGGTTCACGAACAGCCCCTACCGACGGTGCCGCGAAATGCTCGGCTTTGGGAAACAGTTTGGGAAAGCCTGCCCCACAAGAAAAGAGCCGGTCCAAAGACCGAATTCTTGTGGTAAAGATCTCCGTGCAGATCTAAGATGAACAGAAAAGGTCTTCTTCTCCTTGACTTGTACGGAAGTACACTTACACTTGTTTACCGAACCACTTGGATTTCGCAGGAATGACTCACTTCGGAAGAGGCTTCGGATGGAAGGTCGGCCAAAATTACGTGTCGATCTGATTGCCCGTTATCAAAGGGAGACGCGCGGCAAAACAAGGGTTATTCTGGAAGATCCTGTTTCGGGCAAGTATTTTCAGCTATCCGAATATGAATACAACCTTTTGAAAAGCCTCGATGGGACCGTTACCCTTGAGCAGGCCGTAGAAAAGCTCAAACGCGCCGGGAACTATTACTCCATCGCCGACGCCAGATTCATAATGGGAAAGGCTGCGCAGTTGGGTTTGTTGCTCGGCACTAAATTTGGGACGGCTCGCTTTCAGCTCTATCTGAAGAATAGTGCACGGACAGCTAAACGGAACAAGATGCTCTCCAGCGTTTACTTTCTCTTTATTCCGGTCTTAAACCCCGACCGTTTTCTCGAAAAGACGCTCTGGTTCTTCAATCTTGTGGCAAGTAAGTGGTCCGGGCTTGCACTCGCTCTGGCGGCGCCGGGAGCGATATATTTGATTATTTCAGGATACTCCGAAATTCAGTTGGAGTATTTGTTCTTTTTCAACTGGCAGAACCTCCTTTTGTTGTGGCTGACCATAGCTCTGACAAAACTGCTACACGAGTTTGCTCATGCGTATACGGCGAAAGGACTTGGGCTGCAAGTTCCGGAAATGGGAGTCGCGTTTCTCATTTTTTTCCCGTGTCTTTATTGCAATACGACGGACGCGTGGCAGCTTGCGAATCACAGGCAACGAGCCAGCATAGCAGCCGCGGGCATCATGGCTGAGGCCGCGGTCGCTGTGGTATCAACATATATATGGTATTTCTCTCAACCCGGCCTTATCAATTCCCTGGCTTTTTACCTCATGGCCGTTTCGTTCATTTCTACGGTCCTGTTCAATGGAAATCCTCTTTTGAAGTTCGACGGCTATTTCATATTGATCGACTTCCTGCGCATGCCGAACCTGGCTCTGAATTCTCTTCGATATATAAAATACCTTTTCATGAATCGCGTAATGGGCAATGAACTGGTTCCGAATCCTGCTCAGAGCCACAAAGAAGCATGGATCTTCGCGGTGTACGGAGTCAGTTCCATCGCCTACCGTTTTTTCCTGTATACTGGAATCGTGATGGCCGCCTATTTCCGGTTTGACAAGTTGCTGGGAATATTGCTGGCCATGTTGGCAGCGGGATTGTTTGTAGTACGCCCTGTTTTTATGGGTATGCGATCCATGTACAGGAGCAGGGATCAAATGCGGCCCAACCCGAAAGAATTCGCTCTGTTTGTGGGCCTGATAACGGCAGCGATTGTCTTGCTTTGTGTGCCCTGGTCGTCCAGATCCGTTTATCCGTGTTTCGTCGGTTCCCAGAAAGTCCAAAAACTGACTGTGCCCTTGCACACCATCGTCAGAGACGTTTTCATCAGAGAAGGCGCACCTGTGCGACAGGGAGACCTGCTTTTTCGACTGGACACCTCCTTGCTCAGACTGAAACTCAGTCAAAAAGAGGTTCTTCGAGCAACAATCGAGAAGGAAATTCAGCTATTGCTTCTGGACGACAAATGGATGTCCAAAGCCGAGAGCAAGCAAGCGGAACTGAGGCTGGCGAATGAAGAAATAAGAATGCTGAAAGAAGAACTCCAGTTGGCCCAGGACAGCATCATAGCTCCTTTCGACGCAGTTGTGACGAACCTGGACGCCCGCTTTCAGAACGGCTTCCAGCCCGGAGAAGGGGTGGTGGTGGGCGAACTGCAGTCCCCTTCGGATTGTGTTGTTCACGCTCTTATTCCCGCCACGGATATCGACAAGGTCCGCAACGGCCAGGAAGTTGATATCTGGCTCCCAGCAGGGACCGGAAAGCACTTGCGAGAAAGGATAGACTCAATCAGGTCGTACAGCGAGGTTGATCTGCGCAACTCACCGTTCTCGAGTCGCTTTGGTGGAGAACTCGCGACCGAGGCCAAAGGCGAATCGCAACACGATGCGCCGCTGGAGGCCCAATTCGATTGCTCAGTCAATATCGTGGACCAGAAGGATGCCATGCTACTAGGTATGACGGGGAGAATGGCCGTACCCTCTCCACCAAGAAGCATTGTTGCCAGATTTATCGACAATGTGGTCAAGACCTTCAACCGCGAGTTGTTGCTGTAACCGGGGCCGCAGGCTTGAGGATCAGACCTTGAGCGGCAAGGTGAGACTGTCTCAAAACAGACTATTTCACCGCCACGCGCGTGGGTGGTTCGAGAACCGCCCTAAATCATGGCGCTTTTCGAACCGCGCTGTACCTGATAAATTCCGAGGGCCATGATTTTGAGACACTTTCAGATGCCGATCCCAAGAAAATGGGAGTGACATGACCAAGGATGACATAGGAAGAACCGCCCTACCAGTCCAAGTAGCCGAGCCTGGCCCGACCGACATGGAACAGGTCCCTCCCAAGCAGAAGGCTCTGGCACTGGGATTGGAGTTCTCCAAGAGGGCTTTGGAGGCAGAATCGCTCGATGAGCTTTTTTTCATTCTTACCAATGACATAAGGGCTCTGGTGGAGTTTGACCGCGCTCTGCTGGTTACTCATTTCGGGGGAAAATCAAGTTTTGTTGCGGCAAGCAATCAACCGATATTACAGGCTAAGCACAAATTCGTCAAGGAAGTCAACGCTCTAGCGGAGCATTTGAGCGGTATAGAAAGAGGCATTCTGCTTTCATCCGAGGCCGAAGCGGGAAAGTTGTCCGAGGATGAGCTTCCTTCGATAGCAAGGGAGCATTTGCTGTCCTACATGAAATTTTCAAGCTGCTCGTACCTGTTGTGCGTTCCGTTGAAGTATAACAAAGACTTGCTGGGGCACCTTCTGCTCGAGTTTCATGAAAATACCCTTCCCGGCCAAATCGAGATTCTGGCCGTGTTGAGCATAGCCCCCCTATTCGCTTCCGCGCTGGCGGAAAAATGGCTATTCCAGCAAAAGCCTGGCCTGCGTGGGCTGATTTCCACTCAAAGGGAATCAAGGCACAGATTAAGGCCAAAGACCTTCGCGGCCGCTGCCGTTCTCAGCCTTCTCCTTGTTGCGGTATTCTTTCTGTTGCCTGTGGACCATACAGTCGGCGGCGAGGCAGAAGTCGCTCCCAGAGACAAGCACATGGCTTTTGTCAAGATTGACGGCCTGGTGGATCAAATCAACGTCAAAGAGGACTCGCGTGTCGAAAAAGGCCAGGTCCTGGCCGTGCTCGACAAAAAAGAACTGGAACACGAGATCAAAACCGCTGAACGGAAATTCGAGGTGTTGACAAATGAGATGATACTTTTAAGGAGAGAGTCCGGTCAGGACCCGGCCAAGCTTGCTGAAAGCAAGGTCGCTGAATTGAAAAGGAAAAGCGCGTGGGAAGAGCTGGAATATTTGAAATGGAAGACGCGGTTCCTGGAGGTTAAATCTCCAGTCTCGGGAGTTGTTGTTACAAAAGAGATAGACGCGCTCGTTGGGAAAAAATTCAAGGCCGGTGAGCCCTTCTGCGAGATCGCGGCGCCAGGGGAGTTGTGGGTCACGGCGTACGTGCCGGAAGACAGAATAAGTCCAGTAAAAAAAGGACAACCCGCTACGGTCTACCTTAACAACCAACCCGGTAAGGCGTACCATCTTAAGGTGGAGGAGATAGCACCCGTCGCGCAGGTCATGCCCCGCCTGGGAAATGTTTACCGGGTGAGAGCTTCGTTCGTGGAACCGCCCAAGGACCTTAAGGTCGGCATGAAGGGTATCGGCAAGATTACAACTGAGCGAACAAGCCTTTACTCAATCGTAGGCCGAAGACTCCTCGCGCGCTGGAACCAGCTTTCGATTCATTTCTGAATCATGCCAATGCGCTCTCAAAGAAGTGAAGCACGGGGGAAACTTCTTTGTGCAAAAAAGGTTCTCCCCGTCTTACTTCTTGAGAGCGCATTGGCATGATTCACATGAAACATGACCCGTTCTCGGGGGTTGCGCGAGATGAAGATCGGCTTGTGATAGCATGCGCGAGTACCCAACCTCACGGCGAAATGGACAGCCGCATAAGTGATTTGCTCAACCGGGAGATTGACTGGTCCTGTGTCATTGAAGCGGCCCGGCAGCATGGCGTGTTGCCCCTGCTTTACCACAGGTTGTATCTCATCGGCTCTGGTCGGGTTCCTAAGGAGAGGTGGTCGCAGCTTCAACGGCATTTTCTGGCCAATTCGGCTCGCAACCATTTTCTTACTGGCGAGCTTATCAAAATACTTACCCTGTTGGACTCTCACGGGATTGGCGCTGTGCCGCTTAAAGGGCCCGTGCTGGCCGGCCTCGCATACGGCGATGTGGCCTTAAGGCAATTTGAAGATCTGGACATTTTGGTCCACAAGACCGATGCGCTGAAGGCCAGGGAGTTGCTCTATTCGTCAGATTACGCGGACGAGTTTCGGGCACGGCCGGACGCTGCGAAGGCCCTGCTTTCATACCAGCTCCATCTCTCTTTGCTTTCGCGCGCTCATGCCGCCATTTTAGAGCTGCACTGGACCTTGGAACATGGCCGAAATTGGACCCGTTTCAGCAACACCGATGTCTGGGACCGTCTAACAAGCCTCGATCTGGACGGCTCGGCCGTTCGCACGTTGTCGTTGAATGATCAAATCCTCTATCTGTGCGTTCACGGCGCAAGCCACTGCTGGGACAGGCTCATCTGGATTTGTGACATCGCCCGGCTGTTGCACCATTCCGACAAGGTGGACTGGAATTTTCTGATTGCGCAATCCACCGAGTTAAATCGCAAGCGGATGCTTCTGGTTGGATTGAGTTTGGCTCACAGCCTGCTCGGTGGAAAGCTTCCTCAAGAAATTGTCCGGATGACCAACGCATGTTCCAATGTCGCGCCTTTGGTGAAATCGGTTCGGGAGAACCTCTTCAACAGCACCATGCATCGGCCCGATGCCAGCGCCACGTTCTTCTTTCGTTTCGCCGTGCGGGAATCCATTCTGGACAAGATGAGGTTCGGCTTGAGGCGCCTTATGATTCCGGACGCTATTGATCTGAATTTTGTCAGCCTTCCGTTATGTCTGTCTTTCCTTTATTTCCTGATCCGGCCGATCAGGTTGGCATCCAAGAGCCTCTCCGGTTTCCTCACCCGCAGGAAGACTGCATCTATGTTATAAGCCGTTTCAAAATCCCTTAACGGTCACGAGATCCGAGTTTCCCACACCACACCATTGGCGCTACCGGGCGACAATGGTCCAAAATTATGGGAGTTTTTGGGGAGGGGTCCGGGGAGGCCCTTTTTGCAAAAAGGGCCTCCCCGGAAACTCTTCCCGAAACTCACAGGTTTTGAAATCATTTCTCCAGTCGAGGTGGCCTCAGCGTCCATCCAGGATGATCGTCTCTCCATGCTTGAGGGCAACGAATTCCCCGTCAGAGAGGTTTCGTGCTTTCCGCGCCTGTTCCAGCCGCTTCGGCGGTTCGTCGAGCGGTTCGTCGCTGAGCACGAAAGTCCCCCAGTGGATGCCAACGGACTTCTTGGATCGAACATCCAGATGGACCTGGACAGCCTCTTCAGGATTCATGTGATAGCGTTGCATGAACCATCTCGGTTCGTACGCGCCGATGGGGATCGCGGACAAATCAAAGGGGCCGAGTCTTCGACCTATTTCCTTGAATATCTCGGAATAGCCTGAGTCGCCGGCGAAGAAAAACCTGAAATCCTTTGACCTTATAACCCACCCGCTCCACAAGGTCTGATTTCGGGAGGTGAAAAGCCTCTTGCTCCAGTGGTGAACGGGGACCGAGATGATTTCCAGGCCGTCTCCATGTTCCACATCCCACCAGTCCATTTCACGGACTTTCGTGATGCCGAGATCCTGGAACCATTTCTTCAGTCCTAGAGGGACGCAGAATATGGTCTCTCGGCCCCCTGCCCGTTTGTACAGATTCATTATTGTCGGCTGATCCAGCGAATCGTAATGGTCGTGGGAGACAACAACAACGTCTATCCGCGGCAGGTCTTCGAACGTCAACCCCGGTGCGATCACCCGTTTCGGACCGATCCATTGAAACGGCGATGCCCTTTGGGAAAACTGCGGGTCTGTCAAGACGTTCTTGCCATTCAACTGGAGCAGCACAGTGGCGTGGCCTATCCACGTGATTGTGGTTTTGTCGCGGTTGAGCTTCAGGCACGCGGGATCATTCCTGGCCAGGGGGAAACTGTAATCTGCCCGCGGGGGAAGCCCCCTACGGAATCGCTCCCATTGCCATCGCAAGAGGTCTATGAACGCGCCTTCGTCAGGTTGATCGAGGTTTTTGAAGCCGCGCTCCGTGTGGTGCGGCTTGCCGGAATCGTGCGACTCAGAAACATGACCTGACGAAAACAGCATTGTCGCGCCCCCGATGAACGCAAAAAAAACTAAGACACTGACCCGTGGATATGGCATCCGGAACACTCTGACGAGTTTTAATAATGGCGCGCCCAGTTGTCGCACGTGGACCGTCAGTTCTTCTTGTTACCCGAGAAAATCTCCTTGAAAAATGTCTGCATTGCTTGCCAGGATCTCCGGTCCGCGGCTTCGTTGTACGCTGCTCCCTTCTTCTTGTCCGTGCCTGCCGCAGTTGTAGTAAAGGCATGTACAGCGTCGCCATAGAAGATCATCTGCCAGTCCACACCTGCCTTGCGCATCTCGTCCTCGAACGCAGCGACTTCTTTAGGCGGTACGAACGGATCGTCCGCGCCGTGCAGCACTAGTATCTTCGCCTTGATGTTTCTCGCATCATCCGGGTTCGGGGTTTCCAGACCGCCGTGAAAGCTGACCGCTCCCCGAAGGTCCGCGCCGGTTCGTGCCAGCTCCAAAGCCACCGTCCCGCCGAAACAGTAACCCATGACAGCAATACGTTTCGGGTCAACATGTTTATTCTTCATCAATTCTTCCAGTCCGGCCTGGACACGTTGCCGCATAAGCGGACGATCGGATTTGTATTTCGTGGCTTGAGCCTTAGCTTCCTCCCAATCCTTGGGACGGACGCCCTTGCCGTATATGTCTGCAACAAATACCACATAGCCTAAATCGGCCAGTTTGTCTCCGATCTTACGGTAATGATCGTTAAGTCCCATCCAGTCAGGCACCACGATCACACCGGGCCGCCTGCCTTCCGCGTCTTGATAAGTCAAATATCCTTCCAGCGCTACATCATGATCTTTATAGTCCACTGTCTCCTTGTGGGACGCAGCGACGGCCTGAGTAGCGAGCAATGTTCCTAGCATCAGCATCAACACTAATTTCATTTCAGCCTCCCATTGCCTTTTCAAACTGTCCCTGGAATCCATTTCAGTGATTCCCTGTGGCAAATATGATGCGCGGTTTACAGGAAAGGATTCAACGATCCTCATTTGTCCTATAAGAACTGAAAAAAGATAGAACTTCTGGCGACGGCTGTAATAAAATAGAAAGGATGGACGCTAATCGCTAGGGGCGCGACAAACGTGTAATCGAATGTCTAGTCCTTAATTACCTTGACTAACTCCTTGTCCGATCCTTTCACAGGAGGAAACATGAGAAGCTTACTTATTGCATTTGGTCTGGTCCTGTTTTGTCTGGTTCAAGCGGATGCGCAAAGCTCTTACCGGTATTCGGGGAGCGGTTATCAATCCGGCAGAACCACGGTGGATGTGCGGACTAACTCAGGCCAGGGAAGTTATATCACAAGGTCTTTCAGCAGTTACTCCGGGCCGCTTTCACGAAGGATCTACCCGTCCCGATATATCGGCCCCGGTTACCCTGGAACAGTCTACTATCCTCAGTTTGAAGGCACATATATGTCCACCGGCGATTCGTCCATAATGATGGGCACGGAATACATGGTTCCGGTAAGGCCCGTGGTCCCCGTGGGGCCGTATAGGTACAGATATCGGTAAGCCTGAAGAAAGCACTGCTGGACAAGCCAGCAGCGGCACCCGGCCAAACTAATCTTGTGGGGCAGGCTTTCCAGCCTGCCTGTCCTTGAACCCTAATAACGGCAGGCTGGAAAGCCTGCCCCACAAAGACAGCACGAGCAGGATGCGGGAGACAAGGCATTGGCCGGAAATTGCCTAGAAAGCAACATCAAGCAGGTTAACCCTCTCCTGGTCTTCGCCTGCCTGATATTTGTCGCAGTCACCCTCTATCAAGGATCAGCGGCTCTTGCCAACGATACACTTGTTCGGATAGGCGCGGGAGGAATTACATTTGTAAAGAGCGAAGATATTCGAATGCTCGAAGAAGTTCTTCATATTTCTATGAAGCAGGTCAAAGTCAAATATCGATTTGTGAACGAATCCGATAAAGATATTCACGCTACGGTCGCGTTTCCTCTGCCCGCCCCTAATGGGAAATTTGCCGAACAAATGAAATGGTACATCGACCGGTTTAAAAGCAGTTTCGTGGTCCTGGTGAACGGTAACCCTGTGCCGGCTAAGAGCCAAAACGCGGACGCTGTGGTTTGGCAGCAGAGCTTTCCGGCAAGAAAAGAAATCGTGGTGGAGCACATATATGCCCCCATCCCAGGAGGAGATATCGACATAATGCCGTCCATGACAGAAGCTGGCTTTTTTTCTCGAATACGAGATAGAGTTTTCTTTTACCTTTTGGTCAGTAACAGCGATGGGTGTCTCGATTCGAGCACCAGACGTGGCATCGAGAATCAAGCTACGTCCCTTGGAGCCAGCGGCAGCCACGTTTATCTCGTTACGCGGCACATCGAATATATCTTGGGTACCGGGCGCAATTGGAAAGGGCCAATCGGCAAGTTTACGTTACGGATCGAAAAGGAGGCTCCAGAGGATTTCTTATCTCTGTGCTTTCCCGGCAAGCTCAACAAGGTTAGCTCCACTTTGTTGGAATTTGTCCAGAATGACTTCGTCCCACCCGACAAACTTGTCGTGTATTTTTATACAGTCCGGCCGTAGGTCCATAATTGAGAGTCCACTTAGTTGCTGAAGGACTCTCAACCATTATTGTGGGGAGGGCTTTCCAGCCCGCCTGTTCTTGAATCCTGATAATGGCAGGCTGTAATCCCGCGCTTCGCGGGACTGCCCCACGTCCTGCACCAGCCTCAGTTTACTGGTTGACAAACAGGCCCAAGAGCGTAGAATATTAGTTGATTGCTCCGCCGAACAACACATCGTTAAGCAGTAGTGTTTCCAGGCATCAGCAAATCGTACTAAATTAAGGGTCAAAGCGGCTTTTGTGGTAGGCAAAGTGTTTGGAGCTTCGCATGTCCGAAGCGTTAATGGATTTGACCCAGGCGACATGACACGAAAGTTTTTGGAGAGGGGTCCGGGGAGGAACCTTTTTACAATAAAGGTCCTCCCCGCTATTCCCTCCTCATTCCTCATCAAACGGAGGTAGTTCATGGGTGAAGCAGAGCGAAAAATCCTGGTGGTCGGAGGCGGAATAAGCGGCATGACCGCTGCCGTTGAGGCCGCGGAAGCAGGAGCGGAAGCTATTATAGTGGAGAAGAACCCGTATCTGGGCGGCCGGGTTACTCTTCTGAACCAGTATTTTCCCAAGTTATGCCCACCTACTTGCGGCCTGGAAATCAACTTCAGGCGCATCAAACAGAATGCGAAAGTAACCTTTCACACGCTTTCCGAAGTCACTTCAATATCCGGGGAGCCAGGTAACTATGATGTCACTGTGCAAATAAATCCCCGGTATGTGAACGACAATTGCACTGCATGCGGAAAATGCGGTGAAGCGGCTGAAACCGAGATTCCAAATCCGGTCAACTACGGGATGGACAAGGTCAAGGCAGCGTATCTGCCTCATGCAATGGCGTATCCTTTCAAATACGTCCTGGCGCCGGAAATTATAGGAACCGATGAGGCCAAGAAATGCGCGGATGCCTGCCCGTACAGCGCGATAGACCTGGACATGAAGCCCGAGACCATCAACTACAAGGTCGGCGCGATAGTCTGGGCCACCGGTTGGGACCCTTATGACGCGACAAAGGTCGATTACCTGGGATTCGGAACGGTTCCCAATGTGGTAACGAGCGTCATGTTCGAGCGCCTGGCCGCGCATAACGGTCCCACAGGCGGCAAGATTGTGCGACCTTCCGACGGCAGGGAAGTCAAAAGCGTTGCATTCGTGCAGTGCGCAGGGTCGAGAGACGAGAACCATCTTCCGTATTGCTCGGGTATATGCTGTCTGGCTTCGCTGAAGCAGGCTACTTACATCCGGGAGCAGGTCCCTGAGAGCCAAGCGTTCATTTATTACATCGACGTGCGTGCTATGGGCAAATATGAGGACTTCTACACCAAGGTCGATCAGGATGAGAACGTGACGCTGACCAAAAGCAAAATCGCCCGGATTTCCCCGGACGCGGAATCCGGTGGAGTGCTGTTAGAGGGCGAAGATGTCGTGCAAGGCCAAAAGGTGAAGCAGGTCGTTGATATGGCAGTCCTTGCCGTGGGAATGGTCCCCGGCACGGCGACGTTAAAGCCTGCGCTTGAGATGGAATACGACAACTTCGGATTTGTGCTTTCTTCCGGCCAATCAGGCATCGTTCCGGCCGGATGTGTGAAAGCGCCGATGGAAGTCGCTGCTTCGTTGCAGGATTCGACGGCTGCGGCGCTCAAAGCGATTCACCGTACAATGGGGAGGTAATGTTTATGGATCAGAAAATTGGAGTCTATATATGCTCAGGATGCGGCATAGGAGAATCCATAGACGTGGACGCCCTCTCCGCGGTCGCCAATGAGTTCAAAATAGCCAAGTGCGTTTCCAACCCGGCGCTTTGCAGTCAGGAAGGCGTCGGACAGATTCGGCAGGACATCGAGTCCGGCGAAGTTAACTGTGTAGTGGCCGCGGCCTGTTCCGGCAGGGTCAAAACGGACGAGTTCTCGTTTCATCCCATGAGCACCATACTGGAACGGGTGAACATCCGGGAACACGTGGTCTGGTGCCAGCCGCCCAACCACGAAGACACTCAGATGATGGCGGAAGACTACATGCGGATGGGCATAACCAGGGTGGAGAAGTCCACTCTGCCGAAGCCTTACGAGGAGGGGATCGACAAAAACATCCTGGTGATCGGCGGAGGAATTAGCGGCCTGCAAGCCTCGTTGGACGCTGCTAATGCGGGCTACTCCGTGACGCTGATTGAAAAGGAGCCGGACCTTGGCGGTCACATGGCCAAATGGCACAAGACAACACCCAGCGGCCCTCTTTATCAGGAACTTGCAGACATAACCATACAGGAAACCATCGACCAGGTTAAGGCCAATGGTGGCATTTCAGTCAAGACCGCTGCGACCATCGACAAGATTGCAGGCGCTCCGGGTATGTTCGACGTGACCCTGACAGGCGGAGAAGCATTGCGGGTCGGTTCCATCGTGCTTGCCGCGGGATGGAAGCCGTACGATCCGGCCAAACTCGAGCACCTTTCCTACGGCAAATTCCCTGACGTCATAACCAACGTCCAGATGGAAGAGATGGCAAAAGCGGGCAAAATCACCTGCCCCTCCGACGGGTCTGAGCCCTCGGTGGTTGCTTTCATACAATGCGCGGGGTCACGCGATCCTGACCACTTGCCTTATTGCAGCGCAGTATGCTGCCGCGTCTCCTTGAAACAAGCGGTTTACGTCAAGCAGCAGAACGAAGAAAACAAAGTTTTCGTATTGTACAAGGACATAAGGACGCCTGAACAGCACGAGGAATTCTACAAGAAGGTCCAGAAGGACGGTGTCGTGTTCGTCAAGACTGATACTGCCAAGGTCACCATCAGCGAAGGTTCTGAGCGCAAACTGAGCATCGAGACCATGGACGAACTTCTTGGCGAACCAGTCCAGGTTGAGGCCGACCTTGTGGTGCTTGCCACGGGCATGCAACCTGCGGTTCTGGATGACCCCATCTTGAACTTGCAGTATCGACAGGGGCCCGCGCTGCCGGACCTCAAGTACGGCTTCCCTGATTCCCATTTCGTCTGCTTCCCATACGAGACACGGCGAACCGGAATCTACACGGCCGGATGCGTCCGACAGCCCATGACTGCAACCAGATCCACGAACGACGGCACAGGAGCGGCTCTCAAGGCTATTCAGTGCGTGGAGCTGACCTCGCAGGGGCGAGCGGTTCACCCCCGGGCCGGGGATATGTCATACCCCGAGCTTTTCGTTCAGCGTTGTACCCAGTGCAAGCGCTGCACCGAAGAATGTCCCTTCGGCATGTACAACGAGGACGAGAAAGGCACTCCGCTGCCGCATCCGACTCGTTGCCGTCGATGCGCTATTTGCATGGGG
>Ga0172371_10007288_pt1 | contig 15810 bp, 8 predicted proteins | sample Lak12m_FD_114543 | JGI IMG/M metagenome (GOLD analysis project Ga0172371, IMG submission 114543) | Freshwater microbial communities from Kabuno Bay, South-Kivu, Congo - kab_022012_12m | ecosystem: Environmental > Aquatic > Freshwater > Lake | place: Democratic Republic of the Congo: South-Kivu... | reverse complement strand
TTGTAATCTAAGGCAAGACCAATCCAAAAATTGAATTCATCATTGTTTTTCATACCAAATTCATCAACCAAAATCCAACCTTTCATGTGGCGTCCAGTAAAATCCATCGGATGGCAACCATCTTTCTCCAAAACTGTCTCATATAAGTCTGGATCGATACGGCACATCAGTTCGTCTTTAATTATACCAACGCACATTTTGTCATTGAACATGAAGGCCAGCCCACCCATCATTTCCTTTTCTTCAATATCTGTAAGGTCGCAAAGCCGTTCGCGAACCCTGTTTGCCAAACTTTCATTATAAGCCATTATTCAAAATATTTCTGTTATATAAACAGGGCGGAGGATAAAATTGAACCTTCCTGCCTAATTCATGAAGGCATGGTAAAGATTATCCGGATATGCCTTAACCTTTTGTTTTTAGTAAATTAATTTTCAAGAACAACGTAACCGCAATTCAAATACAAATGTATCAATTTGTGTCTGGACAAAACCTTTCTGTAAATATCTTTTTATTGTTTCCCCTTCCAATACATGTGTCAGGTATTATCCGTAAAAACTCAATATCCAATTGATTCAGCCTGAGATTAAACCCATTTCACCAGGCAGAAATCCTGGCGATGTGGCATCAATTCGTGTTTTGGATAAATCCGGAAAGCATAATTGTACGATCCTGCCTGGAATGGCGGAATATCAACGGCATACCTGGCTTTTTTCCCATTAACCGAAACCAGAGGCATTTGTTTGCTGAACAATATTTTGCTCACATGTCCGCCTTCTTTCTTACCGAATAATACCTCAACGCCTATATATTCGGGAGAAATGCCATTGGTATAAATGGTCACTTCGGTCGAAAAAACATCTTCAAGAGTCAGTGGTGCATGTGTTGCATCGGGGACCATTAGTTTTTCGAGCCTGATATCCTGCCATTTGTCCCTCATTTCCTGTTTCCAGCTTGCATATTCGGCTGCCAGTTTTGCATTATCACGCTGGATAAGTTTTGAACGCTCAAAAAGCTTATTATAATACTGTTTTTTATAGTCTTCGAGCATCCGCTTCATTGTAAAATGAGGTGCAATGTCAGAAACAGTGTTCTTGATGTATTGAACCCATCTTGTTGGAATGCCAGCTGAATTGATATCATAATAAAGCGGTAAAATCTCATCTTCAAAAAGGTTGTAAATGATTTCTGCATCCAATTCATCCTGGAATTGCTGATTGGCATAGGTACCGGCTTCCTGGATAGCAAAACCTGCATTTTCGGTATAGCCTTCGGCCCACCAGCCATCGAGTACCGAAAAATTCACTACACCGTTCATCACGGCTTTTTCACCGCTTGTTCCTGAAGCTTCCAGAGGTCGGGTAGGGGTATTCAGCCAGATATCCACACCAGGGATTAGTTTATGTGCCAGATCTATGTCGTAGTTTTCGATAAATACCACTTTACCAATAAAATTATCTGACCTCGAAATCTCCATAATTTTCTTGATTAGTTCCTGGCCTGCTCCGTCATTGGGGTGTGCTTTACCGGCATAGATGAACAAAAGCGGCCGTCCGGCATTGTTGAGGAGCTTTGCCAATCTGTCGAGGTTGGAGAAGAGCAATTTGGCCCTTTTGTAGGTGGCAAACCGTCGTGCAAAGCCAACGATGAGCGTATTTTCGCTTAAGGATTCGAGGGTATTGATAACCAGTTTTGGATTTTCCTGACGGCGTGTCATTTCGTTTTTAAGCCGGTCCTTCACATAATCGATTAATTCTTTCTTTAATACTTTGCGGGTCTCCCAAATGTCCTTGTCATCAACCAGCTGGATTTTTTTCCACATCCCAAGGTCAAGCTGGTTCGATTTATAGTCTTCACCAAAGGTTTTTTTATACATGAGTTTCCATGGTTTGGAAGCCCATGTTGGCAGATGAACGCCATTGGTAACATACCCGATTTGTGTTTCTTCAGGATAATATCCATCATACAGGCGAGCAAACATCTCCTGTGAAACCCGCCCGTGAATTTTGCTTACTCCATTGATTTCCTGCGACATTTTGGCGGCAAGAACACTCATCGAGAACTTCTCATTAGGGTCGTTATCAACAAATTTCCCAAGATTCATAAACTCGTTCCAGGTAATGTTAAGCCTTTCGGGATAATGTGGGAAATAGGTGCGAAGCAGATCTTCGTTAAACGTGTCGTGACCTGCCGGAACAGGAGTATGTGTCGTAAAAAGTGTTGAAGAACGAACCACTTCGTGTGCCTGGTAGAAATTGAGTTTTTGTTCCTGGATCAGGTAACGCAGGCGTTCAAGACCGATAAAGGCAGAGTGTCCTTCGTTGCTGTGGAAAATCGTTGGGCTCAGACCAAGTGCATGAATCATACGGATACCACCTACACCGAGTAAAATTTCCTGTTTGAGGCGGTTTTCCCAGTCACCACCATACAGCTGGTGAGTGATACGTCTGTCAACATCTGAATTTTCCTCAAAATCGGTGTCCATAAGATAGAGGGGTATCCGGCCAACATCTGCACGCCAAACGCGGGCGAATAAGGTACGGCCAGGCAACCCAATCCTGATTTTCAACTGTTCTCCTTCTTCATCAAATACTTTGGTTATAGGTAGTTGCGAGAAGTTTTGCGACTGGTAATCAGCAAGCTGATCACCAAAGAGTGAGATGCTCTGCTGGAAATACCCAAACCTGTAAATAAGTCCGATGGCAATGAGGTTCTCATTGGAATCGCTGCATTCTTTCAGATAGTCACCGGCGAGGATACCCAAACCGCCCGAATATATCTTGAGCGATTGGTGGAGGCCATATTCCATGCTGAAATAGGCCACCTGTTCGGCAGGCTTATTTTTACTTTCCTCGATATACTTTTGAAATTTGAGATAGGTTTCAGTGTATGCTTCAAAAAAACCGGCATCTTTCTCCAGGGCCCTCCACTGATATACATTAAGCGAATCGAGTAACATGATGGGATTGTGCTGTACTTCCTCCCATCTTTCAGGATTGATCGATCTGAACATTTCTGTTGCCTTGAAATTCCACGACCACCAAAGGTTGCGCGAAAGTTCCTGCAAGCCTTTCAGCTTTTGTGGAATACTCGGTTCGATCACCACCCTTTTCCATACCGGTATATCCTGGTAAACGGCTTCGGTTAACTGTACTTTCTTCTCGATAATGAACCTTGCAGGGAAAATATCAATTCTGTCGTCAACTTTTGAAAGCGCTTTGGAATACGCCTCTTCGTAGTTGACTATAAAAAGATTCCATGTAGCCTGGCTTGCAATCTGGTGAGCATCATCACGGGTTTTTAAAACCTCTTTTTGGGAATGGTTTTCAAAGCTCCTGATGGCAAGGAAGAGTTCATTAATTACGTCACTATCATTGTCGTCGAGCCTGTTTGCGATATATACGCTGGGATGAGTTTTGGGAAAATCTTTGGCCACCCATTGTCCGAAACCTGTTTGTGAAGTGGTAATTGTCGGTACCCTGAAAGCAATACTTTCGAGTGGTGTATAACCCCATGGCTCGTAATACGACGGAAAAACCGTAAGGTCGAAAGCAGGTAAAAGATCATAATAGGAGAGTTCGAAAATCCCATCATGGCCGTTGAGGTAAGCCGGGACAAAGATTATTTTAACCTTGTCGGCGGGGAGGTTATGAAAGTTGTTTTCACGGATTTTCCTAAGGATTGCATCCTGGCTTTCGTTATACAAACCATGTGTGAGGAACCGGTTGGATATTGGATGATCAAAGTCAGGCGAATCCATCCTGTCGATTAATCCCTGATTTGGCCCGGTATGGTTTGCAGGAATTTTCAGGAAAGCAAGGATTAAACGTTCAGGGTTTTCGCGGATGATTTTACCGAGAGCATCAATAAACAGATCGATACCTTTATTACGGAATTCGTAACGACCGCTGGTGATTGCCAGGAATGCATCATCCGGAAGTTTCTGATTAAAAAGCGCTTCTGCCACTCCGATGACACATTTACGGGCCATTTCACGCTTTTTTTCAAATACTTCGTTGTCGAACATCAATGAATCCGAAAAACCGTTTGGAGTGACTACATCCACTTTTTCGCCAAGCAATTTTTCGGCTTCTTCAGCTGTGATAGAACTTACGGCGGTGAAAATATCTGCATTAGCTGCTGCACTTTTCTCGAGCGAAAATTTGGAAATTATCCCAAACTGACGAGCCATTTCCTCGCCGTGATATTGGTCGATCCGGCTGTATAATGGCAGACCATTTCCGGCAATCGAACGGCCGATCGTAGTTGCGTGGGTGGTAAAAACCGTTGCAACCTGTGGCAGATTTTCGTTCAGGTAAAGGACGCCTGTGCCCGTCATCCATTCATGAAAATGGGCAACAACCTTATCGGACGGGGTAAGGTAAAAGCTATAAAAGCTTTCGATAACCTTGCCCACGGCTATTCCAAAAAGTGTAGGCTCGATATAATCCCATTGACCGCTGAGTGAATCGACCTTAAATTTTTCCCAAAGGTGAAAGAAAATCTTATCCTTTTCTGAGAAAAGCGATGTAAAATCTACCAGTATCGCAATGGGTTGGCTTTCGATGTTCCAGCGACCAATTCTGAAGAAAAGCCCTTCGCTGGCCATTTTTTCGCGCCATGCGGCAAAGAGGGAACGGTCATCGATAAAATCGGGATTATTGCGGGTTTCCTTCCAGACATCCGGCCCGATGGTGATATAATTGTCGCCAAATTCATTTTTGAGCTGGGGTGCCTTGGTAGAAAGTACGGTATAAATTCCACCAATCATATTGCAGATTTCCCAACTTGTTTCAAATATAAAGGTTGGTTTGTTAAATGATTCTTTTGTCATTAAATTATAATTTTTCTATTCTGATTATTATACCTCAATAAAACGGAAAAGGCTACCTGAGAAAGATAGCCTTAGGCATTTTTATAAAAACCTGATTATTAACATCTATGAAAATAATTTGGAAATTTTTTCACTGATGTGTTTACGACTTGCCTCAATATCGGCTTTTCGAATCTTTATTTCTTCTTTCATAGTTTCGTACTCTTTGGCAGCTTTTTTTGTAAGGTTTGGAAGAACCTTTCCGGTGAGTTCTTCTCCTGCATCCTTGAGCGCATAAACCCAGCTTTCGGGATCTACTTCTTTTATAAGCTTTTTAATGTGTTGATCCGACAAGTTTTTAATTTCATCAAACGTATAAGCTTTGGCCAGTTGTTCATCATAAATGGCCTTAACTTTGGTTGCCGTTTTTTTGAAAGTTTTCCTCGCCACCGATTCGATTTCCTTGCCCAGCTCCCCCGTTTTTTCGATGAGTTTCTGGTAGTCGCCACTTTCGGCTTTACAATTTTCGTTTACACGGATGATAAAATCGGAAAGCACATTCATGTAGTTAATGAAAGCTTCGTAGGGAGAATTGTACGGATTAAAATACTTATGAACATCACCATCCGAGAACCATTTGGTACACATGTAGTAAAAATGATCGCTGTTCTGAAGGTTGTTCCAGTCGCGATGAACTTCTGGATCACTGCAACTGTTGACCTTATCTTCGAGTTGATAAAGGCTGTCGAAAGCCTCATCCTGCAATTCATTTCCAAGCCATGCGGTAAGGTCGCGCTCTTCGTCGGCCCAGGAAATTGGGTGCTGAACATGAATAGCAGATACTGGCTGCATGGTTGCACCAAGTTCGGAAGGTGTTGCAAATTTATATGGTGAATCTTTTAAAACTTTTCCAGGCAGGGACAACATAAAATCGAAAATGCCTGTTTCTTTCCATTGATGTTCACCAAAAGTTTCGTAATCCATAAACAGGTTAACTACCTCTTCCTTTGTATCCACATCGTTGAGCCAGCCAACGAATTTATCGGCAGTGAGTGGCCATTCCGGCCAACCATGATGCGAAAACCTGAATGCGATGTCGTCACTGAGCCTGTAATTTTTGAGCAATACTTTTAATTTAGGGTTTCGCGCATTGCAATACAGATAGTTGGGACTCTTCCATCCCAAAATATGTCGTGCACCTTCGGTAAGCATAGTCGAATACCCAAGATCGTAAACCATTTCACCAATTTCATCGGAATAGATCAACTCGGTATTTCTGAAAACCTTTGGCTTTTGCCCAAAGAGTTCTTCAATTTTTTCACTGTGAAGTTCCACCTGTTTTTTAAATTCACTTTTACTTTTTAAGGATGAAAGCGAATGGGCATAAGTTTCGGCGAGAAACTCAACATTTCCTGTTGCTGCCAGTTTTTTAAAACTTTCCAGTACCTCCGGAGCATAGGCTTCAAATTGTTCGATGGCTGTACCGGTAATCGAAAAACTGACCTTGAAAGCCTTGCCATGTTTTTTCATGAGTTTTAAAAGCAGTTCGTTCATGGGCAGGTAACTTCGTTGTGCAATCCTGCGCATAATATGGCTGTTTTCGAAATCATTGTAATAGTAATGATTTTCGCCTATGTCGAAAAAACGGTAAGTTCTTAGTCTGAAAGGTTGGTGAACCTGGAAATAAAAGCAAATTGACCTCATCTTTATGTTGAATTTATATTTTCTGTTTTCAAATAATTATTTATATATCGAATCGTAAACTTCGGTAACCTTGAAGGCGGCATTATCCCACTTCAGGTTATCTACTTCGGTTTTGCCGTATTTAATAAACATCTTATACAGCGAATCATAATGTAAGAGTCCCCAGATGGCGTCGGCCAAACCGTTTATGTCCCAAAAATCGACTTTGAGGGCATGTTTCAGGATTTCTGAAACCCCTGATTGTTTTGAAATGACAACCGGAACATTTGAACGCATGGCCTCCAAAGGCACAATACCAAAAGGCTCAGATACAGATGGCATAACAAAAACATCACTCAGGGCAAACATTTTATCCACATCACCACCTTTTAAAAATCCTGTAAAATGGAAATTGGATGAAATGTGTAATTGCGCTACACGCTTGATCATTTTGTTCATCATATCGCCTGTACCAGCCATTACAAACCGGACGTTTTTGTCGCGTTTCAGAATCATGGCGGCAGCCTCGATAAAGTATTCGGGACCTTTCTGGAAGGTTAGCCTGCCAAGGAAAGTAACTACTTTTTCCTTTACATGACGTTCGTAATCACCAACTTCGGAATCACTGGGTTCGACAGCGTTGTGAACTGTAAAAATTTTATCGGGATTGATGCCGTATTTTTCGATGACGATGGCACGGGTAAAATTACTCACCGTGATCACGCGATCGGCTTCTTCGATGCCTTTCCGCTCGATGTCGTAAACATCCTGGTTAACATTTTCGCCCGAACGGTCGAACTCGGTAGCATGCATGTGCACCACAAGAGGTTTTCCGGTTACTTTTTTAGCTGCAACCCCTGCCGGGTAGGTAAGCCAGTCGTGGGCGTGAATGATATCGAAATTGGTTTTTTGAGCAATGCCTGCACCAATAAGCGCGTATCTCGATACTTCGGCAAGCAGATCCTTACCATATTTTCCCGAAAAGGTAAACCTGGTACGATAAACTTTTTCGTCGAGGGACATACCATCGAGCTTGTTTTCATCGGCATAGCGTTTAAATTCTTCAGGTCCGACATAAGGAATCAGGTTGGAACCAATTTCCATATAGGTAATTTTTTTCCAGAATTCCTGGTAATCGGTATCTGCAGTGTCGATAATCAGGTCGCTGGCATTCACAAGCCTCACCGCCGATTGGTCTTCGTCGCCATAGGCTTTTGGAACCACAAAGATGACTTCGGTGTTTTGTTTGGCCAAACCCCTGGTAAGACCATAACAAGCCGTTCCTAAACCTCCTGTGATATGTGGCGGAAATTCCCAGCCGAACATCAATATTTTCATCTATAATTCCTTATTCAGTTTGATAAATTATTTCTTAGTTCCTTCAAAACTCTTAATCATCTCGTTCACTCTGAGCAATTCGGCAACAGCAGTTGCTTGCGAAATGGCTCCAGATGGATAATGTGGCGGATCGCCATCGAAAAGTTCTGAAATGGTTCCGATGCCATAAACCTGCATTTCGGGTTCAAAGCTTTTATAAAGGTTCTTGACAACCGAAAGGCCACCTTTTCCGTAAATTTTCAGATAAGCTTCGGAAAATGCACCAAACAACCATGGCAATACTGAACCGTTGTGATAAGCCAGGTCACGTTCTTGGACATTGCCGCGATAAATGCCTTTATACCTGATGTTTTTTGGTACCAGCGTTCTCAACCCACGTGGCGTAAGCAATTCGCGTTCGATTACGTCCATGGTTCTCTTTTGCTGTATTACGTTAAGCGGGGAATATTGAAGCGAGATCGCAAAAACCTGGTTTGGCCTGACTGACCAATCTTTAAAATTACCGTTTGTATAATCCGCCAGATAGCCTCTCTTTTCGTCCCAGAAATTTTCGATGAATGCTTTTTCGATTTTCTCAGGCAAACCTTTCCATTTGTTTACAAAAGCAGTATCCCTGGCATTACGTGCCATTTCAAGGCTGAATGCTATGGCATTATACCAAAGTGCATTTACTTCAACGGGTAAACCAATCCTTGGCGTAACAGGTTTTTCGTCGATTATGGCATTCATCCAGGTGAGAGCATTCCCTGATTCACCAGCAAAGAGTAAACCGCTATCCTCCATTTTGATGTTATACCAGGTTCCTTCCCGGTAAGCGTCGAGTATTCTTTTGATGACGTCCTTATAAGCTTTCCAGATCTTGTTTGTATCGCCTGTAAACCCGGCTAATTTTTGTAATGCCCAGAAAAACCACAAGGAGGTATCTACTGCGTCATATTCGATGCGGTCGTTTAGAATTACATTAGGGAAAAACGGACCTTTCATATCGGCAATCATCGAATCGAGCACCGAGGTATAGGTTTTTACATCACCCTGAGTAAGCAACAGGCCCGGCATTCCGATAAAAGTATCGCGACCAACAGGTCCAAACCATGGAAAACCAGCGATGATTTGTGTTTTATCCACCTTATTTACGATAAACTGCTGTGCAGAATTTAGCAGGCAATTTTCGAAATTGTTACGTGGAATGCGTTTTTTGCTCTCGTCGGTAAATTTACGTCGAAAGGTTGCTGGATTACTTTCGCTTGTACCGGCTACCAGTATAATCGATTCGCCTTTTTTAATCGGTATATCAAAAAATCCAGGGACATAAAGGTCCTCGAGGTACTCGTAACCGCGGTCTTTTTCGTAAGGATATTCCAGATTATAATACCAATCGGGAACGTGCGTATATTCGATATCTTTCGAAAACTGAATATAAAGCGGAGAATACCCATCATACATGGTAACTTTGATGCCATTGGGAACCGGCTCATATTTTTTGTTGCAATCGATATTAGCCTTGGAGAGCGCATGAATATTGCGGAATGCTAAAAAAGGCTTAAAACGCAGTGTTGTTGGCGAATGTGCGTCAACCAGGGTGTATTTAAATATCACCATGTCTTCTTTAGATGAAAAAAGCATTTCTTTTTCAAGAATCACGCCACCAACCTGGTAAGTAATTTTTGGAAATGGTTCGATTTCGAAATCCGAAATATATTTATGCCCACGTGGGGAGTAAATATTGTTTTCGTATTTGTGAATCCCAAGGTTAAATTCGGCCTCACGCTGGATTACTGTTTCGTCGAGTGTTGAAAGCAAAACATGGGGTGCATTGCCGAATTGTGGTTGTGGAACAATCAGTAATCCATGATATTTCCTGGTATTGCAATTTACGATCGTCGTACTTGAAAAAGCACCGGCCCTGTTGGTGCGAAGAAGTTCCCGGCGCAGTGAATATTCGAGATTTATCAGTTGGTTCCTGTCGAATTTTATATATCCCATCTTATCTAATAACTTTTAAATTAATTTGTTACAATTAATCTTTTCTGAAAATTTATCAGTCGGCAAATTTAACAATAAAAAATTTGCCGTTTTCAAATTAATAATAATTAACACAAATTTAATCGGATCAGATATTATCGTCCTGATAAATTCATTTTCAATAAATTAGAAGTGGATTATTCCTATGGTAAACCGACCGGAGATACCACCCGGACAGGCTAAATTTTTGGGTTAATTCTTGTGGCCATAAATCGAAATCCTGAAATCGTCGACAAACAGGGTGTCGCTTCCTTTTTGCCAGATGAAAATCTTTAATTTATCCGTACTTTTATGTATTTCAGGCAGTTGATATCCAAATTCGACCTGCCTCCAGATTTTGGATTTCCAGTAAGGCATTTCGTTAATATCACAGGAATTCTGATAATAGGCGCTATCGGCCAGGTTGGCCAGCGAAACAACCAGCTTTGCGGTTTTGGAAGCATTTTGTTCTTTATCAAAAATGAATACCCCGACTTTGGCATACAAATCCTTCCTGCCCACAAGTAAAGTATCGCCGGTAAGCAGTTTTGCCGAACTATAGGGTTGGTTTTGGCTAAGCATCGAAACAAAAACACCCCCGTGTGCATACTGAGTTTCTGTCCGGCCACTGCTGATCCAACCTTCCTGTTCCTTTTCGAAATCGTCGCTGTAAACAACCAAAGGGGTAGTAAGATCGGTTTTAAAAGGTGGGATATCAACCGGGCCACTAAACAAATTCCGGTACTCATCTCCGGTTTTCAAAAATACATGCCAATATTTCGTTTTATTCATCGCGTAAGCATGAATGATGCCCTGTGAATATTGCCAGGACTGAAGCAGATTTAGAAAAACCAAAAGTACAATCAGGGTAACAAGACTTAACCTGAGGTACCTTTTTCTGAATCCGGTAACCGAAAAAGCAAGCAGCAAAGCCAGCACGGCGTAAAAATCAATAAAAACTCTTTGGCCGAAACTGTCGCCGTAATACCAGTTCCACCATGAAGCAACAAGCCAGGTTAAGACTATCAGGAACCCGGTTAACCAGGAAAACTGCCATTTACTTTTCCGGTACAGACCGGCCAATCCAAAAAAAGCAAGCAAAGCTACCGGCGTATAAATGAAAAAACCTTTCTGGTAACTGAATAAAACTTTCAGGATTTCGGGATGTAAGAAATCAAATCCTTCACCCTGATAACTCCATACCAACCAATGTCCGGTCTGAGCGAACCACAAACCCGGCTGAATCAGCATCAGTAATGACAAGATAAGTATTCCGGGAAGCCATTGGTTTGTGTTTTTTACGAAATGCCGAAACCCGGAGACAAATTTTTCGCTGTTTCCGGCTAAGAATGGAATAAGAAAAACCATAATACCATTTACCGGTCTGATCAATACGATGATTCCTGAAGCAAAAATGGCAAAAAGTACGGCTTTCACTTTCCTGGTTTCAAAATAGTTTTTGGCGCAATACAGAAACACAGCAACGGCAGCAAACGAAAAAACATGCGACATGGCCGGTGCATCCAGGGTGTAAATCAGAAGGTTTGTGCCAAATACAATTACCCAAAGTGATAAAGAAGTAGTCCCGTCGGGGAACTTAAACTTCCCGAGCAGTTTCCATGTAAAATGGAGACCAAGCATCAAATAAAAAATACCCGAAATACTCACCATCAACTGGAAAACCGCATTATAACCATCGGGAGGCAACCCAACAATCCAGCTTAAGAACCAGGCCAGCATAAAAAACGGGAATATCAGGAGTGCAACACCGGCAAAGTACTTATTCACAGGTTTTCCGTCAACCTCCGTAATAAATGTTCCGGCCATCATGGCCGGGTAAATTTCGTTTTCACGTTGCAGTACCTGTTCAAAATCAAGTTCTCCATGCAAAATAACCGAAGGAAGATAGGCGTAATAACCCCGGCCGTCACTGGCAATGACGTCTTTCCAGAAATTTGTGCCACCGGGCTTGAAATTATCTGCAAACGACATCATCAGCACCACTAGGCCGATTAACCGAACTGTATGCGTTGGTGATGTGCAAAATGCAAATAATCGTGCTAAAGATTTCAAACCCGGATTTTTTATGTTTTTATCAGCCACCGCCAGTTTCCGTCTGGCCATTCTTTTTACGTATCATCACATATCTGTAAAAACTGACGAGCATTCGCTTGTTTGTGATCTGCGACATCAAAACGCCACTGATTACAACGATCATTCCGATAATTTTACGCATTTCAAAATCTTCCTTCAGGATGAAGAATGAGAATACTGTCGTAAAAACCGGGATGAGATTGGTAAACAAATTGGTTTTGCTGATTCCGATTTCGCGCGAGGAAATCGTAAAAAAAACAAATGCCAGCGACGATGCAAAAAAAGCCAGCAGCAACAGTGAAGTTACCAGTTCGGTGTTTGGTATGACGGAGATGAATTTTTTAACGTCGAAAATAAAGAATAATGGTAAAAAGTACAAGGCACCAATCAGGTTTTGCATGGCGATAATCATGAAAGCATCGTACCTGGAAGCCAGTTTTTTTAACAGGATGGAATAAAGCACCGCCGTAGCCACTGCCAGCGAAAGCCACATTAGACCTTTCGGATTGGCGGTGAAGGACAAATCTTTGTTCATCATCATAAATGCAACACCTGCAAATGATATTACAAGTCCGGCAATGTTAAGCCTGGAGAGCCTTTCGTTGAAAATAAAAAAGGCAAGAATTGGGGTAAAAACAGGTATCGTCGCAATGATGATGGAACTAATGGTGGGAGAGGTGAGTTGTAAACCATAATTTTCGCCCAGGAAATACAGAAAAGGATTAAGCAGTGCCGAAAGAAAGAATAATTTATAATCCTGTTTGTTAAGCTTTTGAATCCTGTTGAAAATTCTCAGTCCGGCGAAAAGGATGGCCGAAGAAATGAGGAGCCGCAATAAAACTGTGGTGATGGGATCGTAATATTGCAGGACAATCTTTGACCAGACAAAACTCATTCCCCAGAAAATCATGGAGAAAATGACTAAAATGTAGGTATAGACAGGATTGATTTTCAAGAAAATAAATAATTAAATTAGTAAACTGAAAAACCAGACGGGCAAAAATAGTTGAAATTTGCATCTTATGAGCAGATATTTCGGGCGCAAATATCAATTTCAATACCTTTGTGAATCGTTACTTTGCTTGTTTTTCAATCTTTTGTTATGGACAATTTTGATGAGAAAATCATCCTTGCAGCAAATAGCATCGTCAACTCAAAACATTTGGTTGCTTTCACAGGAGCCGGCATTTCAGTCGAAAGTGGCATCCCTCCTTTTCGTGGTGAAGATGGACTTTGGAGTAAATACGATCCTGTGGTTCTGGAGCTTAGCTATTTTCATCGTTATCCGCTTGATTCGTGGAAGGTGATCAAAGAAATTTTTTACGATTTCTTCGGCAAGGCCACGCCAAATGCTGCTCATAAGGCTTTGGCAACACTCGAAAAAATGGAGTTGCTCAAAAGTGTGATCACGCAAAACATCGATAACTTACACCAGGCTGCCGGTAATACCATTGTTCACGAGTTTCATGGCAATTCTCACAGATTGGTTTGCACCAAATGTTCCCGTCATTTCGGGCTGGCAGAAATCGATCTGAACAAATTGCCTCCAAAATGCCTAAACTGTCAGGGCCTTATTAAGCCCGACTTTATTTTTTTTGGTGAGAGTATTCCCATGATGGCATACCAGGCATCACTGGTTGCGGCCGAAAAAGCAGATGTTTTCGTGATTATTGGTTCAACAGGAGAGGTAAGCCCGGCAAATCAGATTCCTTTTCGTGCAAAAAGTGCCGGGGCTACCATTATCGAGATAAATCCTGAAAATTCGAGATATACAAATTTCATTACCGACATCCACCTCAAGGGTAAAGCAGGGGAAGTAATGATAAAATTGATGCAGCAAATTCAAAATAAATCAAAATTCATTTAGATTATGCATATCAAAACAATGAACGTACATCTTAAGCCGGCAATCCTTTTCCTGTTTATCGCCTTTTTCCCGTTTGCCATCCTTGCACAGGATGCTCGGTTCCGCGAAAAAACCGATTCGTTAAAACAATATTTTGAGAAGGCCAGGATCGATTGGCAGGTTCCCGGGATGGCCGTAGCAATCGTGAAAGACGGCGAAGTAATTATGTCGGAGGGGTTTGGTGTGCGTGATATCGTGAAAGGCGGCAAGGTTGACGGAAAAACGATGTTTGCCATTGCTTCAAATACCAAGGCATTTACCTCTGCAGCCCTGGCGATCCTGGTTGATGCAGGGAAAATATCGTGGCAGGACCAGGTTACAAGCTATATTCCATGGTTTAGGCTTTACGATCCTTACGTCAGCGAAAACATGACCATTCGCGATCTGTTGTGCCATCGCAGCGGACTTGCTACCTTCAGTGGTGACCTTGTATGGTACGGCAGCGATTACAGCCGCGATGAGGTAATCCGGCGTGCCCGTTACCTGAAACCGGTTTATGGATTTAGAGAGCATTATGGTTATTCGAATATCATGTTTCTTACTGCCGGCCAAATTATACCGGCTGTTACAGGCACAAGCTGGGATGATTTTGTGAAGATGCATTTTTTTACACTGCTCAATATGAAACGGACAATCACGAGTACCAGCGATCTGAATAAATTCGATAATGTAGCCACACCTCATACCGATTTTGAGGGAAAAGTCATCCCTATCGAATATTTAAACTGGGACAATATTGCACCCGCCGGAGCTATCATTTCCTGTGTTGACGACCTTTGCCAGTGGATGAAATTACAACTCAACCTGGGTGTTTATGGAACGGATACGATTTTCTCGGCAAAACAAAGCCGCGAAATGTGGGCGCCAAATACAATCCTTGGCATTAATGAATTCTCTGAGAAAACATGGCCATCTACCTTTTTCAAGGCTTATGCATTGGGATGGCAGGTGATGAACTACAAGGACAAGAAAATTGTGAGCCACAGCGGCGGTTACGATGGGATGATCTCTTATACCTGTCTGGTTCCGGAAGAAAATCTCGGTTTTGTTATCCTTACCAATAAAAATTCAAGCCTGTATTATCCGTTGGTTTATAAAACCCTCGATGTTTTCCTTGGCGGAGATCAGAAAGACTGGAGCCAGCTGATTCTGTCGCGCTTCCAAAAGAATAAAGAAGATTCGAAGAAAGCAAAAGCCGATGAAGAAAAAAATCAGATTACAAACACTACACCCACGCTGCCGCTTGAAGGATATGCCGGTACTTACACCGGAGATTTATACGGTGATGCCATTGTGAGTGTAGAAAATGGGGAACTCCTTGTGAAATTTGTGCCAACAAAAAAGATGGTGGGTACGCTCAAACACCTTCATTACGATACATTTCAGATTACTTTCAGTGAATTCCCTTCGTTGCCGGCAGGTACCTGCACTTTTATCATTGATGCCACAGGCAATGCGGCAGAGATGAAAATTGATGTTCCGAATCCCGATTTTGATTTTACCGAATTGCAATTCCTGAAAAAGAATTGATGACAATTTTTATAAAAACGGATTTAGGAAAAGGAAACTTTATATTTTTGCAGCGTTAATGCGGTAGTAGCTCAGATGGTAGTCCGCCAGTTGGCGGATCCCAGGCTGAAATGGAATCTTTAAATGACGCGGTAGTAGCTCAGTCGGTAGAGCATCAGCTTCCCAAGCTGAGGGTCGTGGGTTCGAGCCCCATTTACCGCTCGGAAATGAAGCCTGTGATGAAAGTCATGGGCTTTTTCTTTGATAATAGTTCAAACCAAATTGCCTTTCAAATTTCCATTCTCACAAAACATACTCACATTTTTTCAATATTTTTATAAAGGTGTTTGGAATTGAATTTTTTTTTACTTTAGCACTTCGTAAGAAGTTCGGTAAAAGTTTCAGGGATTAGCTAAAAACAAGGCAATCAACTTAGTAGCAGATCGTAGTTTTTACTTCTTAATTA
>Ga0172371_10007287_pt1 | contig 15811 bp, 12 predicted proteins | sample Lak12m_FD_114543 | JGI IMG/M metagenome (GOLD analysis project Ga0172371, IMG submission 114543) | Freshwater microbial communities from Kabuno Bay, South-Kivu, Congo - kab_022012_12m | ecosystem: Environmental > Aquatic > Freshwater > Lake | place: Democratic Republic of the Congo: South-Kivu... | reverse complement strand
CAACATATCGAGATTTAACTGTATTCAATGTGTCAGCCAAAGATTTGTCGCGTTCTTCAAATTTTGCATAGTACAAATCATAGCTAAGAACATCTTTTATGAGTTCACCGTTAAGGCTTATACCCGGAGCATATTTATCTTCAGAATAGTTGTATAAACCAAGAATTTCTTTATTTAAACCATAAAAAGTACCTAGTGAAATTCCTCGACCAAGTTCAAAAGGAAACCAACCTAGTTGGAAAAAATGTAAATGCTTATCGGTATTAAAAATTGGATTTGGACTAAATTTTAACCAAGCTTCTCTAAACCAAATTACTGGGCGCCCAGTAGGATGAGAGTGAGCACCAACATATGATTCGCTAAGCTGTACTCCCGCTGGTTGACTTCCACCAGAATCCTTGTCCGCAAATGACATTGCCTTACCCCAGACACCTTTGTGTCTCAAGTTTAAGAAAACTTCAGCTGGCTTATATCCAAATTTTTTCTTGCCATAAGCGTAACCAAAGTTCAAATCAACTGTTTCTTTCATGTATTCAAGTTGATCAGGAATATGGCTATTTAGTAAACAAGCATTTTTTTCAAAGTAACTTTCAACCTTGACCTTGCCTGTAATTTTGAGCTTACTGTTACCACGTTCTATAGAAAGTTTTGGCTTTTCTTTTTCAGCTTTTTTAGCTGCTTGTTCCTGCTCCTTTGTAACAATTGGTTCATGAACTTCTTGATAGATTTTTGTGTGATCAACGCCGGCAAATCCATTACCAACAAATGTAACGGTGACAAGCGATGCAATTAACAATTTTTGCAAATTCATCTTGCAAAACCCTTTCTGTAAAAAACATTAAAACAACTCTTCCTTAAAAAAGATCATTAAGTTTTAACATTGAAAGAAATTTTGTCAACGAAAAACGGCCTCCGTTAAAAACAAAATTGCGATACAAATCCTGCCAATTCTTGCCTTACGAAACAAAGCAAGTTATGCTTATGAAACTTAAATTGTTCTTGAATAAAATTTTGATTTTTATGTTTGATGGGAAGGGTAAAAACAATGACCAATGAAAACAATGTAAAAGACGATAAGATAGCTCTAATGATCGAGCCTCTATCAATTGAAAAAGAATTAAAAAGATCGTTCCTTGACTATGCAATGTCGGTTATTGTGAGCCGAGCTCTTCCCGATGTACGTGATGGTCTTAAACCTGTTCATCGTAGAATTTTATATGCAATGCACAAGTTGGGATACTACCATGACAAATCTTATCGTAAATCAGCAACCGTAGTCGGTGATGTAATTGGACATTACCATCCACACGGTGACTCAGCAATTTATCAATCCATGGTCGGCATGGTTCAAACTTTTTCAAAAAGATATCCGCTGCTTGATGGCCAAGGTAACTGGGGATCGATTGACGGCGACAACGCAGCTGCTATGCGATACACCGAAGTTAGAATGGCAAAACTTGCTAAAGAACTTTTGGCTGATATCGAAAAAAACACCGTCGAATTTGTACCAAACTTTGATGAATCAAGAACAGAGCCAACACTACTTCCAAGCAAAGTGCCAAATCTTTTGGTTAATGGTTCAAACGGTATTGCCGTTGGTATGGCAACATCTATTCCACCACACAATCTCGGCGAAGTTTTGACAGCTTGCATCGAACTTTTAAAAAATCCAGAACTCACAGAAGAACAATTATTTAGCATCGTTCCTGGTCCTGATTTTCCAACAGGTGGTATTATCTGCGGCCGAAGTGGAATTCTAAAAGGTTATCGCACAGGCCACGGACAAGTGATCTTGAGAGGCGTGATTGATATTGAAGAAGACAAACGTCACACCGCCCTTGTCGTAACCGAAATGCCATTTCAGGTTAACAAAGCTGACTTGATTTTAAAAATTGCAGACCTTGTAAAAAATAAAATTATTGAAGGTATCTCAAATATTAGAGATGAATCAGACAGACAAGGTATCAGACTTGTAATTGAATTACGACGTGGCGAAATTCCACAAGTTATTTTAAATCAACTTTACAAACATACATCGCTGCAAACATCGATTTCCATAATCATGCTTGCTCTTTACAACAACAGACCAATGTTCTTTACACTAAGAGAACTTTTGGATCATTTCATTATTCATCGTAAAGAAATAATCACTCGCAGAACTGAATTTGATTTAGCAAAAACAAAAGCACGTGAACACATCATCACCGGTTTAATTATTGCCTTGAACAACATTGATGCTGTTATTGCAACAATCAAAGCATCACAAAATGCGGACGAAGCTGAACTTGCATTGCACGAACAATTTAAGCTTTCAGCCGAACAAGCAAAAGCAATTCTTGAAATGCGTTTACAACGTTTGACCAACATGGAACAAGCAAAATTACATGAAGAAATTGCTGAACTTAAAAAAGTTATCTCCCGCCTTGAATTAATCTTGAGTGATGAAAACGAACTCAAAGGCGAAATAATAAAAGAACTTGAACTTATAAAAAACACATATGCCGATCCTCGTAAAACAAGAATCGAAGGCGCAATTGACAATATAGAAGATGCAGACCTTATTCCAGACGAAGATGTCGTTGTAACACTAACTCGTAAAGGTTATATCAAGCGAGTACCTCTTGATACTTACGTTGTTCAACATAGAGGCGGCAAAGGTAAAAAAGGTGTTGCAGACCTCGAAGACTCTGAAGATTTAATTCAAGACGTATTTGTTGCTCGTAACCACGACGAATTATTATTTTTTACCAATCACGGTAGAGTCTATAGTCTCAAGGTTTTCCAAATCCCTGAAGCTGCAAGGACTGCAAAAGGTCGAGCAATCGTAAATATCATACAGCTTGAAGACGGCGAAAAGGTCGTCAAACTTCTTTGCACACGCGGTATGGAAAACAAGTTCCTTGTGATGGTTACAAAACAAGGCGTTATCAAAAAAACTGACGCCATGGCTTTTGCTAAGATTCGTAGCACAGGTATAAGAGCGATTAACCTTGATGAAGGTGATGAACTCGCCTTCTGCGCAATAAGCACAGGAACTAACACAATTGTTCTATGCACAAGCTTTGGACAAGGCATTCGATTTAACGAAAAAGAAGTGCGAGCAATGGGAAGACAGGCTGCTGGTGTTAGAGGTATCTCTCTACGAGACAAGGACCATGTGGTCGGTATGGAAGTCCTAACAGATGGAAACGATCTGCTCTTTGCAACATCACGAGGATATGGAAAACGCGTCAAGATGGCTGACTTCAGAGTTGCTCATCGTGGCGGACTTGGCGTACGCACAATTCCAACTGAAGGTCGCAATGGAAAAGTCATTGGACTAGCCCAAGTAACCGATGAATCTCATATTTTGCTGATTGACACGAATGGAAAAATGATTCGCTTGTCACCACAGGAGATCCGAACGCTTGGAAGACAGGCTAAAGGATTAAGGCTTGTTCGCCTTGACGAAAGCCAGATCTTATCAACAATCGTTGCGTTTGGTTCTGGTGACGAAAACGAAAGCATTGAAAAAATACCAACTGAACTTACAAATCCAAACAAACAACAAGATTTGTTCGAAGAAGAAGGCCAAAACACACATAATGCGGTTGACGAAGATTCCATTGATGATATACCTTTAGAAGACGTTGAAAAATAAGGCTTCAAAACAATAAACTTGCTCAAAACAAGCCTAGTTTTAAGGATGGTTGTGTTTTAAGGGTATTGAGATGTTAGAAAAAAATAGACGGGTGCTTTGGCACCTGTCTTTAATCCCTGGTGTCGGTCCGGCTACAACAATCAAGCTCCTAAAGGGTTTGGTTTACAAAAAAACGCCTCATTTGCTGCATGTTGAGCTGTTAGACTTCATATCAAAACAAGATAACTTTGATCTCTCCGAGCTTTACAAATATTCAACATCAGATTTAATAAGGCTTGCAGAATTACCAGAATTAACAGCTTCTGTTATTCAAAAAGGCCTTTCAAACAAAAGCTTGATTGAAAAAGAAGAAAAATTAGCCACACAATACAACATTCAGGTAACGTCTTTAATCGATTCTAATTATCCAGAAATTTTAATGCAAATTCAAAACCCTCCCGTAATTTTATATTCCTATGGAAGAGAGTTTTGTACCATGGCCAAGCGCATTGCCATAGTTGGTTCACGCAAGGCTGATCTTTACGCCAAAGAAGTCATAAAAAATCTAGTCCCCACTTTAGTCGCTAACGGCTGGCACATTGTAAGCGGTGGCGCAGAAGGTGCCGATACGATGGCTCATGAATGCACGCTTGATGCAAAGGGCTGTACAATCGCAGTCCTTGGATCAGGTCTCTTGTGCCCATACCCTGCAAGCAATAAAGATCTTTTTAAAGCAATAGCAAACAATAATGGTCTTGTAATCTCATCATTTCCTTTAACAACAATGCCTGATCGAGGAAATTTTCCAGCTAGAAACCGCATCATTTCAGGACTCAGCCTAGGTTGCATCGTTGTAAGAGCTGCTGAAAAAAGCGGCGCTTTAATTACTGCTCACATGTCTCTTGAGCAAGGTCGCTCTGTTTTTGCAGTCCCTGGAAAAGTAAGTGATGAACTCAGTAAAGGTTGTCATGATCTTCTAAAACAAGGCGCAAAGTTAGTTGAATCAGCTAGCGACATCTTGGAAGAATTTGGCGAAACGAATATGAACATCATACCTACGGTATCGCCAACAATCATCAAAACTGCAAGCGTAAAAGCTGAACAAGAACCTACTGATCCAGTATTAGAAAAGTTAGTAAAATCAGCAACAACAGATGAACTCAGTATTCAAACAGGAATGAATTTAACAGACCTGCAAAATCACCTTTTTGAGTTGCAGCTAGATGGAAAAGTTAAACAAAATTTTGCAGGCAGCTGGGAAAGAATAATTTAATGCACAAAGATATTTTATACCTCGGGTCACAATCTTCTGCTCGTCAAAAACTTTTGAAACAAGCAGATATTCCTTTCAAAGTATTAGCACATTCAAGCGACGAAAAAGAACCGCAAGAGGCTCCTTCATTTGAAGCATACGTTCTAAGTATAGCCCAAAGCAAGATCAAAGCCTTAACGCTACCTACTATTTCAGAAGCGCTAAATGATTACATTTTTGTTTTAACCGCTGACACACTTGTCAGAACAATGCAAACAAACAAAATTATGGGCAAGCCAAAAGATCTTGAAGATGGCAAAGCAATGATTCGAATAATTCGCAAAGAACCTGTAATTGTCACTACCGGTTGCTGCCTGGAAAAAATGGTCTATGAAAATGGCACTTGGGAACTGGCTGAGTTTAAACATTTTACAACAAGCACCGAAGTTGAATTTTGTATCGACGAAGCAAGCTTGGATTCATATTTTACAAGAACGCCAATGGCTCTTTATGGGTGTGGTGCAAGTATAATCGAAGACGCCGGACAAGCTTTTTTGAAAAGCGTAAAAGGATCTTACACGTCAATTTTGGGCCTGCCGCTTTTTGAACTGCGACAAGCCCTACACGAAATCGAATTTAAGTTTTAAATAATTTTTCTTTCAACAACAAACACATTTGTTGCATTGCAAATTGGACAAGCTTTTTTATTTCGCAAAGCCGCATCCAGGCAATCTTCATGGAATACATGGCCGCAGTTTAACTTACAAGTCTTATCGCCGGCTTGATAACCGTCAAGACATATGCTGCAAGAAATGGCCATTGAATCAACAACAGAATCAATTTCTGTTCTAACAACATGATCAACTTCACTTGCAAAAACATAATTTCGAATTTTTTCAGCCATGATCTTTTTTAATGAAGCAATCATTTTTTGTATTTTTTGATAATACTCTGCCAATGATTTTTGTGGGATTGCTTGGACTTTAATACCCTTGGCACCAAGAACAGACGCAACCTTTTCCTTTATTGCCTGCTCAAGCTGCCAATCATAAACTTTTTCTTCTGTCGTAACAGCTCCTGCCACAGGTAAAACTGATGGTGCTGGTGGAGCAGATGGTACCGGACAAACCGTTGTATTGCTTTGAGTTCCTTGCTGAGTGGCTAAATTGTTAAACAAAGAAGTCAACCAACTCAACCACCCAGAGGAAGCTGTTGCACTTGCCGCTGGCTGAACGAAATTAAAGCCATATAAATAATTTTTAACTTTTTGCATGAACCCAAACAAAATTGACTCGGCAATTCGATATGCTTCATTGTACTCAATGTAGCCTTTGCCATAAATATTCAGAGTTCTTTTTAACTCATTTTTTACTTCATTTTTTTTCTGATCAAATTCATAACGCAAATACCGAATGGCATCATTTTCGGTTATGCCATTGTTCATAAAGACCTGTTTAATAACATCGCTAGTCTTTTGATCCAGCTGAAAATCTTGGAACAATCTCGTTCTTAGGTTGCTAACAACCTTTGCCATTTCGCGATAGGTTACAGTCTCAATATCAGCACTATCAATATAACTACCAGGGTATGTGGCCAAAGCCCACTCCGACAAAGAAACACCAGTTAAATAATCAGACCAAACATTTGTATCGTTATAAAAGAAGCCCTCATTACCAAGATATTTTTGAGCCATCTCCTCAACTTTTGAGTTTAAATTAGCTTTATGTACGATGCTTGGACAAACGTTAAAAACAAACAAAACCCCAAACGCCGCAGTAAAAATAATTTTTTTAAAAATCAAATTCATACATACACCCTTTCCAAAAACAAACATTAAAAATGAAAATACACTGTGGTATTATAGCAACGTTATTAAACGTCTCCAGTAAAAATTAAGTTGAAAGTCAAAAATGAAAAATTTGGTAATACTTGTTGATGAATTCAACAAAGAAATAGGCGAATCAGAAAAATTACTGGCTCACAACAAAGGCCTTTTGCACAGAGCGTTTAGTATTTTTATTTTCGACAAACATAATCGCATGCTTCTGCAACAACGAGCTCTCGACAAATACCACTCTGGCGGACTTTGGACAAACGCATGTTGCAGTCACCCAAAACCAGGAGAAGAGATAACACAAGCTGCGCACAGAAGATTAAAAGAAGAAATGGGCTTTGACTGCGAACTTGTTAATGCATTTAATTTTACATACAAAGTACAATTTTCGACCGACATGATTGAATACGAATATGACCATGTTTTCGTGGGTCGTTTTGATGGTGAAGTAGAACCGAACCCAACTGAAGTTGCTAACTTTTGTTGGAAAGAATTGAGCCTGCTGAAGCAAGAACTTCAACAGGCCCCGAATTTATATTCTGAGTGGTTTAAAATTTGCGTCGATGACGCAGTTAATTTTTATCTTACAAGTGCCTTATCACAAGCAGCTGAATAAACAGATCTTTCAAGTGGTGTTGGATGTGTTATTGGACTGATACCTGCAACATGTAAAGCATCTTCTGCTTTTTTGCAAACGCTCGATAGCTGTTTATCTAGTTCAGGCGCAAACAATCCGTTTTGAGTTTTACAAGAGATCAAAACGTTGCTGCAAACATTCGAAAGAAACATATTTTTATCCGCTAATCCATTTGCCGTTTTTGAAGCATTCTCAACAGCCTGATTTACGTTTAGGGAAAATTTTGCATGAGAAGAAGTTTTACCTAACCAACCTAAATCACCGCCATTGTCATTTGCTATCGTATTTGTAGCAACACATACCATTCTAAAAACGTCGGTTAAATTCAAATTACCTTCAGATGATTTTTCTGAAATGCTGTTGAACAAATTACCTGCCAAGGTCAACATGTTAACACCTTTATTCAAAGCCCTTGGATCATCAAGTAAACACTTGCCAACCAAATCAGCTTCAAATTCATTTCTCTTACATTCATCTTTATGTTCGCACCACATATGACCAACTTCATGAGCAATAACTGCTGAAAACGTATCTTCGTTTTTATCAAAATCCCATAAAAAAAGTTTTAACGCCTGCTCACCAATAACAAGCTTGTTGATTCGCGATTCTTTTGAAACAGGATCACCCTCAGTTATGGTTGTCTCGATAAGCATTTTAGCAAAAAGATTATAACTTTCTTTATCTTGACCAACGTGAATAAGAATATCTTCAACTTCTACATTGGCTTTTTCTGCTAAGGCTTGAGTTTTTTTATACAACAATTGATACAAGGCTGGAGCAATCTCTGGCGCACCGGCTTGCATCACTGAAATCAATTTTTCAGAATTTTTTGAGCATTGTTCAGGAAATCTTTTTTTCAACAAATCAATTTCGCTATCCATAACATCATACAAACCAGAACTCACTGGATTGAGCATCAGATTAACCGCTGGCAACGCAACAACACTTGATTTAGCCTGAGCAATTTTTTGGTTAGCATTGTTTGCTGGCACTGAAATTCTGATCTGAGCAGACAAAATACTACTCAAAGCGAAAACACTGAAGAAAAAGGTTTTTATTATTTTTTTTATTATGATTTTCATATTTTTTGACCCCATTTTTTCTATCATTAACAACTTCCTTTTAAACCCCCAAAGGCCCCCTCAACCCTCTTTGAATCTTTATATGTTTAAGTCTACAGAAATTATTCAATTTGTAAACACAACCAAATAATCTGCATGTTTTTGCAGTTTTTATAAATAATTTAACATTTCTTACCAAAAATTGAGTTTTAGGGCTTTTTATTGATCTTTATTCAAACCCATCGAAATCATTCATTGCTGTCAATGGAGATGGATTAAGATAATCCTCACGCGTTTCTTCTTTTGAAGATTCGGATGAGCATAAAACATTTTTTCCTGATCCAAAATCAGATTCTTCAACCTGGACTTCTTTATCGTTTTCTTGAGTAACACTCGCATCATATTGCGCGTTTACCAAACACAACGAACCAATTAAAAAAATGGTATACACAAAAAAATTTATTTTCATGACAACACATCCTTTCCTAAAACAAAGATAAAACCCCGCACCCTAAAAACATCATGTAACTGAATGTCAATGTGTTTAAATTGTCCGCTTTTGTCAATTTTATTGTAACATAAATAATGTGTATGTTAGGGTAACTCAAGCTTTTAAAAAATCGTAATAAGAAGAAGGAAGGAGCCGCATGAACTCCACAAAAAAAATATTAAGTAAAATCTGTTTAATCGCACTAGCAACAACAATTGTCTTTGTTGCAAAAAAAACATTCGCACATGATTTACCAGTTTTTTACAGAGCACCAATGTTGCAAGACAATATTTCTAAAGACATCAAAAACTGGACATCAACACTTAAGGTTCGTTATGCAAACGCATCAACTTACAAATCTCATAACTCACATTATCACACAAGCCCGCTGCTAAGCATTTACGGTGATCTTGATTTAACAAAGATGGGTTGGTGGGTTGATAATCCAGGAACTAAAACAAATGCATATTGGGGTAACAACTCATCTGCGCAAATGCCACCAGACTCAACAGCTGCAAATGCTACTGACGGTAAGGTTGCTTTTTTCGGACATTTCAAGGCAGACGAAGTAAGTTTGCATTTTCAACAAAACATCGCATCAGGCCTTTTTGTTTCAATTTACGCACCATACCGAGAAGTTCGAATTGAAAAAATTAGCTACAAAAATTTGGGTACCAACTCTATAAACGTAACCACAAAAGATGGAAGCACAACGAAAACAGTCGATATAAACAATTTATTAACAAACGATTTAAACGCAATTCTTACTGAAAACGGCTACAAAGCAAAGTATGATGCAACAGACAAAAAAAGTGGAATTCCAGAAGTTCAAATCAACTTGGGCTGGCAAGGTTTTAACAATAAGTCATTTGGAATAATTGATTCATTGGCAGGCACTTTGCAAGCTGGAATCATTTGCCCTTGCGGACACGAAATTGACCAGGCAAAACCTTTTGAGGTTGCGCTGGGGTCTAATAATTTTTGGGGATTTAGCGCTCGTGGTAGTGGCGAGGTAACCATTTGGAAATACCTTTGTATAGGCGCTGTTGCCGGAGCAAATGTATTCTTACGTCAAAACCGAATTATCCGTATGAAAACTCACGAAAACCAAAGCGGTTGGTTTAGGCTTGAACAAGCCAAAGCTAACGTCGACCCAGGTTCCATGTGGGACATTGGCTTTTATGCAAAAATTGAACCTTTGAGTGGCGTTTCTTTCCTTGCCGGATATTCAATGAATTCACAGGAAGAAATGACTTTGGATGTTCGAGACGGTAATTTTTTACAAACTCGGATCAATGCTGGAATGGCTGAAACAAACCCAGTGCTAGTCTCTCAAGACTACGTTGTAAACCACGATGACAAAATACAATCGTGGCATCAACACACTCTGCATGCAGCCTTTAGAATTGATGGCGGTAGCTTTTTTAGCCGATCAATTGCACCAATTTTAGAACTTGAGTATGACTATCCATTTTATGGTAAGCGATCCTTCAGAGCTGATGCAATCTCGGGAACTGCTGGCGTAAAAATATCGCTTGGTTTTTAAGTTTTTTTAGAAAAATAAAAATTATTTATTGAAAAATTTTCCACGAAAACGAATTGTCTTAAATCTAAAAAAACGCTGATTGCGATATATTTTTCTTAACTTAATCCATGAACAATATATCGATTCGCCGTAACTTTCTAGCAAATCACTTAAACTGCAATGTTTAACAGTAAGCATAAATACAAAAATATTTATTACTGTATTCGTACTTGGCGCATGAGAATGCAAAGCTGGCGATTCAGAGTCTGCTCGTACTGAGGTTGTCGTGCTTCGACCAGGCTCAGTATGAGCGGGGTTTGAACAAGCGTGCTCAAACTCACTGGGCTCGGACAAACTTTCAGTAAAACATTGCTCATCACTCTGCATACCAGAAACAAATGATACGCTTCCGAATGACAACAAACAAATAATTAAAAAGTTAAAAATATACTTTTTCATAGAAATAACCCCCAAATTTACATATATTTTTAGATAAAAATTTTCACATAGAATTTTCTGAGCATTTATCTCTCAAAAACATATTTATACTAACATTTTTAAGTCCATCCTGCAAAAGCCCTCATATATAATTTTACTAAGTTTTGACTATTTGTGTTTTAGGGGCTTTCCAATATCTCTTCCAACTGGTAAAATATGTAGCATAAGTAAAATGCCAAATTTTTAGAGTGTTTGAGAGAGGCTATGAATACGATATCAAAAATTAGACAAGAAATTTTCCGAGTAATAAACAGTGTTTACACTGTATCATCGGAACAAATCGCTGCTGTGGAAATAAAAGTTAATACCGAAACCAAAGACGGATCATTCGGGGACCTTAGCTGCAATGCTGCCCTTGTTTTGGCAAAAGTTGTAGGACAAAATCCACGCCAAGTTGCAGAAAACCTTAAGGTAGCTCTATTGCCTGTGGCTGAAAAAATAGAAAACAATTTTTTCGCTCAAATCGACATAGCTGGTCCTGGTTTTTTGAATTTTACACTTACAAATGAAACCTGGCGTCAACTCGCTACGGAAATATTCACAGAGGGTCAAAAATTTTTCAAACTTGATAAAGATGAACAAATTTCAAAATACCTTGTTGAATTCGTCAGCGCAAACCCAACTGGTCCTTTACATCTTGGGCACGGTCGAGGCGGAATAATTGGTGACGTACTATCAAACGTCTTAAAATTTTTGGGACATGTTGTTCACAAAGAATTTTATATTAACGACGCTGGCAGCCAAATTAATGTCTTGGGAAAATCTTTTAAAGTTCGCTGCCGACAAGCTTTGGGTAGATCTGATGAAATGCCTGAAAAATGCTACGCCGGTGAATATCTAATTGAGATGGCAAAAGAATGCATAACTGAGTATGGAGAATCTCTTTTAAATAAAGAAGATTCTTTTTTCCAAAATTATGCAAAAGAACACCTTCTACAGTTAATAAAACATGATTTGAAAAATTATGGCATTCAATTTGATGAATGGTTTTCTGAAAAAAGCCTACATGATAGCGGTGTAGTTAATGCAGCGGTTAGCCTTTTAATGTCCAAAGACATGGCTTATGAAGCAGACAACGCCATATGGTTTAGATCAACATTATTTGGCGACGATAAAGATCGCGTTCTCAAAAAAAGCGATGGCGAACTAACGTACATAGCAAGTGACATTGCTTACCACAAGGACAAATTCGATCGCGGATATGATAAATTAATTAACATTTGGGGCCAAGATCATCATGGTTACGTAAAACGATTAAAGGCCACAATGCAGGCTTTGGGATACGATTCTAACGCGCTTGATGTCATTCTTTATCAACTTGTCACAATCAAGCAAAGTGAAGAAGTTGTACGAATGTCAAAACGAGCTGGCACCTATACAAAGCTAAGTGACGTTATCGAAACTGTCGGCTCAGATATTGCTCGTTTTTTCTACTTAAACCGCAAAGCAGATGCTCATCTGGAATTTGATATCGACACAGCTCTCAAAAAAACTGATGAAAATCCAGTCTTCTATATTCAGTATGCATACGTTAGAATCAACAGCATATTGAATAAGGCGGAACAGGAAAATGAATTAATTGACTGCCTAAGACTCTTGAAAGAAACAGGTATTGACGGCAGCTTGTTAGACATTTTTGTAAAAAATATTGGACCAGAAGAACGTAGCGTCATTAAAAAAATCATCACCCTGCAAGACGCCTTAAGGGGTATTGCAAAGACTTATCAAACACATGTCCTGGCGTATTACGCATTAGAACTTGCAACTAAATTTCATACATACTACGCCAACAATAAGGTCGTCGATTCATCAAACATAACTGTAAGCAAATCGAGACTTTTTGTTGTTATTTTGGTAAAACAAACGTTAGAAATTTGTCTTGATTTGTTAGGCTTAAACAAGCCTGAAAAAATGTAACAACATACCTAACAGAGAGAAACTTAATGAATATAAGTGAAATTCAGGGTTTTGATTTAAGGAACTTTGATTCAAAAAAAATTAGAAACTTTTCTATCATCGCTCATATCGACCACGGCAAATCAACATTAGCTGATAGATTGTTAGAAGTAACAGGCACCATTTCATCTCGTAACAAAAATGAACAATTTTTAGATAAGCTTCAGGTGGAAAAGGAACGAGGAATAACGGTAAAAGCACAAACCGCATCTCTTTTCTACAAATACAAAGACGAGATTTATTTATTAAATTTGATCGACACTCCTGGTCACGTTGACTTTAACTACGAAGTCTCTCGATCACTTTATGCATGTCAGGGCGCATTGTTGCTCGTGGATGCAGTACAAGGAGTACAGGCTCAAACCATGGCGAATTTTTATTTAGCCTTTGGTCAAAATTTAACAATTATTCCAGTCATGAATAAAATTGATATGGCTATTGCAGATCCTGAAAGAATTGCACGTGAAATGCATAATGCGTTTGATATCAACAAAGACGATATCGTTTTAATTTCTGCAAAAACGGGGCTAGGAATTGACAAGTTATTACCAGAGATTATCGAAAAAATTCAACCACCAACTGGCAACCTGGACAAACCTTTTAAGGGACTGCTTTTTGACTCTTGGTATGATGAATACCGTGGTGTTATTTGTTTAATCGAAGTCATTGATGGCAGCATACAAAAAGGCGACAAAATAACATCCGCTCACTCAGACCAAGAATATGAAGTACTTGATATCGGACTTATGTATCCAGAACTTTTTCCAACAGGTGCTTTATATACAGGTCAGGTAGGATTTTTGATAGCCGGCATGAAAACCGTACGTGAAGCTCGAGTCGGTGATACTTTTTATCATACAAAAAGTCCAGTCACCCCGCTTCCAGGTTTCAAGCCTGCAAAATCAATGGTCTTTGCAGGAATTTATCCCGTTGATACATCTGATTTTGAACAAGTTAGAGATGCAATTGAAAAATTAACTTTAAACGATCCAAGCGTACACGTTGAAAAAGAATCATCAGTTGCACTTGGACTTGGCTTTCGTTGCGGATTTTTGGGTTTGTTGCACATGGATGTTTTTAAACAACGTCTAGAACAAGAATATAATGCAAGCATAATTGCAACTTCGCCAACAGTGCTTTATCGAGTCATTTTGACAAACGGTGAAGAAGCAGTTATTGAAAATCCATCGAATTTTCCAGATCAATCACGCATTCAAGAAGTTTTAGAACCAGTAGTTGATGCAACAATAATTACGCCAAAGGAATATTTGGGTAATATTTTAAAATTGTGCCAAGATCGACGAGGCGAACAAAAAGAAATGACCTACCTCGACGAAGATAGATTGATCTTAAGATATCGCATGCCATTAAATGAAATTGTTACGGATTTTTATGACAAACTAAAATCGCTCAGCGCAGGTTATGCAAGCTTTGATTACGAAGAAGGCGGTTACCAAGCTGGCGATCTTGTAAAAATGAACATTCTACTTAACGGCAAAGCCGTTGATGCATTGTCAGTAATTGTACACGACGACAAAGCATACTATGTTGGCCGACAGCTTGCCGAAAAACTTAGAGCTGTAATTCCAAGACAATTGTTTGAAGTTACAATTCAGGCAGCCATAGGAGCAAAAATTATAGCTCGCGAAAGCATTTCAGCGTTACGTAAAAACGTTACCGCAAAATGTTATGGTGGTGATATAACGAGAAAACGTAAATTGCTTGAGAAACAAAAAGAAGGTAAAAAGAAAATGAAACAAGTGGGCAACGTAGAGGTCCCACAAGAAGCATTTTTAACAATCTTAAAAAATGAGTAACGGAGAGGTGTCCCAATGAAAAAGCGTAAGGGGTTTTACTCTATTTCTGTAGTTGCAAAAATGTTTTCAGTACATCAACAAACTGTTCGTATGTATGAAAAAGAGGGTTTGTTAACGCCAAAGCGCTCTGAGGGAAACACGCGTTTGTACTCAGAAGAAGACGTTGAACGCTTGGAAGAAATCATAAACTTAACCCACAAAATGGGTGTCAACCTTGCTGGCGTGGAAATTGTCATGAAACTACAAAAAAAAATAAAACGCATGCAAGAAGACATGAATAAAATGTTTTCCCAGCTTCAGGGACAATTGGATCATGAAGGCGATGAGTACACCAAAGAGGTTAAGCATAGCGCTGAACGACTCACTTCTTTAAAAAAAGACAGCAAATCTCAACCTAAAAACCTTCCTTTAAGCCTTGATACAAAACCTAGACAAAGTAAGGATAAAGAAGAAAAAGTTGACGATTGGCAAATTGATTATGATGAAAATATTTAAAGGATTTTTATGTTTTGGAACCAAATAAAAACCGTATTACTTTTGGGATTCTTGAGCGGCCTTTTTATCTTGCTGGGCTTCTGGCTTGGCGGTCCTAGGGGTATAACATTTGCATTCTTTATGGCTTTGATGATGAATGCAGTAGCTTATTTTTTTTCAGACAAAATTGTTTTGGCTATGTATGGAGCACAAACTTTAGACGTCCAAGAACATCCTAAAATTTATCGTATGATTGAAGAGTTAAGCCAAGAAGCAAACATTCCTATGCCAAAAGTTTGGTACATCCCAACCGACATGCCAAACGCATTTGCAACGGGTCGTAACCCTGCTCATGCATCAGTTGCAGTAACTCACGGAATAATGAGCATGCTTGAAGATCATGAACTCAAAGGTGTCTTGGCTCATGAAATTGGTCACATAAAAAATCGCGACATCTTAATTTCAACAGTTGCTGCTACAATCGCCAGCGCTATTGGTTATATTGCACAAATGATGCAGTGGGCATTTATTTTTGGCGGCAGCAGTCGAGATGATCGTGAACAAGGAAGTGGTTGGGGAACATTGATTATCGCAATTTTTATGCCAATCATTGCAACACTCATTCAGCTGGCAATATCAAGATCTCGT
>Ga0172371_10007286_pt1 | contig 15815 bp, 16 predicted proteins | sample Lak12m_FD_114543 | JGI IMG/M metagenome (GOLD analysis project Ga0172371, IMG submission 114543) | Freshwater microbial communities from Kabuno Bay, South-Kivu, Congo - kab_022012_12m | ecosystem: Environmental > Aquatic > Freshwater > Lake | place: Democratic Republic of the Congo: South-Kivu... | reverse complement strand
GGAGTGGAGCTTCCAGCCCCGTTGATTGCCGCCTTCGTGGATTCGCCCTGCGGGATGCTGGGTGGCGCGAACTTGGCGACCATCTGCTCGGTGAGCATGCGGTTTATGCTGTACGAATAGCTGACCGAGTCGCCGACAGCCATCGAGCGCACGTTCCAGGTGAAGCGCGGCTCAGGCGAGGAGTCTGTGGTCGCCGGCGCATTCTGGAAGACAATGCGGCTCACGCTTGAGACCACTTCCTTCGGGACCGAGTCGAGGATGATGAAGTTCTGCTTCGTTGTGCCGGAATTCACATAGGTCAGCCGAATTTCGGTTGTGTAACTGTCCGAGCCGCTGTCCGCGGTCTTGTAAACCTTGAACTCCTTGGTGAATCCGCCGTCGTAGCGCACTGTTTTTGAGAACACTGCCTCGCGCTCAGGAGCAAGCTCCACAACCGTGCTCTTCGGAGTGGTTGCGGTTTGCGCCGTGCATGCCGGAACCGCGAAGTTCGAGGTTGCCTGCGTGCCGTCAATGGAAACGCGCAGTTCGTAGCTGCCCGCCTTTTCAGGAGTGAATGAAAGCTTTGAAGACTGCCCGAGCGTCTGCGAGAATACCTTCGAGTTTGAGCCGCCGTCAACGTAGCTCACTTCCACGAGCGCGCTCGGCGCAGATGCGACAAGATACGTTACGTCGAGCGTCGCTGGCTGCCCTGCGCAGGTAACCGACACCTTCGAGGAAGTGCGGATTGAGCCGCCCGACGCGCCGCCGGAGCCGCCTCCGTAGCTTGTCTTGACTGGCTGCTCTCCGATGACAGTGCTGTTGTTTATGACAGTGCTGTTGTTTTCTTCAGGCGGAGGAAGCACCGCGCCGTCCTTGACTTCCACTGCCGCGGTTGCCGAGAAATCGTTGTAAATGGCATTCACAGTGGCATTCCCCGCCGAGCTTGCCGTGAAGAAACCGGAGCCGTTTATTGTTCCGGCGTTTCCGTCAACTCCCCAAATCACGCCGTCCGTTACGGCAGCCATGTTTCGCCTTCCGGAGTCGTATGCGAAAAGGGAGAACTGCATTGTTCCATTCACCGGCAGGATGGCGCTTTGCGGGACGATTTCGATTCCGACCACGTCGCCCATGAGCGCCTCGAAATGCGCGCTGCACGCGAAATCGCCGTTTTCCGATGACGCGTAGATTGTCCCGTTGCCGATTGCAAGCGGATTGAATATCGCGGTTGAGTTTGAATTGAGATACAGCGCGAACATCGCCGGAAGACTCGAATTCCAATTCATGCTCGGACATGGCACTTCCACGCGCGGGATTGCCGTGTCGCCGCCATTTGCTGCACGGGCGAGCCGAACCCTGATTTCCTCGTAGCAGGTTACGCGCACGTCCCTGCCCTCGTTGATTTGCGTCCTGAAATTTGACGGGGTGATTGCGCAGGAGGTGATTGGCTTGGGCGGGTTGTGAACCGACACCGGAATCGAACAGGAGAATAGCGGGACGTCCAAGCTGGCGTAACTTGCGGACAACGTGCCGTTGCCTTCGGCTTCGCCGGAAACGAACAATGCATCGCCAATATTCGACACCACCGAACCGATGGTGGATGACCAGCGGAGTTCCGGGCAGGGAACGGACAACTCTACGCCGTCATGGAAACTGAAACACCAAGCCGAAACGCCGGTGGTTGTGTTGGTCAGGGCATTTATCGCCGAGGGGGAAAGCTCGCACGAGATTGTGTCTTTCACGCTTCCAACCAAATCCATGGCGTCTGTTCTTCCGGAAACCGCCTTCGCATTCACGATTATTGGAATTGTGCAGGATGGCTGTGTGGAGACCGAACCGTCCACCAGGTTCGCCGAAAGCGTCCCTATTCCGGTTGTTTTTCCTGAGCTGAAAACCGTCCTGTCTGCGCCGTTTGCTTCGACCGAGCCGATTGTGGTTGACCAGTGAATTTCCGGACAGGGAACGACTTTAGACGCCATTTCGCTGACCTTCTGAGTGCAGAATGCCGAAACGGTTGTCGTCTTGCCGACAGTGGTGTTTATGCCGTTCGGGAAAAGCGAGCATGAGATTGGATTTTCGTGTTTGAGCGCAGTGCCGCCGATTGCCGGGTCGGGCTTAGCCACTGAAACTGGAATTGAACAGGAAAATTGCTGCGCATTGCCTCCGGCGATGAATGTGCCGGCGGTCAGCGTTCCGGTTCCGTTGATTGTTCCGGACTTGAATACTGCGCCGGAGCCGTTAGCGGTTACTGAGCCGATTGTGGTTGACCAGCCGAGCTTGGGGCAGGGAATGTTGATTGAAAGGCCGTTCTCGGAAGTGCTGGAGCAGATGACCGAGATTTTTATGGTGTTGTTGGTCGAGGTGCTTATGCTTGATGGCAAAAGAACGCACGAAAGCACGCTGTTGTTTCTGGCAGGAAGCACGTCCGCCGTCTTTTTGATGGGGGCGGTGGCGGAGATTGCCGGATTGTAATTGGAAGCGGAGATGAACTCCCTTGAGTTTGGAATCGAAACGGCGACGGAAGTGGCTGAAGTGGCTGAAGTTGCCGATGAAACGGAAGAGGATTGGGTTTGGGTGGAAATGGACGTTGATGCTGATGCAGACGCGGATGTCGAGGTGGATGCAGACGCAGACGCGGAAATCGCCGCGCCCGAATCAAGACTTGCGCTTGCGCCTGCTGACGCCGTGAAATCGCTTGCTGCGAATGCGCAGGAGAGCGCAAGCAACACGAAAAATACGCATGTGAAGATTTTGTTCATCATATCCACCCCGATTAACACTTCTTTTCTTATTCTGACACAAGTTATTTATATATCTTCCGCTTTTCGCCCCGACGAATGCGCAAACCCGACAAGAGCGAATATATTACCTGTCCTGCACAGAAGCGGGCATGCAAAAATACGATGCGATAGTTGTCGGTGGCGGACCTGCCGGCTCGTCGTGCGCCATGCTCCTTTCAAAAAAGGGCGCGAAAGTGTTGCTTATTGACAAGGAGGGATTCCCGCGCGACAAGCCGTGCGGCGATGCCATAGGCGGCAAGGCATTGAACGTGCTTGCCGAATTCGGGCTTGAGGGCGAAATCAAAAAACGCGGATTTGCGCGAAGTTCGGGGCTCGTGTTCTCCTCGCCCTCGGGCGCGGAAGTGGAAATCCCGCTGCTCTCGGATGGGAGCGACATGAGCGGCGGATTCGTCTGCAAACGGAAGGATTACGACGACATGCTTTTTCAGGCGGCAAAGAAGCGCTGCGAAACGCGCGAAAACTTTGAAGTCGTGGATTTGATTTTTGACAATGGGAAGGTCGTCGGGGTAAGGGCGCGGGCTGCCGGCGGCGCGGCTGATGATGTTGCCGAAATCTTCGCGAAATTGGTAGTGGGCGCGGACGGCGCGAATTCCGTGGTGGCGAGGAAGACCGGATGCGCGGAGATAAGACAGGACCACTATTGCTCGGCCATGCGCGGCTATTATTCGGGCGTTAAGGGGCTGCGCGGGAATATCGAGGTGCATTTCCTCCCAGAGTGCATGCCCGGATACTTCTGGATTTTCCCGCTCTCGGACAACGAGGCGAATGTCGGGGCGGGGATGCTGCTGTCCGACATAACGCGCCGGAAAATAAACCTCTCGCGAGTGCTTGAGGAGTGCATGAAAAACAAAAGGTTCGCGGGAAGGTTCGATGGCGCGAAATTGCAGGGCGAGGCGAGGGGATGGGGCTTGCCTCTTGCATCCGCGAAGAGGCGATGCGCAGGCAACGGGTTCGTGCTCGTCGGCGACGCGGCTTCGCTCATTGACCCGTTCTCAGGCGAAGGGATTGGGAACGGCATGAAGAGCGCGAAAATCGCGGCGGAAACCCTCGGCGGAATCATTGCAAAAGGAGATGCGACCGAAGCGGACTGCCTCGCATACGAGAGCGCGCTTTGGGGGGAAATCGGCAACGACGTGAAATCCAGCCACACTCTGCAGAAGCTCGGCAAGCACGGCTGGCTTTTGGATTTGATGATTTCAAAGGCGCAGAAAAGCGAACTGGTGCGAAACGAGCTTGCGGGAATGATTGCAAGCCGCGAGGCAAAGAGAAAGGCGAACAGCCCTCTGTTTTACCTGAGGATACTTCTTGGATAGACTATAGCAAACCACGAAAGTAATTTGACACAGTCATCTATGCTTTCAGTCGTGGTTTGCTAGGTAGCAGAGCCGCAGTACTTTCCGGCTCTGCTATAAACAACGGAGATGACATCTTCTTCGGATTGATTTTGCAGAAGAGCGGGGAATGTTTTGAATCCCTCTGCTTGGATTTCTCGGATTATGCCTATGCCTTCAGGAAAAGGAACGGCTTTTTTCCGGCGCGGATTTTCAGCGTGTTTTTCTCGGTGAATTCGCCTGCGGGCTGCCCGTCTATGAAAAGCTGCGCGTGCTCGCTTCCCGAAATCCGAAGGGTGCAGGGCACGCCCTTCCTGATTATTCTTGGGGCGAAAAGCCGCCTGAAAGGCGAGATTGCCACTGCCTGGTAATCCTGCGAGCCGCGAGCCATCTGCCTGCCGCCGCACGAATAGCAGTAGGCGGGCGAGCCGGTTGCGGTTGAGAAAAGCACGCCGTCCGCGCGGAACGCAAAATGCCGCCTGCCGCATTGCAGATGGATGGAAAGCACGCGCGGCTCCGGATTCCTGATGCCGATTTCGTTGAGCGCGGGCGGAAGCCGCCGTCCGTTGAGATGGCAGTCCAGAAGCAGCCGTTTTTCAAGTTTCTGCTTTGCAAGCGAAGATGAGAGCCGCGTTCGCCAGTTGGAGAAATCCGACTGGCAGATGAAGCTCGTGCCGCTCCCGATTGCGAAAAACGGCGTGCCGTAGAAGCGCTTGGAGAAAAGCACCGTGCCGTCGCCGCCCACGGTCACCACGAGATTGGGGCTTCTGCCGGAGGCGGGAATTCCGATTCCGCGCTTCTTCAGGAAGGATTCCACCGCCTTTTTGACCTGCAGCGCGATTGGCTTGTTGTTGTTAGCAACCACTATCGCGGATTTTATCGGTTCCATCCAGCCAGCCCCGCAGCGCCATGATTTCGATTTCGCGCATTTCAGATTTTGAACTTGTCCCGTATGAAGCGAAGCGAGGGGAGCGACTGCGCGCGCTTGCGCATGACTTTCGCCGCAGCCACCGCAGTCGCAAAGCGCACGGACTCGTAAGGCGAGAATTTCCTGTTCACTCCGGCTATGAAACCGGCGCAGAACGCGTCGCCCGCGCCGAGCGTGTCCACTGGCTTGACGTGGAACGGCTCCACGGAGAACGAGGCGGGCTCCTTTGTCTTCACGATTATTTCCCTGCCGCCCTGCTTTATCACGCAGATGAGATTGTATTTTTTCGCAAGCGCGGCTGCCGCCTGCTCCTCGCGCGAACCCGTGATTGCGAACAGTTCCTTGCGGTTGATTATGAGGTAATCGCACCTGTCAAGCACGCGCGAGAGCTTGCGTTCGCCGAACCGCGAGGCAGCCCTGCCCGGGTCGAACGATATCGGGATTCCCCTCTCGTGCGCGATTTTGCTCGCGGACTCAAGCATGGGAAGCGCGCAGCCGCTCATGTGCAGGAATGCAGCGCCCGAAATGTAATCCTCGTCAATCGCGCGCCGCCTGTCCGCCACGCCCAAATCCTCGATTACGCGCACCTCGGCGTGCGCGTCTATTATTATCACGGAAAGCCCGCTCATCCCGCGGAACTGGCGCACCTGCGAGGCGTCAACGCCAGATTTTTGAAGGTCTGAAAGAAGGAATTTTCCGTGCCTGTCGTTGCCCACGTTCGCAATCACGCCGGATGAAAAGCCGAGCTTGACGAGGTTGTGCGCGACGTTGGCAGCCGAGCCGCCCGCGCCGACCTTGGGGTGCATGCGCATGAGCGCGGTGTGGTCCGGCTCGGGGAATTCCTTGACGTAGTTTCGGATGTCATAGACGCAATGCCCGATTGTTACGATGTCAGGTTGCATGGTTTGAATGCCGCGGCGGATATTTTAAACATTGGTGGGAAGAACCGCAAGCGATTGCATGGCTGGCGTTTCGGACGGGCTTGAAGAAAAACTTGCGGGGAAACTCGGGGATTTCCTTGAGCCGGAAATCACGCGTGAGATTTCCTCGTTCGGAGGGCTGCTCACCCGCCACGCCGCGGTGCTGCTGCTTTGCAAGCAGAATGGAATTGACGTTGAACGGAAAATCCATCTCGCGGACGCGCAGGGCGAGCGGCTGCCATTCTCCTTTTCAGCGAAAGTGGCGAGAGTTTATCCCATCCAAACATATGGGGCAAAGCCCGGCTGCTCTGTCCGGCTGCACATAACGGACGGGAGCGCGGAGGCGACGCTTGTTCTCTGGAACGAGCAGGCGCGCCTGGCTGAGGAGGGCGAGATTTGCGTTGGCGACGATATAGAATGCAAAGGCGCTTATGCGCGCGCGGGAGAGATAATGGTCTCAAAGGGCGGAAGCGTTCGCAGGGTCAATTCGCGCGAAGTTAGGGGCGGGAGCCCGGCGGCAGACGCGCGCCAGGCCGCTGTGCTTGAGGGCGTGGCTGTTGGCGAGGGCGAAACTATCTTCAAGATAGGCGGCAGGGAATTCGCACTTGCGAACAACGAGGCGGCGCTTGCGATTGGAATCAAGGCGCTTGTTTCAGGAGTAAGCATCGGCACGGCGATAAGCATCAAGGCGCAGGAAATGGTGGGGAAGGAAATCCGGTATAAAATCGAGGGCGGACGGCTCTGCTCGCTGTCGCAATGAATTGAGTTGTTCTTTCAGCTGACTTGTTCTTTCAGCTATAGCAAACCACGAAAGTAATTCGACACAGTCGCCTATGTTTTCAATCATGGTTTGCTAGGTAGAAGAGCCGCATTGCTTTCCGGCTCTGCGATAAATCAGGCCTCATCCTCATTAAAGGGAGAAAAAAATGAAAAAAAACTGAAAAGAGAAAAAATGCTTGAAAAAACCGCTTACGTGTATTTCCCGACAAGCCCTTTTGTGCCGACCTGCTTGGTGGTCAAGCCGCTGCCGCTGTTCGTGGTGTAGTTGAATGACACGTTGTAGTCATATACCGAACCGGGAGTCAGCCCCGTGCTCGGGCACCCTCCGAACGAAACCACGCGCGTGTCTCCAGAAGCCACCGTGAATGTTGACGCAATTCCCTCGCAGGATGAAATGGAGATGTTATTCACCAAAAGCGAGCCGGAAGCGTCGTTGTTCTGGATGATTATTGACCCGTTTCCGCCAGTTGATGCGAAAGTGTAATCTGTTATGGCAAACGGCCTTGCCTCGCCCCTCCAATAGAGCGATGCCTGCGTGATGCGCGCATCAATCGCCAAGCTCGGGAAGAATCCGAGAAGCGCGATTGAAACGAGCGCGATGATAAGGACGACTGCAAGGAGCACCAGATATTCGGTCGCGCCCTGCCCGCGCAGGGGGCGAGCAGTCGACGCAGTCGACTCAATCGCGCCCTGTCCCTTTCTGCTAGAAAATCCCATACTATGACCTCCATTAATGCCAACTGGACCAGACACGTTACTACATTGGTAAAACACGGAGAGCATATATAAGCTTTATCAAAATGCGGAATTTCGGTGACTTTTGCGCCGGTCGCGTTGGCATAGTTGCGCCGGTCGCGTTGGCATGGTTGCAAGCTCGCCGCGCGCGCCGTTCGACCTGATAATATTAATAATGAACCGCGCAAAAGAACGAACATGTCGACACGCATAATGGCATGGATTTTTCTCGCTGCGCTGTTCCTCGCGGCTATTTTGCCTTCAGAGCCACACGCGGCATTCACCGAAAAGCTCACCATACAGGCATTTGACCAGAAACTGCGCCCAGTCGAGGGCGTGGAGATATATCTGGATTACCGGCTCAATTCCGTGACGACGAACGCGAGGACCAAGTCGAAATTCACCAACCAGTCGGGCATGGCAGACATGTCGTTCACCAACTACGAGTCGGTTGAGAACGATTCCTCGTTTGCCTATTCGCTGTATATGAAATATGGCAACCAGCTATACACTTACCATCTGATATCCCGCCAAGACAACAAGACAAGGATAGTCGGAGAGGCGGACATAAAGTCCTATTACCTTTGGGCGGGGGTTCGCGACCAGAACAAGCGCGTCCTGAAAGCGAAGATGACCATCAACAACATCACCAAAACCGTGGATGATTCGGGCTATGCGACGTTCCAGCTTCCGCCTGGAAAATATACCCTGAAAGCCGAGATTGCGGACGCCGTGAAAAACAAGGACGTTGATGTTGACCAGGACCGCGCGGTGGAGATTGACATTCCGCTTTACTCGCTTGATGTATACATAAAGGACGATAGTGGGCGGCTGCTTTCCGGAAAAGTTTTGGTTGAGGGCAGGGAAGCCACAACCACAGACGGGCACGTCCGGTTTGAAAACCTTTCCGAGAGCAGCGTGCAGGTCCTTGCGCAGAACAACGACAGCACAAGGAAAGCCGAGGTTGACCTGACAAGCCAGCGCAGCGTTGACATGGTTTTCGACAGGGTGGTTCCGGAGATAAAGGAATTGCACGTGACTCCGCTGAAGACCGGAGCTGCGACAATCGGACTTTACATCGAGGACCCCGGGATGAGCGCGAGCGGGATTGAATCCGTCACCGTGACTTACACTGTGAATGGAATAGAAAACCAGGTGCCGGCTTATTCGATAGGGTTCAATACTTACGAGGCAAAGATTCCAGTCCAGCCCCCGAAAACCCCAGTGAAATACGTGGTCAAGGTCTCGGACAAGGAAGGGAACAGCGTGTTTGCCACCGGAGACTACATGATTGAGCCGGAAAAAACCGTGCAGCAAACCGCGCCAGTCGAGCCGGTTGTTTCAGGCGGGATGCAGATAGGGCTGTTCGGATGGGGTCCGGAAAGCGTTGCAGTGGTTGTGGTGGTGGCTTGCATCGTGCTCGCAGGAGTGTTCTACTACTTGAAATTCGGAAGGAAACAGAGCGGCGGGTTCGTGCCCCCGCCTTCTTCGCCTCCGCCTGAGCCGCCGTAGATTTAGGGCTCGCGCCAATTTCGGCGAGATGCCCGCGCCACCCCGATTAAAGACTTGTTCTTGCACTAAAAACCCGCAGGGATGGCGGTCAGATTTTTGCTGTGGCAAAAATACCCGCCATCTATAGCAGAGCCGGAAAGTACTGCGGCTCTGCTACCTAGCAAACCACGACTGAAAGCATAGATGACTGTGTCAAATTACTTTCGTGGTTTGCTATAATATTCCTTCTGTTTCTAATTTCACCCGCAGGGATGGCGGTCAGATTTTTGCTGTGGCAAAAATACCCGCCATCTAATATTCCTTCTGTTTCTAATTTCACCCGCAGGGATGGCGGAGCCCGGTTTAACGCGCCAGACTCAAGATCCCGCGCAAGCGGCTAAGTAATCTGGTGACTTAGGTCTTCGGGAGTTCGAATCTCCCTCCCTGCATGAAATTTCAAGTTAGGTTTATTAATATCTTAGACGCAAATGCACCATATGGAAACGGCACTTAACAAGCTTCTTGCGGAAAAGCGCGGCACAATCGGAGAGCGCAGACGGAAGAAAATCTTAACGAACACGCGCACTCTTGAACGGCTTGCTGGGAAGCCAATTGATTCCGTCTTAAAAAAAATGAACAGCGTCCATGCTCTTGCTGAAAAGATTGCGGTGCAGGGATACACCCCAGCAACCCAGAGCGACCTTCGGCTTATGTTAAAGATGCTCTGGAAAGTTGCGAATGGATATCATCAGGCAGACCGACCGAGTGAAGTCCATTGGATAAAAATAGGCGTGAAACGTAAAGACAGGAAACACCCGAAGCTGATAAGCGAGGATGAACTACAGAGAATGTTGAAAGTCGTCGGAGTGCGGGACAGGGCGATAATGAGTCTTCTTTATGAATGCGGCTTGCGTCCGAGCGAGTTGCTTGCCTTGAAGAAAACCGACCTTGATTTTATGAAGGAAGGCGTTAGGGTTCATGTCCCAGAAGGCACAAAGACCGGCGCAAGGGATATTCTCGCAGGCGGCAACGCAGAGCCAGCACTCGCGAATTGGCTTAATGCGCACCCCGTGAAGAAGCAGGACGCGCTCCTATTCCCTGCGGAATACGGAACTGGAAACTTCAAAATGATGACGACGGACGGGCTTACCAAGATGGTTCGGACTGCTGCGGCACGAGCAGGGATTCAGCGACGGATAAAGACTTATGATTTTAGGCACACAGCAGCCACGATAAACGCAAAATTCTTTTCGGAAGCGCAGCTTCGGAAATATATGGGCTGGACGCAGGACAGCACAATGGCGGCGGTCTATGTTGATATGTCGGGACGGGACACGGACGAGGGAGTTGCTCGCAAACATAACAAGCCGGTGGAAGCCGTTAAGAATGAAACCAAGACCGAGCCGAAGCTCTGTAAAAGATGCGGAAAGACCAATATGCACGACGCGGAATTGTGCGCGTATTGCGGATTGAGTTTTGATAAGGATAAGGCGAAAACCGATTTTCTCTCGATGCAGGAGCAGCTCAAGACGCTTGAAGCTGAAAGAAAAACAGACAGGGAGGAGCTGGCGAAGCTCGCTCGGCTCGTCGTTAAAATAGCGGGGAAAAAAGAATAATCAGGTTAAATAATCTGCCGCAGCTTCAATAAGCGCACGTCCAAGTTCAAGAAGACTTTTTTCAAACTGCTCATGTTCAATCTGGCTTTCTTTCTTTTGTTTTTCCCATTCTTTGAAAAAGGCAGGTAGCATCGGCTTGTAAATACGGGCGAGGCTTGGCGGATATTTTGAAAGGTCTATAGCACTTTCATCCTCCTCGTTCTTTTTGTTGGAAAGATAACAGTTGGTGGCAGCACCCATCACCATATTCAAACCGAGAACGTGGGGGAATTTTGTTTCCGGCGGATAAAAATAAGGATTTAGGAAACTTTCACGCATCACTTCGTTTTCGATTACTCGTTTAATAATATCCCGAATCGGTTTTTTTACGTCGAAGAAAAGTTTATCGTAATTGGGGCTGTAATATTTTACGTTGCCACGTTTCTCGTCGTTAATGAGTTTCTTCCCGAGCAGTTTGTTCTTGCTCTTAATGAAAGTCGGCTCAGTTATTTTGCCCTTCAAAATCTCTAAAATTTCAGGCGAGGAAATTTCGTGGTTTGGGTTGTTGGGGTTGCCGTAGAGGATGACGCACAACACCATGCTCATCTTCGGCTCAAGACCGTCTGTCGCCTGAAAATTTTTCATGGTCTAATATGGGGCAAAAATAATTATAAAAGGTCGCTAAAGTGCCACTTTCATTATACTTAATGGTAAAATATAGAAGAAAAACAGGGGAGCGCCACGTCGGACGAACATATATCTTTTTAAATTAATTTGTGTTTATTTTAGCGATTGTTTCGTGCCCCTTTGGGATTGATTTGGTGATTTTATGGAGAACGCATATGTTGGTTTCGTTGCAGCGCCGGACTTCGTTGTGAAACTGCGCAAGTCTGTCCGAAAGGCGGGGTATGTTTCACTGTCTGAGTTTGTTCGGCAAGCTGTCCGTGAGAAAGTCGAGGCAGTTTTGGAGGTTCGTCCATGAGCAGCGAAAATATGCAAGCTATCCTTCGCGGCGCTTGCGAGGGACTGCGCGACCTCGGGCTTGAGGTCAAGACGATGGAGAATGGTGCCGTCTTGGTGCGAATACCGACGGGGAAAAGCGAATAGGAAATTATCTACGAGGTGTTAAGTCATGTGCGAAGAACTAAAAAAGAAAATTGGCTGGCAAGTGTGCGTCGGGCATAAACGTCCAAACAACATCTTTTTTTACGACGGCACAATCATGGGCGTTAGCGAAACGCATTTGTTTTTGCGAACTGTGAGCGGCGAGCAGGCGCTCCTGCTTACAGAGATTAGTAAAATCGAATTCAAAACAGCGCCAGCTAACACAGGCGCGGCGGGGAGGTGCTGAACATGGCAAAACCCTCCACCTTCACAGAGTGCAACTCCGCGAGTGTTCGCGATGCCGCCGAGTTTTACGCGTCGCAGAAATTACCGACTGTTAAAATTCTATCTCGTGAGAAAAAACCTTTTGAGAAATCGTGGCAACTGTTGAATTATAACACACCAAAAAAAGCGGCAGCAGCCTTTGCTAATCATGACGGCAACATCGGCATACGAGGCGACGAAAGCGGACTAATCGGGATTGACTTTGACGACGAGAAATTTAAAGCCGCGATGCTCGCCGAACTTCCGATGCTCGCCGATACGTTACAGAGTATGGGACACAAGACGACGGGACATTATTGGCTACGCCTGACGAAACCACTGAAAAATGAAAGCATCCGGCTTCACTTCGCGGACAGGACTAAACAAACCTTTGCGGACTTGCGCGGTATCGGCGGACAAATCGTCGTCGCGCCGAGCATCCACCCCGAGGGCGACCGCTATAAGTGGCTTAACGACAATCCGATTTTACCGCTGGACACGGACGTTTTTCTTGCAGCGCTTGATGCGGCTTGCGCGGCGGTTGGTGCGAAGAATCCATATCGCAAGGGCGACGCAAAACAGGACGACCAACCGACGCAGGGCGAAAATATCTTTGCGAAGGTAAAATCGGCAATATCCATTCAGCAGTATCTCGGGACACGAACAGAGCGAATAAACTGTCCTATTCATAAGGAAAAGACACCTGCGCAAGCGATGCGGATTTATCCTGCAACGCAAAGCTGTTATTGTTTCAGTTGCGGTTTTGCGGGGGATGTCATTTCGTTATATGCTAAGCAGCACAACATCGGACAGCTCGCGGCTGCGCAGGCGCTCGCGGCGAAATATGGGATTCCGACGACGCTTGAAAAATCAAAATCGTCCGGCTTTGACGAGGAGGGTTTGACTACGTCTGACCTTCAAGACTTCGCCGCCGTTCTGCGCGGTATAAACGACGATTGCTTAAAAACTCGGAGCAATCCTAAAATAAAGCTGATAACCTCGGCTGCAAAATGGCTTCGGGACAATATTCCACTTTATACATTTTCAGATACAAACGAAGTTCTATTCTACGACGAAGAAAAAGGGCATTACGTCGGCGGCGGGCGGGAATTCCTTGCGGGAAAAATTCAGTCTGCGCTTGAAATCGCTGGTCTATCAGACCATGCGAGCCGTTTTTTTGTTGAGGAAATTCTCGGTAATATTCGGCGGGCAACTTATATCAAGCGCGAAGATTTTACTGAGTCTTTAGACTATATCCCGCTTGCGAATGGGATATATGACACGGCGCAGCAGGAGTTTATTCCATTTTCTTCAAAGTTTAGGTTTTTGAGTAAATTTCCGACGAAATACGACCCAGATGCAACCTGCCCAGCGATTGATAAATTTGTTTCGGAGATTTTTCCAGATAACGAGCTAAATCAAAAACTCTTTTTTGAAATCGCAGGGAGCTGCCTGTTCCGCAAAAACCGCGAGCAAAAAGCCTTCGCATTCGTCGGTGAAGGCTCAAACGGAAAAAGCACCGCCACGGCAATTATTCGCGTCTTGCTTGGCTCGGAAAATACGACTTCTATCTCTCTACAGGAAGTTGAGGAAGACCGTTTTGCTGTCGCTAATCTCTATGGAAAATCGGCGAATCTCGTTGCAGATATGGCAAGCCGCGACCTGAAGGGGACTTCTCGCTTCAAGGCTGCGACAGGAGGCGACCTGCTCCGCGCCCAGAATAAGGGGGGTCAGCCATTCTTTTTTGTTTCATTTGCTCGGTGGATAATCTCCTGCAATAAACTGCCGAAATCAGGGGACGATATGCGAGCTTTTTATCGTCGCTGGATTATCCTGCTCTTTAATCAAAATTTTGAAGAACGGGATGACAAAAATCTTCTTAGCAAACTAACGACCAGTGGGGAAATGTCGGGTCTGCTTAACAAATCAATCGCCGCCTATGTGGGTGTCTTAAAACAGGGTGGATTTTGTTTCGCACCTAATTCGGCAGAAATCCGCAAGCTCTACGTTCATCTTTCGGACAGCGCGACGGCGTTCTGCGAAGATATGCTCGTTTCTGATGACGGCGACCTCGGAATCGGGAAAGATGAGTTGTGGCACACTTATTTGAAATTCTGTAAAATCCAGAGCTTGACTAAGGTTAGTGAAAAAAAATTCTGGGAAACATTGCCCGAACTTTTTGAAATCTACATTTACAGACCAAGCGGCGAAAACCGAGCGAGGCGGATTCGTGGGATTCGGTTTAAATCTGGCAGTCCAACAAGTCCAGCTTTTTCCAACTCTATTAATGGGGAAATCAGTCCAACAAGTCCAATATGTCCAACTTTTTACTACTCTGAAAAGCACTCAGAAAATACTACGGGTGAGAGAGGGAAAACGTTGGACATAACGGACTACTCGGACAAACAACAACAACCACTAATAACGCTTAAAGTCTTATTCCAAAAATCAACGCCCCAGTGGGTCGGGTCTGATGGTCGCACCTATGGGGCATTCCAAGCCGGACAGGTTGCCGAGCTTCCCGCAAGCGAGGCAGAGTTTCTTCTAAATGCCGGATTAGCGCAAGCCGCGCAAGGAGGCGCACCCTAATGGAAACCTCCTGCCACCACTGCGGCTCCTCTTTGGAAAGAGGCAAGACTGTTCCCCTGCGCAACAATTACACCGGCGGACAGTGGTATTCCTTTTGCTCCGACCTGTGCCGTGAGCTGTGGGTAGCCGAATGGCAGGTCATCTTCAAGCGCCGAGCACGGCAAGAAGCCGAGCTCAAGCAGCGCCTCCTTGAATTTGAAAGCTCCCACCGGGAGCAGCCTGTGGCGCAGGGCAAGCCATATCCCGAGGTCATTCTTCACGGTGGCAAGCTCGCCATAATTCCGGCGAGCTCTATCACGATGCAGGAAGCGCCGGGCAGCCCAAGCCCAGCCTGCAAGGAGAGCGCGGTGGAGGGGGCAACTGCGCCGCGCTCTCCCCTCCATTCAGAAAACACAAACAGGCAGCCCTCGGGTTGCCGGAGGTTTTGCCATGAAAATTGAAATTGAAGTGCCAAGCAAAACACAAGCCGATGAGGTAATTCTCAATCTTAAACACCACTTTCCGGCGGTGCGGATTCTTCGGGTTGAAAAGTTACAGGAGAAGGACAACGGCGAGAGGTTTCGAGACAGCACGGACCGGGCGATGTCCCGCGTTGCATCCTTCGAGCGCTTCAGACCGAAGGAACGGGGGCGGAGCTGATGTTTGAGGACGCGCTCTCTTTATTCCCTCCCGATAATATTGTGGGCTTCGCAGTGTGGGCAGCCGGGGCGTGGGTAGTTTATGGGATGCTTCTACCTCCAAAAACTTCCGCTCATCAAATCGAAGAATACAATTCGGAATATGCTCTCATCAGGCAGCGCGACCAATACAAAAAAGTCGCAGTAGAAAAAAAGAAAGAGGAAGCCGAGCTCGCCGAGAAAGAGGCAGAGCGGGCGCAACAGGCAGCTGAGGCACAAGCGGCAGAACAGAAGAAGCTCGCAGAAAAGGAAGCGCGTCAGAAGGCAGTGAGCGAAGCGAAAGAGGCGAAGCGATTGGCTCGGCTTGCAGTCAAGGAGAAAGAAGAGGAAGAACGGAAAGCCCGCCTTGCGCAGAGTGAGGCGGAAATCTACACCGCCCTTCCGCATAAAGGTTTGGTTGTGCTCTTCGCGCCGGAAGAAACAAAGGAGCCGCAGCAAGCCGTGCAGGACGTGGAGCCACAATCGGGCGAGAAAGCGGCAGATTTGCCCGACGTTGCATTATCTTCTCCTACGCCTATCATTCACCCTAATCAAGAAGAAAAGCCAGATTTTGCCAAGCTGCGCGAGCTGGTCGAGCGAATTGAGGTAGATGGACGGCAGCCGCCGGGCATCAAAACATCAGAG
>Ga0172371_10007285_pt1 | contig 15815 bp, 18 predicted proteins | sample Lak12m_FD_114543 | JGI IMG/M metagenome (GOLD analysis project Ga0172371, IMG submission 114543) | Freshwater microbial communities from Kabuno Bay, South-Kivu, Congo - kab_022012_12m | ecosystem: Environmental > Aquatic > Freshwater > Lake | place: Democratic Republic of the Congo: South-Kivu... | reverse complement strand
GATTTGGATACGGTTGTAAATTATATCCAGCAACACAACGAAAATCAGACGACGCTTGCGGGCTTCGGGGCTTGATAGTAATCAGCCGGAAGCCCCGCACTTTAGTGCGGGGAGGAGGTCACTCCGTTTTCAAACATGTCATTGTAATTGCCTTTCAGTTCGCTTCTTGACTGAAAGCTTTTTCTCGCAACAACAGAAACGCCGAGCAGCCTGCAGAAATTATCCGCGATATTGCTTACACACATGTCGATTTCGGAAATCTCGTCGGTGCCTATTGCAATGACGGCGGCTTTTTTGCTTGAAAGTTCGTTTTTTCCTGTGAAGTATGCCTTTGTGTAAAGCACGCTTGCGCGGTCGATGAAATCCTTGAGGAGCCCTGAAGGCATGTTGAAATAATTCGGGGAAATAAATACGTAGCCGTCTGCTTTTCTTATTTTTTCAAGAATTTCCGGCATGTCGTCTTTTTTATGGCATTCAAGGTTCTTGTTGCAATATTCAACGCAGCCCATGCATCGCTGGATGCTTTTCCCACGCAGAAGAATTATTTCATTTTCGATTTTCATCTTCTCGAATATCTGCTTCAGCCGAATCAGAACTGCTTCGGAATTCCCGCGCCTCGGGCTGCCGCAAATGCTTAGGATTTTCATAAATTTCTGCTCTACATTATTCAGGATTAAGAACTGTGCTGATGTTTAGGGTGTTTTGTGTAACTCCAGATTGCATTTTCTGATAACTATCTCTTGCCCACTCATAGACCTCTTTTGTAGGTGTATTATTAAGTTCATAGATAAGATTGTTCATATCTTCAAGCCCCGTTTTGCCCAAGAATTTTTCTTCAAGCTCTTTTTCCGCGCGCAAATATTCATCAGGCAGGTTTTTCTTTCCCTGAACTTTATTGGATAGATATTTTTTAGTTTCTAATGGAATGTGGATTGTTAAGCCATATGCAATATAAACGATACTAAGGACAGGACCGCTACGTGGTGGAATTGATATGTAAAAATCATAAGGCTCTTCTTGCGCAGATATTATCCTGCCGAGGCCGATAGGGGCGCCGCACTGTTCCATTTCGATAAGATCCGGCATATGCGAAAATGTCCATACTACCTCTTCAAGTTCTTTTGATTTTGGTCCCCAGATGCATGGCTGATTGAAGGGGATAAAAACATTCTCTTTCTTCTCTATGCTTCCATCTAATAAAAGCGCTATTTGTTGGTATGTGGGAGGATAAAATTCGAGCGGTTTTTCCGATTCTCCGACAAGATGCAGCGCGAAGGCTTTTAGATATCTCTCGTTATCGGCTTGATTTACCATAATAAATCCCACGAATAATAGTTCTCACTCAATTATCCAACGCACTTACTTGAGCTAAAAACGCCTCAATCTGCAAATCCTCAGTCCCGCCCTCGACAATCCGGAATTCATATTCTCCCAATTTATCGATGAGCGCGGCTTTAGCTTTATCCGGAATATCGATATGCAGAATTTCGCGGTGTATGGCCTTTATCACATCCATTCCGGAAAGGCCGCGCATAATCATCAGGTCCGCAAGTTTTTTGCGCGCGTCCAGAAACTTCTTGTCAAGCGCCATTTTGAGTATTTCTTTTACTTCATCAGGGCGCAAAGACGCGGCAACAGAATAGACGTCGTCTGCATCCACTTTTTTCTGGATGATTGACACTGACTGGAGAAGGTTTATTGCGCGCCTCATATCGCCTTCAGCGACTTTCAGAAGCGATTCCATGCCTGCTTTTGTGATTTCCAGGCCCTCATTTTTTACTATTTTATGAATCTCTTTTTCGACATCCGTATCGGTCAGGGGCTTGAAGCGAAATATCGCGCATCTGGACTGTATCGGAGGAATCAGCTTTGACGAATAATTGCACGAGAGAATGAATCGCGTGGTGCTTGTGTATTTTTCCATAGTTCTTCGCATTGCCTGCTGGGCTTCCTGGGTAAGAGCGTCGGATTCGTCGAGAAATATTATCTTGAAATCGGAATTGAACGGCTTAACTCGCGCGAAATCCTTTATCTTGCTTCGCACAACATTTATGCCGCGCTCATCAGACGCATTGGTTTCCATGAAATTGCGCTTCCAGTCCTCACCATAGATTTCTTTTGCAAGAGCTATTGCGGCTGTTGTTTTTCCGACTCCTGCAGGCCCGGTGAATAGCATGTTCGGAAGCGATTTTTCCTTTACAAACGCCTTCAGTCTTCCGATTATTTCAGAATGCCCTACGATATCGTCGAGGCGCTCGGGCCTGTATTTTTCTGTCCAGATTTCAAACATGTCGTTCACTGCGTAAATCAATTATTTTGCCAGCCGTATGTCGATAATCGTGCTGTTTCCATCACCCATATCCACCTTGCATCGGCACATAGGGTCTGACTTAGTATCGATGTAGTCGCCCCTGTTTGAATCGGCGTCAAGAGGAACGCACACGGTAGGGTATTTCAGTTCAGGCGAATTTGACAGCGCGCTGCAGCCTTTTTCAAGCATCTTTTTTTCTAAAACATTGTTGTATGCGTATGAAAGTGCGAGAATCACCATTGCTCCAAACACAAGAGCCATTATCCATGCAACATAGTTGGTCTTAGATTCTGCAGGTTTATCGCTTTTCGTTTCTTTGACTGTTTCTTGAGTAGTGGTTTCTGCAGGTTTCTCGAATGTTTCTGCAATTTCCTGACTTGCATTTTCTTTTTTAGTTTTTTCATTTTTTTTGTTCGCCATAATCATCACTTTGAATGTTTGAAGTCATCTCGCTTCGCTCGAAGCTTTTGAAGCGTTGCTTCAAAACTCAGCGTTTCAACGCGGAGCGATTTTGGGATTTAGGGTCCTTTCGCAAGCTTCGCTTGCTCTAGGCTTTTCAGTCAAGCTGAAAATTCCAAAAAGCTTTTCGACCGCATTTGCACCTTGGTATGCAAAGCTTGAAAATTCGAAAGAATTTTCATGAGTCGAAATGAAAACTTCGAAGGCTTGAAAATCATGGAAACTGCGGTTTCCAAGCTTTTTCGGCTTCGCCGAAAAATCGTGAACAAGCCCCGACCGAGAGGGAGGGGTACGCACAACGATTTTCATGACTTTGAATAGCTAAAGCGAAGCTTAACTTCCAGGGCTTGAAACTCCGGATAATTCACAAGAGTTTCAGGACATAAGATGAATGCTTGTGCAGAAATAAAAAGATATTTATGATGCAAACACAATATATAGGTAAGTGACTAATAGATTCACGTCTATTGCGGTGTGAGTATTCATGGTTCTTCGTGGCTGGTTGAGAAGGAATGTTGAAAAGATAAAGGAAGATGAAAGGCTTTTTGATGAGGAGGCGAATCGTTTTTCCATAGGCACTCCGAGCAGGATACTTGTCCTTCCGGAAATGAGCGCCATAATTCCGAAAAAAGGGGAAGAAAAAGACGCAAAGCAGGCCGTAGATGTGCGGTATGAACTGATACCGCCTTTCGCTTATGCCCGGCTTTACTGGAGCAGCATTCATGAAGGCCTTATGTATGAGATAATGCAGCCTTCGCTAAGTTTTCAGGAAGAAGAGATTTTTGAAAAAATACGCTCCGGACTTGCGAAAAGCATTCGCGTTGATATTGACCAGTTTTCAAACAGCAAGAAAATGCTTGAATATCTTCAGGGAGAAGTGCGCACAGTTATTGATGAACTCGGCATAATACTTGAGCCCGGGCAGTATACGCGGCTTCTTTATTACGTATATATAAATTTCGTGGGCATGAATGAAATAGAGCCTTTGATGCACGATTCTTACATAGAAGATATTGGCTGTGACGGCGTTGGCGTTCCGGTATATATCACACATAAGAAATACGGGAATTTGCGCACAAACATAATTTATCACGACATAAAAAAGCTTCAGGAATTTGTCATAAAGCTTGCAGAGCGTACTGGAAGATACATATCTTATGCAGAGCCGCTTCTTGACGGTTCCCTTCCGGACGGTTCGCGTATACAGGCAACGCTCACATCAGACGTTACCACAAAAGGGCCGACATTTTCAATAAGAAAATTCAAGGAGATTCCATACAGCGCGCCAGACCTCATACGCATGAAAACCGCATCTTCAGAGCTTATGGCATTTCTTTGGTTTGTAATCGAGCACAAAAGCAACATACTCATCTGCGGAGGCACGGGCGCAGGAAAAACATCATTTCTTAATTCGCTTGTCTCATTTATTCCGCCGGATGATAAAATCGTTTCAATAGAGGATACTCGCGAGCTGAACCTTCCGCACGAGAACTGGATTCCCGCAGTTTCAAGAGTCGGCTTTGGAACCATGACAAAAGACGGCACGAGGTACGGTGAAATTTCGATGTTCGATCTCCTTAAGGAATCATTCAGGCAGAGGCCCGATTATGTGGTTGTGGGAGAGGTCAGAGGCACAGAAGCTTCAGTCCTGTTTCAGGGAATGGCATCAGGGCACCCGTCACTTGGCACAATTCACGGAGGTTCTGTGGATGACATCATAAAGAGAATGGAAACACCGCCGATAAGCCTTCCGCCAAGCCTTCTAGAATCTCTTGATATGGTGGTGGTTATTACGCATTCGGACCAGTTCGGAAAGTCCGCGCGAAGAGTCAAAGAAATCGCGGAAATGGAAAACATAGACCCTGAAACAGGAAGAGTGCGGGTTATGAAAAGCTTTCAATGGTCTCCGGTTCTTGATATTTTTGAGCGGCATCATAGCACGCTTCTTGACAGGATAGGTGCAGAATACGGGATTTCAGCAAATGTCATGGATGCCGAAATAAAACAGCGCCAGATGGTTCTTGAGTGGCTGGTTAAGAAAAAGACCTTTGGTTTCATGGATGTTTCGAATTATCTTGCAGAATACTATCGCAACAAAGAAAAAATACTAAAGGCCATAGATGATGAAGATCTTCCTGTTTTAGATGCTCCGGCATACAAGCCGAAAAATAGGGAAAGCAGGACTATTCAGAGTTCAAAAATTGCGGAGTAATTTAATGCAGCTAAAGGCGCATTTGATTCGCGCTGAAATCATGGGCTGAATTAAACCAGTGCATTTACCAGAGCAGGCGCAATATTATAAAAGACAAAATAGTTGAAAACAATATGCGTCGCAACAAAAATAATTGTTCTCGCGCTGCCCGCGCCAAAAAGGAAAAATGAAATAAATAGTATTGCGTCATAAAGCACTGTAAGCAGAAGGCCTCCGATTGAAATATATGCAAGCGGTACGTACCCCGAAATATAACCGACAACAGCTATTGCAAAAAAAGAAGAAATCATGGTCGCGGGTTCGTCAAGCACAATAATCGCGCTGAAAAACATGGTAAGGACACCTACGACAAGCCCGGCAAACGGGCTGTACAGGACTCCGGCGCACACTGTGACCAGCATGATAAAATTCACGCCTATTGAAAGCGGAAGAAACCGCTGCCAAAGCCTTGAAATTGACCCGAGCGCGATAAATGCGATAATCACAAGAAACCGCTTTATATCCGAAGAATAGATAAAAAGGATGGCAAGAAAAAGCGCCGCAACAATGGCATAAATAAGCTTTTTGTGCCTGAGGGCATCTCCTTCTATTATCGCAAGCGCGCTTTTCTCCTTATCCTTGGCAGTATCGCCATTTTGCATGGAAAAACCGCCATTTTTCTTTGCGTGCTTAAAAAAGACGCTGTGTGATGCCATAAGATACATTGGAATCAGCCGGATATATGTGTTTTAAAATTCAGATGAACTATTTCAAGAAAAATGCAATTCCCGCAAATAATCAATCAATATAAAACTTTCGTTTCATATTTACAGAGAGATGGAATGATATTTTCTTGGTGAACATGATGAAGGAATACAAAACAATCAGCAGGGTCGCAGGGCCTCTTGTATTTGTCGAAAAAACAGAGCCGGTGGGCTATGGCGAAGTCGTAAAAATCGCGCTGTCGAACGGCGAAACAAAAAGCGGCCAGGTTCTTGATACTTCAAAAGACATTGTTGTAGTGCAGCTTTTCGAAGGGACTTCTGCAGTTGACAGGGAAGCAAGAGTCAGATTCCTTGGCGAAACAATAAAACTGCCAGTATCCGGAGAAATGCTCGGCAGGATTCTTTCAGGAGCAGGAAAGCCGATAGACGGCGGACCTGAGATTATTCCCGAAGAGCGCAGGGACATCATGGGCGCTGCAATAAATCCGTATTCAAGGGCATCGCCTTCTGATTTTATCCAGACGGGAATTTCGACAATCGATGCCACAAACACATTAGTTCGAGGGCAGAAACTTCCTATTTTCTCAGGCTCAGGACTTCCGCATAACGAAATCGCGCTCCAGATAGCAAGGCAGGCAAAAGTCGTGGGGCAGAAAGGCGCTTTCGCAGTCGTATTCGCGGCAATGGGAATCACAAATGAAGAGGCGCAATACTTCATGGCGGATTTCGAGAAAACAGGCGCGCTTGAGCGGGCTGTCGTATTCCTGAATCTTGCAAACGATCCTGCAGTCGAGCGTATAGTCACGCCAAGAATGGCGCTCACTGCTGCAGAATATCTTGCGTTTGAGAAAGACATGCACGTTCTTGTCATACTTACAGACATGAGCAATTACTGCGAATCGCTTCGTGAAATCGGGGCTGCAAGAGAAGAAATTCCCGGCAGGCGAGGATACCCGGGCTACATGTACACAGACCTTGCGACAATATACGAACGCGCGGGAATGATAAAAAACAAAAAAGGCTCGATAACGCAGATTCCGATTCTTACAATGTCAGGGGATGACATAACTCACCCGATTCCTGACCTTACAGGATACATTACAGAAGGCCAGATAACGCTTTCAAGAGAACTGCACAGGAAAGGCATTTATCCGCCGATTGATATTCTTCCGTCGCTTTCAAGGCTGATGAACTTAGGCATTGGAAAGGACAAGACGCGCGACGACCACAAACCGGTATCAGACCAGCTCTATGCGAACTATGCAGAAGGCAGGGACTTAAGAGGGCTTGTCGCGATAGTTGGTGAGGAAGCGCTTTCTGAAAAAGACCGAAAGCTCCTGAAATTCGCCGAGGCATTCGAGGACAAATTCGTGCGACAGGGAAAGAAAGAGGACCGCTCGATAAAAGACACCCTGACAGTTGCATGGAAACTGATGTCTGCAATGCCAAAGGAGCAATTGACAAGAATCAAGCCTGAAATGAGAGAGATGTATTGGGGAAAGTAATTCAGTTTCTCTTTTTCTTTGGAAAGAAAAAGAGACAAGTCTGGGTAGAGAAAAATAAACCAGCGACTGCACCTTCGGTGCAGTCACAGGTGCCTAAGATGCGATACTTTATTTTCTCGCAAGGCTCCACATCAAGTTGAAATAGTTCATAAAAGACTGTGCGATTTCCTTGCTTTGAATATGGATGCCAAGAGGGTTCTCGGAATATACGATGAAATTAACATTGTTCCCGTAGATTGCAATTGATATCGGGCTGTAGTATTCATTAGGAACATATCGTATTTCAGTAAGCGGAAGCTTCAGTTTCGTTTTCCTTGCGGTTTCGCAGTAAACCATTTTTGTAGGTATGCCTTTTTCAGCCCTTTTTTCAAAAAAGTTGGGCATAAAGTATTTCAAGGTTTCAAAGATTTCCCCCTCGCCGGACAGTATATAAACAGGAGCGCCAACTTTTTGGCTGATGCCAAGAAGCGTTTTCATACCTTCTTTTCCAAGAAACATCTCCATCTGCGTGTCCTCCTTATTTTCGTTATACTTATTCAATAATTCCGGCAGAATGGATCGCAGATTTGTTTCCCTTTCCTTCTCTATTTCAATCAGCCTTTCAGGACTTATTGCAGTGAATTGCTTTTTGTTGTCCCTTATTGTGAAGCTTATCAACCCCTTCTCAAGAAGGCTTTGAAGCAGCTCATAAATCCTTTGCCTTGAAACATGGGCTTTGTTCATAACTTCAAAGATTGATGCGGATCTTACGCCAAGCAGCGCGATATAGACGTTCGCTTCCTTGGGTGTCAGCCCTATTTCTTCGAGGAATTTTGTGTCCATCTGTGTTATGTGAATTCGTAAGGATATAAAGCCAATTTTATGTCCCATACTATCATGGGACATAGATTAATATATGTCCCTAACTATAGACTACTTACAAGTGACGGCGCATAAGCGCATAAGCTTGGGAGGATTGAGTGAGATGGAAGATATGAATGACAAAAAGATTGCAGAATATCATGAAGACATTAAAAAGGCAATTAACGCTATCGAAAATATAAAACGGCTATATGCACCAGCAAGTGTTAATGTAATACGCAAGATTCATTACAATACTCGGGGTGATATTGATTATATAGAACGTTTTAAGAACGTTCGAGGCGACATTGAACGTGCCTTTTTGATGGCGTATGCAGGAGAGGAGGGATCGCATGACTTCACGCAGGACTCGGGGGTTCTGAGTTACTTATATGAGCTTTCAGACTACATTGAAAAGGATTTAAATAATCGCAGTGAAAAACAGCGCCAACTACGAGATATGGGATTTCCTGCCTAAATCACGATTGCAGCGGCCCACAAGCCGCTCGCTTTTTATTTTTAGATGCGCCCTATTTTCGCATTATCATATTTCATCTTCAGCGCAATCAGAACAACAACCATAACCGATTCGATAGCTGCAAACGTCAGAAGAGGATATACGCGGTTTATCGCGGCATACTACCACAATATGCAATAATTAAAAGACTTTTGAAAAATACATTTCCGTGCAGCTCATCAGTCAAGTGAGCCATCTTTTATCAAATTCTTCCTTTTCTCTGACAAATGAAGATAGTTTTCATCCGATATTATCGATTTTCCTGTTTGTGATTCTATGTCTTTTCTTGTATTTTTTGCAATCGTCCCGCCCTTGACTGCACAGTCAGAGCATTCTGAAAATCCTTCGGCGTTCTTTGATACAGTAATGTCTGTTGTCGCTTTTTCGCCGACCATTGTCAGTATAAGTTCCCAGTTAGTCATATGATCGCGCAGATTTTGGTTCGGCTTCGGTATTCCTTTGAACTGCTTATACTCCTGAACAGTTTTTCCGAACGTTGCTTTTGTTATCTCATTTGTAAGTATTGCAAAATCGCTTTGCTTCTCAACGCCGCGTGCATTCCACTCATCCGTAAGGTCCTGTCGCACCGCAATTCCGCGAATCCGCTTTTCAATCCAGTCTTTCGGGTAGCCCTTAAGCTCATAATATTCCTTAATCCGGTCCTGCCCTAGTTCGGGATTTTCTATTTCCTGCACGCGCTCGTACCCTACTTTTGCAAGCCATAATTTGAAAGGCTCGGCTCTTTTAGAAGGAATTGATTGAATTATCCTAAACATAGATTCTGTTTTTGCGCAATCCGTTCCATAGAATTTTCCGTCAGGTGATTGTAATTTCAGTTGTCCGATTTTATCGGACAACTCAAAGCCTTCGTCAATAAGCTTGGTTTTTAAATCAGACCAATATTTTCTGGGCCTCTCACTTCCCGTTAAAGCCTCGACAATATCAATTACGGAGAACCACCACTCGCCGTTATGCCATGTTCTTCTGATTTTCTTTCCTTCAAATACGACTAGTGCATCTTTCTGCTCCATATTATTGGTAAGAGCCGCCGCCATTTATATAACTAAGTGTTATGCGTTGCCGATATGTGCGCTGCATATTATTTTGCAATAATCGGTAATTGGCTGCGAGTATAAAAAGCCGATTATCCAATAAAAATTATGTCCGAAGTCAAAGTTTTAATTGAGGGCTATGCAAAAGAGCTTGAAAAAGGATGGGTGGCAAGTTCTACTACTTGCTTGATCACCACAGAGAATAAAAAAATAATTACTGATCCCGGCTGCAATCGCGAAAAACTATTGAGCGCGCTAAAAAAAGAGGGGCTGACTACCGATAATATAGATTATGTTTTCTTATCCCATTGCCATCCCGATCATATCCTGCTTGCGAGTATTTTTGAAAATGCAAAATTCATAACATTCGATACCAATTTGATGTATGATAAAGATCTGTTGCTTCCATTTGATAAACATATACTCGGAAAAGATATCGAAATTATCGAAACACCAGGCCACGTGCTTGAACATCTTTCACTTTTGGTCAATACGTCTAAAGGGAAAATAGCAATTGCCGGCGACGTTATTTGGTGGATTAATGGAGAGGAGCAAATATTTGATATGAACCAAAAAGATCATTCACAGGCAAAAGGAATGAATATGGAAAAATTAATCGAAAGCCGGAGAAAACTTTTAGAGCTTGCAGATTATGTGATTCCGGGCCATGGAAAGATTTTCAAAGTAGATAAATAGTATTATCGCATTGATGCGCGACTACGTCATTCAACGTACTTCTAAGCAGGCGTATCGCGGAATTTATATGTCCGCAATAAAAACACAGTTTTGGTGACCTGATGACTGCGACCTGGGACAAAATTCCTCCGGATGACATCATAGCGAAAACTGCGGACGCGATAAGGCAGCGCGGCATAGATGTTATTGTCGTCAATTCAGGAAAGGAGGCGTTCGAACGGATAAAGAAAATGATTCCGAACGATGCGGAAATATCGAACGGCTCCTCGACAACACTGAAGGAAATAGGATTTGTCGAATGCTTAAAAGAAGGAAAGCACAAGTGGAAAAACCTGCACGAAACCGTGCTCAAGGAGCACGACCCGCAAAAGCAGGCCGACTTGCGCAGAAAAATGGTTACTGCGGAATATTTTTTAGGAAGCATCAACGCGATAGCAGAAACAGGAGAGCTTGTGGCCTGTGACGCGACAGGATCGAGAGTATCAGCATATCCCTTTGCTGCAAGGCGGCTGATACTTGTCGCAGGCTGCCAGAAAATTGTTCCGACGCTTTAGGATGCAATGAAAAGAATCCGGGAATATGTATATCCGCTTGAGGACAAGCGGATGCAGGAAATGTACGGCGCGCATACGTCTTTCGGAAAATGGGTGATTATCGAGAGGGAAGCTAATCAGGGCAGAATAACGCTGTTTTTGGTAAAGGAAAAGCTCGGATTTTAAATGATGATTTATTGGTGATTCTATGATATACGAAGCAAAAAATTTCGACAGTATTTTGGGAACAAAAGGGTTCAGCGACACTATGCTGAAAAACCACTTTACGCTGTATCAGGGCTATGTGAATAACACAAACAAGCTGATTGATGCAAAGAATGCGATGATAAAAGAAGGAAATGTGGGAACGCCGGAATTTGCAGAACTCGCGCGCAGGTTCGGCTGGGAATTCAACGGAATGCGCCTGCATGAATTATATTTTGGAAATACTGCAAAAGACGCGAAAGTAATTGATAAAAATTCGGGATTGTTCAAAAAAATCGTGGATGATTTCGGAAGCAACGAAAACTGGGCGCATGAGTTCAAGTTAGTTGGAGCAATGAGGGGCATTGGCTGGGTCATTCTTTATTACGACAGTTCTGCAAAAAGGCTTTTCAACTGCTGGATTAACGAGCATGACACAGGGCATTTGGCGGGCGCGACACCGATTCTTGTGATGGATGTTTTCGAGCACGCATTCATGACGGATTACGGAATAAAGCGTGCGGATTATATCGAGGCTTTCATGAAAGCGATTGACTGGGGCGTTGTTGCAAAAAGATTTGAACCTGTGTCAAAATAATTCATTGTTTCATCAAATCCACTACCCAATGCGCGCGTGTCTTCAAATCCACAACAGAAATCTTTCCCGGGTTTGCAGTGTGCCCGACGCGGTCCATAAAAGCGGTTTGGCCCTGGAAAGTGCTTGAGCAAATCATTGTGACGCCGCGGTAATTTTCTATTGCATGCGAGTGCAGGTGCCCTGTAAGAAATATGTCCGGAACAGGGTCAATAACAAAATAATCTTTTTCTTCAGGTGAAAGCGTTATCGAGCCGTAAATCGGTGCAAGATGCCGTTTCCGAAGCATCTCCTTCATCACGTGCTGGGGCTCTTTCATAGTTTTCAGGCGAAGATAGGGTATGTCATTGACAATATCGGTAATGCTTGAGCCATGATATATTAAAACATCTATTCCCTCGCGTCCCTCGTTTGCGCCGATGGATACAAGCGCGGGATTCGAGATAAGGTGTACGTTTTTCCTGTGGTATATATTTGGCAGAAACTCCATTCCTATGGGGTACTGAGGTTCGGCACTTCTTACAGCATCGTGGTTTCCTGGCGATATGATTATGTCTATGTGCTCCGGTATTCTGCATACGAACTTCTCAAAAAGCGCGTATTGCTCATAAACATCCTTGACTGCGAGGTCTTTTTCCTGGTTGGGATAAATTCCGACGCCGTCAACAACATCTCCTGCAATGATTATATACTTCACATTCTTTGCATCCTGTGCGTTGTTTATCCAGTCTGTGAATTTTTTTTCAGCATCATAAAGAAACTCTTTGCTTCCGAAATGAAGGTCCGATATAAAAGCCGCACACACGGGCTCTGAAATCGTTTTTATCTTCTGCGGAAATGGAACGTCCGGGAAAGTTATGGTGTCAACAAAAAGATAGTTCTTTGAGACGCTTCCCTTGACGCCGATTACCTCGTCCTTTATTATGCGGTCTTCGCCTATGTTTTTGTCCTTTTTTACAAACGCGTTTATCTTTCCTGTAGGGTCTTCAAGCTCGATAATGGTGTTTCCGTGCTTTGTCTGGACGATTGACGTGACCATTCCGATTACTGAGACGTTTTTCTCTGATTTTTGGTCATTCGGCCGGAAGCGGTTCATGGAAACAGAGCCCGAAAGTTCCGGCCTCTGCATAAGGATTGATTTCAGCCGGGAGTATTTGTTTGCATAATAGTCAAAAAAAGAATCGATGTTTTTTACGCACATCTTTTCATTGAACTCGTTTTTTATGCGGACTGAAGAAGGAATATCTTTTGCAGCCTTCGGCATTGTTTCGATTTTTGCAGCCGCTCCGTCAGCTGGCACGGAAGCGGTTTTTTCAAATTCCTTTCCGACATCATCGAAAAATACTGTGAGTTTCTCCTTGTTTATTATGGGAAAGCCGTTTGAGATATCTTTTATCTTGCATGTCCTTTCCTTTGCAAAATTGACAAAATCCTCGCTGTATTTCATATTTTTGATAAAGCTGATAGCGCCTTCATCAAGAAGAACGCCTTGCGCAAGAAGGTTGTTTACAAGCGAGTCCATAGTAAATTATAGTCTTTTCAAAGAATAATAATCTTTGTATTTATCGCTTCAAAGCAAATTCCTTTACTTTACGCCACTCTTCAACATTATTTCCCGTTGAATACAGATGGATGCTTTTCACATCTAATCCAAAATGAAATTCGTTTCCGATTTCCGTTATGATTTCTTTTTTCACTTCGGGGCTGAAACGTCCATACATTAAGCTCAAATGAGGCATATATTCGGAATAGTATTGTTGAGCGAATATTTTTCTCGCGCGTAAATTTGCGCTTAAAAGCGGTTCAGTTGCTTCCGCCTTGATAAAAAGGCACTTAAAATATTCGTCAAGAAAATCTAATTTATTAAGCTTGATTTCGTAGGTTCTGGTACAATCGGCTAATTGTGATGCTTTCGAGATTATCTCTTCTTCGTTTCCTGTTAGCCTTCCAAGTAAGGTAACATGAGGTTCAAAATACGGTGCGGAATATTTTTCGCTTAAGCGAGATATTATTTTGGACAGTGTATTGTAAACGTCTCCGCGAGGCATAAGCCATAGAGAATATCGTTTTTCGTTTTCCATAGAATAAACTGTAAATATAAGAATTAAATACCTTGCAGCACATATATTTTCATGGAAAACAAGCCGGAGAATCGTTTTGCTGGCGCTCGAAGCCCTTCAAGCCATAATCCCGAAAATGCAATATTTATCGGCGCAAAGCCACTTATGTCGTACGTTCTTGCAGTTGTGACGCAGTTCGGGGGCGGGAAAAAAGAGATTTTGATAAAAGCGCGCGGAAATTCAATCTCAAAAGCAGTGGATGTCGCAGAGCTTGTGAAAAACAAATTCGCTCCCGGCACAACAATAGAAAACATAAAAACAGCAACAGAAACCCTGCAATCGCATGACGGAAAAGAAATCGGAGTCTCGACAATCACGATTCTGATGAAACGGTAGCTTGAAGGCCCAAATAAAGCTTAAAAAACTGCCAAGTCCATCAAAGATAATGCCCCTCAGATTCTTCAACACAATGACGCGCAAGAAAGAAGCATTCAAATCCATAACGCCCGGATTCGCAGGTTTCTACACATGCGGCCCGACAGTTTATAACTATGCGCACATCGGGAACTTCCGCACGTATGTTTTCGAGGATATCTTGCGCCGCACGCTGAAAATGTCCGGATATCAGGTAAAGCAGGTAATGAACATCACCGATGTCGAAGACAAAATAATCAAGGCGTGCAGGGAGCAGAAAATCGGCCTGAAAGAATTCACCGGGAAATACACAAAAGCATTTTTCGAAGACTTAAAAACGCTTGGCATCGAGCCTGCAGAAGTCTATCCAAGAGCAACAGAAACAATCCCTGAAATGGTTGCGATAATCAAGACTTTGATGGAAAAAGGCATAGCTTATCGAGGAGACGACGGCAGCATATATTACAGCATAGCGAAATTCAAGGATTATGGAAAACTCGCACATATTGACGTAAAATCGCTGAAAGCCGGGGCCCGCGTAAAGCAGGACGAATACACAAAGGACGAGCTGCAGGATTTCGCGCTCTGGAAAGCCTGGGATGCCAACGACGGCGACGTTTTTTGGGAAACGGAACTCGGAAAAGGAAGGCCCGGCTGGCACATCGAATGCTCTGCAATGAGTATAAAGAGCCTTGGTGAAACTTTCGACCTGCATACTGGCGGCGTTGACAACATATTTCCTCATCACCAGAATGAAATCGCGCAAAGCGAAGGGGCGACAGGAAAAACATTCGTCAATTACTGGATGCATTCAGAACATCTTCTTGTCGACAACAAAAAAATGTCAAAATCCCTGGGCAATTTTTTCACGCTAAGGGACATACTTGCAAAAGGATACAATCCGCGCGGCTTGCGCTATCTTCTTTTAAGCTCGCATTATCGACAGAAGCTGAACTTCACATTCGGCGCTCTTGATGCGGCAGAAAATACTATCTCGGGTCTCGTTGATTTTGTTGACAAATTGGATGGATTTTCGAGCGTAGCTCGAAAAGCTGAGAACGAAGTGAACAGACTCAAATCCGATGCATCAGACAACAAAAAGATAAGCGCAGTTGCAAAAAAATCACTTGAAAATTTCAAAAAGGCAATGCAGGACGACTTAGATACTCCAAAGGCGCTTGCGGCAATGTTCGACATTGTTTCTGCAGCAAATAAGGCTATTGAGGAAAAGAAACTCAGCACATCAAACGCAAAAGAAGTCCTTGCTGTGATGAAAGAAATCGATAAAATTCTTGGCGTTCTTGCGCATGAAAAAATCGCACTCACTGCTACACAAAAATCGCTTGTCGAAAAAAGGCAGGAAGCGCGCAAAAACAAGGACTGGAAAACTGCCGATGAACTACGAAAACAATTGGAATCGCAGGGAATCGTTCTTGAAGACGCAGAAGGCGGCGGGGTTAGGGTGAAGCGAAAGTAGTGGGAAATGACATAGTTTACGCAGGTGAAAAGTGATGCCCATTGATTATGTTTCTAAATTAAAGCGCATTGAAGATATTGCAACGCCCGGAAAGAATGATTGGAATAGCACTATTTTATTTTTAGCTTGGGTCTAAAACCCCACAGCTTGCTGTGATTAATATTCAAGCTAAAAAGATAGAAATTGCCGACGCGAAGCGGAAAAGTCGCGCAAAACCCCGCTGCTTGCAGCGATTG